>LNFM01009145.1_pt1 | contig 26829 bp, 11 predicted proteins | sample 596031 | NCBI WGS metagenome assembly LNFM01 (sample SAMN04254537, study PRJNA301005) | activated carbon metagenome | isolation source: dual media filters at the Ann Arbor, Michigan drinking water treatment plant | place: USA: Ann Arbor | reverse complement strand
CCGATCTTGCGGATGCGCATGTCAGAGCACTCCAGGCCTGTGAGGCGAGCGGGTTTCAGGCGGTCAACCTCGGGACAGGCACGGGAAGTTCGGTCCGGCAGGTCATCGACGCCGCCCGCGGTGTTTCCGGACGAGCCATCAGGACCGTCGATTCGGATCGAAGACCAGGCGATCCGCCGGTGCTCGTGGCGAGCGCGGCAAAAGCCGTCGAAAGACTCGGCTGGAAACCCCAGCACACCGACCTCGATCAGATCATTGGTCACGCATGGGAGTGGATGGTCAGTCATCGCGATAGGGTTATTCACGGCTGACGTCGCGGCGTCCGGTCTCCGGAATGGTCTGAACGCGGGAAACATCGGGGTATTCCATGGAAGTCTCTGTCCTTCTTCTGACCTACAACGAGGCGTCGAATCTCCCAAGGTGCCTGGAGGCGCTTGGTTGGTGCGATGACATCATCACCGTCGATTCCGGCAGTACGGATTCGACGGTCGAGATATGCGAGGCGAAAGGGGTCAGGATTCTGACGCGCAAGTTCGACAACTTCGCGAACCAGCGCAATTACGGTCTGACCGAGGGCCATCCGAAGCACCAGTGGGTTCTGCACCTCGATGCCGACGAGGTGGTGACCTCCGGCTTTGTCGAGGCGCTGCAAGCCCTCCTTCCTCCTGCTGGCATCGATGCATACAACGTCCCCTCGAAGACAATATTCTTCGGTAAGTGGCTGCGCCATGCGGGGATGTGGCCGACCTACCAGGTTAGGCTGGGCGATCGGGACCGCCTTCGCTTCATCCAGGTCGGACACGGCCAGCGCGAGGACTTGCCGCCATCGCGCGTGGCGACGTTTGAAGAACCATATCTGCATTATTCGTTTTCTCATGGCCTCCAGCGGTGGCTCGAAAAGCACGTGCGGTACGCGGAGGATGAGGCTGGTCTGATAATTCAGACGCGAAAATCCGGAAATATAGACTATTTATCCGGAGAAAATACCACATCAAAACGGCGAAAATCGAAATACATATCAACAAAGATTCCTTTTTTTGTCAGGCCTGTTGCAAGATTTTTCTATATATATTTTATCAGACAAGGGTTCAGAGATGGGAAATCCGGGTTTGTTTATGCATTCATGCTGTCGGTGTATGAGGGTATGATGGCCATTCTTGCCTATGAGAAAAGCAGGGTCGATCAGGGAGACCGGGTCTAGGATCGCAGTGGCTCGCTCTGTCATCATCGATATCCGGTCTCCAGAGATATCTTCGGCAAGAAAACGCGGGCCGACGCAACAGGTTATTCTATCGTGACACGGCATCAGAAAGGTACGTCTCTTGGCCCGACTCTACGACAGCCGCAAGCGCATCCTGGTCACCGGCGGCTCCGGCTTCATCGGCTCGCATCTGATCGACCGGCTGCTCGAACTCGGCCACGAGGTGATCTGCGCCGACAATCTGTTCACCGGCACCAAGCGCAACGTCGATCATCTGCACAACCACCCGCGCTTCGAGTTCCTGCGCCACGACGTGACCTTTCCGCTCTATCTGGAGGTGGACGAGATCTACAACCTGGCGTGCCCGGCCTCGCCGGTGCATTACCAGTACGATCCGGTGCAGACCACCAAGACCTCGGTGCACGGCGCCATCAACATGCTCGGCCTCGCCAAGCGGCTGAAGTGCAAGATCTTCCAGGCCTCGACCAGCGAGGTCTATGGCGATCCGGTCGTCCATCCGCAGACCGAGGAATACTGGGGCAACGTCAACCCGATCGGCCCCCGCTCGTGCTACGACGAGGGCAAGCGCTGCGCCGAGACGCTGTTCTTCGACTATCACCGGCAGCACGGCCTGCAGATCAAGGTCGCGCGCATCTTCAACACCTACGGTCCGCGCATGCACCCGGCCGACGGCCGCGTGGTGTCGAACTTCATCATGCAGGCGCTGCAGGGCGAGCCGATCACCCTCTATGGCGACGGCAGCCAGACCCGCTCGTTCTGCTTCGTCGACGACATGGTCGAGGCGTTCATCCGGCTGATGGCCACCGGCGACGAGGTCACCGGCCCGGTCAACCTGGGCAATCCGGGCGAATTCACCATCAGGGAACTGGCCGAGAAGGTGGTGAGGCAAACCGGCTCGAAAAGCCAGATCGTCTACCGCGACATACCGCAGGACGACCCCAAACAGCGCTGCCCGGACATCACCAGGGCCAAGGCGCTGCTGGGCTGGCAGCCGGCCATCCCGCTCGATCAGGGACTGGGCTGGACCATCGACTATTTCAGCAACCTGATCGCCGACCGGAAGTCGGCCCGGCCTTGACGGGAGCATCTCATGACGGCTGACACCAGCCTCGCGGGCAAGCGCATCTTCGTCGCCGGTCATGGCGGCATGGTCGGCTCGGCCATCCTCAGGAGGCTGACGGCGGACGGCCATCCGCCGGACCGCATCGTCACCCGGCCGCACGCCGAGCTGGACCTGTCGGACCAGGCGGCGGTGCGGCGCTTCTTCGCGGCCGAACCGGTCGATGTCGTCATCCTCGCCGCCGCCAAGGTCGGCGGCATCCACGCCAACGACACCTACCCGGCCGAGTTCATCTACGAGAACCTGATGATCGAGTGCAACGTCATCCATCAGGCGTTCGCGGCGGGTGTCGGGCGCCTGCTGCTGCTCGGCAGCTCGTGCATCTATCCCAAGCATGCCGGACAGCCCATGGGCGAGGCGGCACTGCTCACCGGCACGCTCGAGCCGACCAACGAGCCCTATGCCATCGCCAAGATCGCCGGCATCAAGCTGTGCGAGAGCTACAACCGGCAATATGGCGTCGACTACCGCAGCGTCATGCCCACCAACCTCTACGGCCCCGGCGACAATTTCCACCCGGACAACTCGCATGTGGTGCCGGCGCTGATGCGGCGGTTCCACGAGGCGGCGCGGGGCGGCCTGCCTGAGGTGGCGATCTGGGGCAGCGGCACGCCGCTGCGCGAGTTCCTGCATGTGGACGACATGGCCGAAGCGTCGCTGTTCGTGCTCGGCCTCGACGACGCGGTCTACAGGGCGAACACCCGGCCCCTGCTGTCGCACATCAATGTCGGCACGGGGACGGACGTCAGCATCGCTGAGTTGGCGCGGCTGCTCGCGGGCATCACCGGCTTCAGGGGCCGGGTCGTGTTCGACCCGTCCAAGCCCGACGGTACGCCGCGCAAGCTGCTCGACGTCTCGCGGCTGTCGCGGATGGGATGGCAGGCGCGGATCCCGCTCGAACAAGGCCTGCGCACGACTTACGAGTGGTATCTGGCGCGGCAGGGACCCTTGCGCGGCGAAGCGGCTTAAGCCGCTTCTGGCCTGATGGCGGGGCCGAACACCCGCTCGAACTGCTCGAGGCTGATCGCCCGGTTGAATTCCGTCTCGTAGGCATGGCGGGCGCCGTCGCCCATGCGGGCGAGCAGGCGCCGGTCGTGTTTGCTGGCGACGATCCAGGCGGCGGCCGTGGCCATGTCGGTGCCCATGGCCGGCGCGCCGGCGCCGAAGCTGTCGACGATGCGCTGGATGCTGCTCTGCGCCGAACCCAGGAACAGCGTCGGCCGTCCCGCCGCCAGGATGCCGTAGATCTTGCTCGGCATGATCAGGCCTTCCATCTCCTCGCGCAAACTCACCAGGTGTACGTCCGGCACCGACAGGCTCTGCGACAGGCGCTCTCGCGGCTGGTAGGCGCGGAACTGCACGTTGCGCAGCAGCGCGGCCGTCGTCATGACCTTCAGCCGGTCGAGCCCGGCGCCGCCGCCGATGAACAGGAAGGCGATGTCGTCATGGCCGCGCAGGCGCTGCATCAGGTCGAGCAGCGCGTCGTGGTCGTGCGCCCGGCCCAGATTGCCCGAATAGCCGATCACGAACCGGTCGCCCAGTCCCCATTCCCGGCGCAGCGGATTGGCGTCGCGGCTCACCGGCGTGATGTCGCCGTCGGCCCAGTTGTGGACGATGACGGTGCGCTCGGCCGGCACCCGCTGGCCCAGCAGGTGGCTCGCCATGGTGTCGCACAGCACCACGTTGGCGTGGGCGGCGCGGAACGAGGCGTTGCGGGCGGACAGCAGCGCCCGGGCCACGGCGCCGCGGACCATGGGCACCTCCAGCCGTTCGGCGATCTCCGGGAACAGATCCTGGCACCAGTTCACCAGCCGTGCCCGTTTCACCGCCGCGACCGCGCCGGCCACCACCGACAGCAGCGGCGGGTCGGTCATCGCCAGGATCGTGTCTCCCCGGCGAACCCTGAACAGCAGCGTCGCCAGCGCCGCCGCATAGAAGCTCAGATAGTCGAACGCGCGCCCGGCCAGGCCCGAGCGGCCGAATCTCGTGCTCCACAGCCGGCGGATGCCGACGCCCCGATGCGTCTCGGACGCGGCCAGCGCCGCGTCCGGCCGGTCGTAGCGCTGCCGGCTGGTGATCGCCAGCACCTCCTGTCCGCCCGCCGCCAGATGCTCCAGCAGGTCGGTCAGGAGCTGGCTGGTGGCGGAGTGGTCCGGCCAGTAGTAGCGGTTGACCGCGACGATCCGGCCCATGCCGTCCTACTCGCGGTTCTGGTAGGGCTTCGGGCTGTGCTTGAAGCCGCCGCCGCCATAGACCGGCTGCTGCTGCTCGACCCGGGCGGGCAGCTTCGTGGCGGGAACCTGGCCGCGGTTGGCCGTCAGCACGGCGCCATAGGCCAGCATCTGCAGGCCCATCACCAGCAGCAGCGGCGCGCCCAGATAGGCGTGCAGCGCGGGAATCGCGCACAGCAGCAGATAGACCGCGACCGCCCGGTTCGAGCTGCCGGTCCAGTCCTTCAGGTAATGGTGCAGGTGGTCGCGCCCGGGCGTGAACGCGCCGGTGCCGCGCCGGATGCGCACCGCCATCACCCGGCCCATGTCGAGCACCGGGATCAGGAAACAGGCGCCCAGATACAGCGCCGGCATGCCGCCGCGGTGGCTGGTATAGGCCTCGATGGCCGCGAAGCCGATCAGCGAGGACATCATGTAGGCGCCGGAATCGCCGGTGAACAGGCGGCCCTTCATGTTGGCGAGCAGCAGCACGGCGAGCGCGCCCGCCGTCGGGATCATCAGCACGCTGGTCTGCGGCGTCATCCACGGCGCCAGCAGCACCAGCCAGATGATGCACATGCCCAGGAACAGCCCGTTGAGGCCGTCGGCAAGATTGGAGCCATGCTTGAGGCACAGCACGCAGAACACGGTGAACGGGACGGCCGCCAGGCCGAGGATGATGGTGAAGCCCAGATCCGGCAACCACAGCGCCGCCACGCGCAGCTCCGGCACCGCGATCGCGGCGGCGCCGACGCCCAGAATGCCGGCCGCGAGGCGCAGCCAGGGGTTGATGTGCTTGCGGTCGTCGATGAAGCCGAGCAGGAAAAACACGCCTGAAACAATGCCGCGGCCTGCAGCACCATGCCGGCGGCCAGCGCCAGGAACAGGCCGATGCCGCCGACCAGCGGGGTCGGGGCCGCGTGCAGCTTGCGCGTGCCGTCCGGCTTGTCCATCACGCCCAGCGCCGCGCCCAGCGGCCGCGCCCAGATGGCGGTGGCGAGCGCCAGGCCGCAGCCCGCCGCCATGCCCAGCGTCGTAACGTCGACGGCGCCAAATCCGCCTTGTAACTCGGCCCAATTCCACAACAAGTTCCGCCTCCGCAATATCCGGACAGGACAACTTGTTGGCCTCAGCGTTATCGGTGCAGCGCCACATGCCGGACAGGGCGGCCCACGCCCCGTTCGCCATGGCCCCACCTCCTAGGAGGATGACCCTGCGTTGCAAAGCATGTCGCTTCGTACAACCCCAGGTCAACATTATTTTGCAGTCGCGAAATAGAACAGACGGATCACCGGCAAATAGCCCGGAAATCGCCACAATGTCTCCACCAGATCACCACAAGAAACGGCACGCGGCGGCGGCGAATCCACACAATCGCCACAGAAAAACTTTGATTCAAATTGTTTTCAATTTCGATATGGTGAGTCCGCGGACCGCGGCGCGTCAGTTCAGGTGACGCAGCTTGTCCGGGTTGCGCACGATATAGATCGCGGTGATCGCGTCGTCCGCGATCTGGAAGGCGACGGTCTGACGTTCGCCCGCGGGATCGATCATCAGCAGGCCCGGCATGCCGTTGACGGTTTCCGGCCGGATGTGCCAGTGCGGCCAGTAGCCCTTGCGGGCGACGCCCAGGAAGAAGCGCGCGACCCGGTCGCGGCCGGCGATGACGTTGAGCGCCGCGAGCCGCTTGCCGCCGCCGTCGGAGTGCAGCGCGGCGTCCTCCGACAGCAGCCTGGCCAACGCGGCCGGGTCGCCGCTTCCGGCGGCGGCGAGGAAGGCCTGCACCAGCCGCGCGCCGTCGGCCGGCGCCACGGTGAAGCGGGGGCGCGCGGCCTTCAGGTGCGCCCTGGCCCGCGCGGCGAGCTGGCGGCAGGCGGCCGCTTCCCGCCCCAGCGTCCGCGCCACGGCGGAGAAATCCATGTCGAACACGTCGTGCAGCAGGAACGCGGCGCGCTCCAGCGGCGACAGCCGCTCCAGCGCCAGCAGGAACGCCACCGAAATGTCCTCGGCCCGCTCGCCGGCCGAGTCGGCCGCGACGGCGGCCTCGTCCAGCACCGGCTCGGGCAGCCACGGCCCCACATAGGTCTCGCGCCGCGCCCGCGCCGACTTCATCTGGTCGAGGCACAGCCGGGCGACCACCCGCGACAGCCACGCCGCCGGCTCGCGCAGCGCCGCGCGGTCGGCGCCGTGCCAGCGCAGCCAGGCCTCCTGCACGATGTCCTCGGCCTCGGACACCGAGCCCAGCATGCGGTAGGCGAGGCCCATCAGCCGCCGGCGGTGCGGCTCGAACCCGGCGGCGGTGTCGTCGGAGGCGGCGGTCATGCGGCCCGCCGCGCCACCGGCACCGTATCGCCGCCGACGGTGACGCGGGCGCAGGCGATGCCGTGGCCAAGGCCGTATTTCAGCGTCGGAAACAGCCGGCCGCCGGCGATGGCATAGGCGACCGACACCAGCGCGCGCGGCCCCCAGCGGCCCAGGATGTCCTCGCGCAACGGATCGGCCGCGGGATCGTGGGTCAGCACGGCGCGGGCATACCGCCAGGCCAGGGCGACGTCCTCGGGCATGCGCCGGTCGTCGCCCGCCAGCAACGCCCGCAGCGCGGCGGGATTGACGCCGTCGCGCTCGGCCATGGTGACGACGAGCTGGGTGCACGGGCCGCAGTCCTCGTGCATGGCGGCGGTGATCTTCGCCGCATGCCACGCCGCCGCCGGCAGGTCCTTGTGATATTGCGCCATCGGCAGGATCCGGGCCATCGCCATGAACGCGCTGATATCCGCGTCCAGAATATCGCGCATATAGGACGCATCGTAGCCGAAGTCCCGTTCGAAGGCGCCGATCCGCCGGCGCATCATCCATTTCAGCATCAGCGTTCTCCTTTGCCACCATGACGAGGCAGGGCGGCGTCGTGTGACAGGGCGGCGTCCCCCGCAGCGCCCGGCGGGCTTCGCCGCCTACCGGTTGCGGGCAAGCAACCAGACCGTTACGGTCAAGACTCGATATTCCAAATTTTAAGCATACGCCGGTGGCGCGCCGTCCATCGGCTGCCCATATCCTTTCCATGAGCGGCCGTAAGATACCGACAGCCCGCCGCGGGGCAGTATGTCGCCCGATTTTACAGCTCCGATTGGGGAAATTGGGCGGAAACGGCCGGAATCAGGCCGGATTTCAACCGCATTCGCCTCGTTATCACCACAAAATCACGATTTAGAGAGAATTGATCACATTTTAATCTCAGGTATGTTACTTCCTAATAACGACGGATTTATCGACACTTAGCTCCGTCGGCGAGGTCTGGAGGGGTTCCAGGACATGCCGGTGACGAGCAAAGTTCCTAGGTTTTGGCGAGGGAAAGAGGGGCCTATGCCAGCCGCAGGTTTCGATGCGCTGGGATATCCATGACATCCGTTTCCGGTCTGCCGTCCGGTCCTAGGGTCCGGGCGCGTCGGTCGGAGCCATTTGTTACGCGGGCGCCTGCCCGCTCTTTTCGCCGTCACCGACCGGGAGGCTCCTCACCGGCTCTCGTCCATTCGTAGGGCAAGGAGTCAGGTCATGTTCCGTCGCATCGGTCGCATCAGCCGCAAGAACCGTCAGCTTCTCCGCGAGCGTTTCGCGCAGCGCGAACTCGCCAGGCAGCTCAAGACGGCGCGCCCCGGCCTCGCGGAACGGCCGCTGACCTATGTGGTCGGCCTGTCCCTGGCGCTGGTCTTCCTGCCATCGCCGCAGGTGCGCGCCGAGTGCACCGGCGCGGCCGAACTCATCACCTGCGACAGCGATGCGCCGAACCCGGTTCCGAACACCCAGTTTGTCGGGACCGGCAACGCCTTCGACAATCTGATCGTCCAGGGCGATGCGAGCATCTACGTCGTCAACGGTGAGGCCATTCACTCCGACGGCGTATCGGACATCGAGATTTTCGGCAGCGTCTATTCGGATAGCGACGCGGCCATTTACATCCACAACGGCTTCTCGGACATCTATATCGGCGAAGACGGCGTCGTCTCCGGCACCGGAACGGGTGGCATTTTCGTCGGCGAGGACGCGACGGCCAATGTGGTGAACGACGGCACCCTGACCGCGTTGAGCCCCGGCGCGACCGTCGGCGTGGGCGGCGCGCTCACCATCGGCGGCTCCGGCACCACGACGGGCACCGGCGGCGATGCCGGCGTCGAGATGCTGGGCGACGGCGACCTCACGATCCAGGACAACCAGACCGTCGAAGGCACCGGCGCCGGCGCGGACGGCGTGTTCGGTTCGGGCGGCGGCAACAGCGTTCGCGTCGAGGACAAGGCCGACGTCATCGGCGAGCGCGACGGCATTCACCTCAATGGCGGCGGCAACGAGATCGACGTCGTCAACCAGGCGACGGTGACCGGCGACCGCGACGGCATCAATGTCGGCAACAACAACGACATCAACATCAACAAGAACGCGACCGTCACCGGCATCGACGGCGACGGCATCGATGCGCAGAACAACAACATCATCAACAACGACGGCACTGTCATCGGCGGTGATGACGGCATCGACATCGACGGCGAGGAAAACGCCATATTCCTGTCCGAGACGTCGTTCGTCGAGGGCGATGACGACGGCGTCGACATCGACGGCGACAACAATTTCCTGCTGAACCAGGGTATCATCGACGGCGAGGACGACGGCGTCGAGGTCAACGCCGACAATGTTCTGGTCATCAACGAGGGCCTGATCGTCGGCGAGGATGACGACGGCGTCGAGATCTGGGGCGAGGACAATACGCTCGTCCACACCGGCACCATCATCGGCGAGGACAACGGCATCGAGATCGTCGGCGACGGCAACACCGTCCGGGGCGAGGATATCTTTGGTGAGGACCTGTATGGCAGCGTCACCGGCGAGGACGGCAACGCCATCTTCGTCGAGGGCAACCACAACGAGGTCGCCACCGGCTCGCTGCTGGGCGGCGATGACGGCCTCGACATCAACGGCGACCACAACGTGTTCTTCGTCGACGGCGACGTGACCGGCGAGGACGGCGACGGCATCGACATCGAAGGCGATTTCAACGACGTCAACGTCACCGGCAATGTCTTCGGCGACCCGGGCCTCGTGGTCGTCGGCAACAATAACAACAACGCCATCGGCGGCAGCGTCTCGGCGACCGACGGCGGCGTGATCGTCACCGGCGACAGCAACACGACGACCATCGGCGGCGGCATCGAGGGCGACTCCGACGACCTCGGCGGCGGCGACGCCGTCAACATCGTCGGCGACCAGAACTCGGTCGAGGCGACGGACGACATCGGCGGCGCCCAGGGCGTCATCATCGACGGCAACCAGAACAAGGTCAGCACCAGCGACGGCGACATCGTCGTCGACGACAACGGCGTGGTGATCGACACCGGCGACAACAACATCGTCACCCTCCTCGACGGCGAGATCGACGGCGACGGCGACGGCGACGGCGTGGGCTTCGGTGTCATTATCGAAGACGGCACGGGCAACGTGGTCTCGGTAAAGACCGTGACCCCGGACAACACCGGCGAGATCCAGGGCGGCGAGGATGGCGTCGCCATCTTCGGCGGCGGCGACAACACCGTCGAGGCGGATGGCTCGATCACCGGCGCCAACAATGGCGGCGACGGGGTGGGCGTCCACATTCTCGAGTCCAGCGACAACAACGTCAGCGCCGGCGGCAAGATCTCGGGCAATATCGCGGGCGTCATCGTGCTGGGCGACGACAACGATGTTTCCGCGGGCGAGGACATCATCGGAACCGACGGCACCGGCGTGTTTCTCGAGGGCTTCGGGAACACCGTGATCGCCGGAAACGACGGCGCCGGCAAAAGCATCACCGGCGTCGACGGCAACGGTGTCGGCATTCGCGGCGGCAACAACATCGTGACCGCCGCCGGCGACATCACCGGCGGCGACGATGATGGTGGCGATGGCGACGGCGTGTCTATCCTCGGCGACGGCAACATCGTCTCGGCCAAGGGCGGGCTTCAGACTCCCGCCGACATCACCGGCGACGACGACGGCGTCGTGATCGACGGCAACAACAACCAGGTCTCGGCCGACGGCGACATCATCGGCGACGTGGACGGCGACGGCAACGGCGACGGCGTCGACATCACCGGCGACGCCAACACGGTCAGCGCCGGCGGCTCGATCAAGGGCGATCCGGGCGTGATCATCGCCGGCGACGGCAACAAGGTGACGGCCGGCGCCGATATCTTCGCCACCAAGGGCAACGCGGTCGACATCAGCGGCGACGCCAACACGGTCGGCGCGGGCACCTTCATCACCTCGACCGGCGCGGGCGGCGTCTATGTGGCCGGCGACGGCAACACCGTGACCGCAGGCTCGTTCATCCAGGGCCTGGTCGACGACGGCGTCAACGTGGCGGGCGACAACAACATCGTCACGGCGGCCGGCAGCGTCTATGGCGGCAGCGACGGCGCGGTCGTCGCGGGCGACGACAACACTGTCAGCGCCGGTGGCTACATCGAAGGCAACACCGGCGACGGCGTGAACATCGCGGGCGACGACAACGAGGTCACCGCGGGCCTGTACATCAAGGGCGGCGACGGCGGCGGCGTGCTGATCAACGGCAACGACAACAACGTCAAGGCCGGCAACGTCGCCGGCGTTAGCATCGTCGGCGTCGACGGCCACGGCGTCGGCATCACCGGCAACAGCAACGACGTGGTCGCCACCGGCGGCAGCATCTTCGGCAATGACGACGACCTGGGCGAGGGCGACGGCGTCATCATCGTCGGCGACGACAACAGCGTCTCGACGATCGGCGGCGGCACGAAGATCAATGGCGACGATGACGGCGTCGAGATTTTCGGCAAACTCAACGACATCGTCACCGGCGACATCATCGGCGACACCGATGGCAACGGCCTCGGCACCGGCGTCGCCATTGGCGCGGCCAAGTTCGCCTCGGACGACAACACCGTGGCCGGCGAGGACATCAGCGGCTCGAGCGGCGGCGTGATCATCGCCAACGGCAGCGGCAACAAGGTCACCGCCTCCGGCGCCATCACCGGCGACGCGGACGCCGACGGCGACGGCATCGGCGTCGGCATCAAGGGCGACGGCAACGACGTCGGCGCGGTCCTCGCCGTCACCGGCGCCGAGTTCGGTGTCCAGATCGATGGTTCGCAGAACACGGTCGCTGCCGGCGGCGGCATCACCGCCAGCAATGGCGACGGCGTCGGCATCGTTGGCAGCCTCAACGTCGTCATCAGCGGCGACGACGTCAGCGGCACCGACGACGGCGTCAACATCGAGGGCGGCAATAACGCAATTACGGTCATCGGCGGTATCGCGGGCGACACCGACGGCAAGGACGGCGGCGTTGGTGTCGGCATCGTCGGCAACAACAATACCGTCGCCGCCGACCTCGCCATCACCGGCGCCGAGTTCGGTGTCCAGATCTCGGGCGTGGACAACACCGTCGGTGCGGGCGGCGGCATCACCGCCAGCAAGGGCACCGGCGTCGGCATCTCCGGCAGCCTCAACGTCGTCGGCGCCGGTGACGATGTCAGCGGCACCGACGACGGCGTCAACATCGGGGGCGACGACAACAGAGTCGATATCTTCGGCAGCATCGTCGGCGACAGCGATGGCACGGGCGGTGGCGACGGCGTCGACATCAAGGGCAACGACAATACGGTCATCGCGTCGCAGTCGATCAAGGGCGACCCCGGCGTCCGACATCTCGTCGACCGCGGGTAACGCGGTCGACATCACCGGCAACCTCAATGCCGTCGGCGCCGGGAAATTCATCATCTCGAGCGGCGCGGGCGGTGTCTATATCGACGGCGACAGCAACACCGTGACCTCCGCCGAGTACATCCAGGGCACGGTCGACGACGCCGTCAACATCAAGGGCGGCGACAACACCATCACCTCGGGCGGTAGCCTCTTTGGCGGCAGCGACGGCGTGGTGATCGACGGCGACGACAACATCGTCGGCTCGGCCGGCTTCATCGAAGGCGCGACCGGCGACGGCGTGGCGATCACCGGCGACGGCAACGACATCAGCGCGGTCACGTTCATCAAGGGCAGCGACGACGGCGTCAACATCGTCGGCGACAGCAACATCGTCGCGGCGCTCACCGACATCATCGGCACCGGCGGCGACGGCGTCGACATCACCGGCGACCTGAACACCGTCACGGCGGGCGGCTCGATCAAGGGCGACCCGGGCGTGATCATCGTCGGCGACACCAATTTGGTGACGGCGGGCCTGGACATCACGGCGGTGAACAACGCCGTGGACATCACCGGCAACGACAACACGGTGGGCGCCGGCGCCGAAATCAACTCCAGCGCCAAGGGCGGTGTCGTCGTCAGCGGTGACAACAACATCGTCACGTCCGGCTCCTACATCCAGGGCCTGGTCGACGACGCCGTCAACCTCAAGGGCGACGGCAACGCGGTGACCGCCGCGAGCACCATCTATGGCGGCAGCGACGGCGTCGACGTCGACGGCGACGGCAACATTGTCAGCGGCGGCGCGGCGATCCAGGGCAACACCGGCGACGGCGTGGCGCTCACCGGCGACGACAACGAGGTTTCGGCCACGCTGAACATCATCGGCCAGGTCAACGGCGTCAGCATCGACGGCGCGGACAACGACGTCACCAGCGGCTTCAACCCCGCCGGCTCCGGCATCACCGGCTTCACGGGCGACGGCGTCAACATCAAGGGCGGCGACGACAACACCGTCGATACCGACGGCAGCATCTATGGCGGCCTCGACGGCGTCGATGTCGACAGCAACCAAAACGAGATCATCGCCGGCTTCAACATCTGGGGTGTCGGCGGCGACGGCGTCAGCCTGACCGGCGACGACAACAGCGTCAAGGCGGGCAAGGACGGCACCTCGGGTATCGGCATCCAGGGCTCGGTGGGCGACGGTGTCGAGATCGACGGAAACCTCAACGACGTGACCACGACCGGCAGCATCATCGGCGGCGAGGACGGTGTCGACATCAATGGCGGCAACAACGTCGTCAAGGCGGGCGTGGACCTGGCCGGCAAGAGCATCGAGGGTCAAAACGGCGACGGCGTACACATCGAGGGTGGCACCAACAACCAGGTCACCGGCGCGACCACGATCACCGGCAGCGACGAAGGCGTCGACATCGAAAGCGACGACAACACCGTCTCGACGGTGGGCAACATCACCGGCACCTCCGGCGACGGCGTGCAGATCGACGGCGACCTCAACAACGTCACCACCACCGACGGAAACATCAGCGGCGGCGACGACGGGGTGAACATCGAGGGCGCGAGCAACGTGGTTTCGGCGGCCGGCACCATAGACGGTGTAGCCGGCGACGGCGTCGCCATCGGGGTCGGCGACGGCAACAAGGTTTCGGCCGACGGCGGCATCAGCGGCGGTGACGACGGCGTCGATATCGACAGCGACGACAACACCGTGATCTCCGGCGACACCATCGAGGGCGACGACGACGGCGTCTCGATCGACGGCGACGGCAACATCGTCACCGCCGTCGACACGATCACCGGCAATGGCGACGAGGGCGTCGACATCGACGGCAACGACAACACCGTCGAGGCGCTGGGCATCACCGGCTTCTGGGACGGCGTGGACGTCGAGGGCGACGACAACGACATTACGGTCGGCGACAGCGGCATCACCGGCACCAACGGCGACGCGGTCGACCTGGAAGGCAGCGGCAACGACGTCGTGTCGGGCGGCAGCCTGCTGGGCGGCGACGACGGCGTGAACATCAAGGGCGACCAGAACACGGTCGACGTCACCGGCTCGATCACCGGCACCACCGGCGACGGCGTCGACATCACCGGCGACGACAACTCGGTGAAGGCGACGCTCGAGATCGTCGGCGATCCGGGCGTGATCATCGCCGGCGACAACAACCTGGTCGAAACCGGCAAGTTCATCAGCGCGGTGAACAACGCGGTCGACATCACCGGCGACGACAACACGGTAACGGCGGCCGAGCAGATCACCTCCAGCAACGGCAGCGGCGTAGTGATCGACGGCGCCGACAACACGGTCTCGGCCGGCAGCCAGGACACCATCGGCATTGCCGGCCTGGGCGGCGACGGCGTCAACATCAGCGGCGGCGACGGCAACAAGGTCACCACCACCGGCGACATCCAGGGCGACGAGGACGGCGTCGAGATCGACAGCGACGACAACACGGTCCAGGCCGGCGGCGACATCTTCACCCGCACGCTGGACGGCGTGAACATCGACGGCGACGACAACCTGGTGGAGGCGGTGGGCAACATCACCGGCGGCGAGGACGGCGTCGAGATCGACGGCGACGGCAACGAGGTCAACGCCGGAGGTCTCATTTCCGGCGGCACCGACGGCGTCAACATCGACGGCGACGCGAACGACGTGAGCGCCGACGGCGGCATCAGCGGCGGCGAGGACGGCGTCGTCATCGACGGCGACGACAACACGGTCATCAGCGGCGACGACGTCACCGGCACGACCGGCGACGGCGTCCACATCGGCGACGGCGGCGGCTCGAACAACAACCTGGTCAAGGTCGACGGCACCATCGCCGGCGGCGACGACGGCGTCGAGATCGACGGCAACGACAACACCGTCGAGGCCACCGGCGACATCGTCGGCAACAATGGCGACGGCATCGACATCGACGGCGACGACAACACGGTCATCGCCGGCGCCAACGTCAGCGGCGATCCGGGCGTGCTGATCAACGGCGACGACAACGTCACCGAGGTGGGCGGCTCCATCGCCGCCAAGAACAACGCGGTCGACATCACCGGCGACGACAACCAGGTGTCGAGCGGCCTCGACGCCATCCTGAACGGCGACATCGTGTCGACCCAAGCCAGCGGCGTGGTCATCGACGGCGACGGCAACTACGTGTTCTCCGACGACGGCCAGATCGACGGCCAGGGCGGCGACGGCGTGAACATCGACGGCCTCGAGAACGAGGTCTATGCCGCCACCGACATTCTCGGCGGCGCCGGCGACGGCGTGATCATCGAGGGCGACCGGAACACCGTCGGCGCCGAGGACGACATCGAGGGCACCGACGAGGGCGTCGACATCGACGGCAACCTCAACCTGGTCACCGCGGGCGACAACATCCTCGGCCAGGACATCGGCGTGCTGATCGACGGCGATCAGAACACCGTCACCGCCGGCACGAACATCACCGGCGTCGGCGGCGACGCGGTGCAGATCGACGGCAACGGCAACACCGTCGGCGCCGGCAACAACATCGACGGCTTCGACAACGGCGTGAAGATCGACGGCAACGACAACCTGGTCACGGCCGGCGCGAACATCCTCGCCGATACCGGCGACGGCGTGCTGATCGACGGCGACGACAACAAGGTGACCGCCGGAAACCTGATCTACGGCGAGACTGAAGGCGTCGAGATCGAGGGCAACGACAACAATGTGTCCGCCGGCGGCGACATCGTCGGCGACTTCGGCAACGGCGTGGAAATCGACGGCGGCGGCAACACGGTCAACGCCGGCGACGACATCGACGGCGGCGACGTCGGCGTGCTGATCGACGGCGACGACAACATCGTCACCGCCGCCGACAACATCTTCGGCGAGGACAGCGACGCGGTGAACATCGCCGGCGACGGCAACGACGTCTCGGCCGGCGACGATATCGACGGCGCCGAGAACGGCGCGGTCATCGACGGCAACGACAACATCGTCACCGCCGGCGAGGACATCACCGGCGAGGACGGCGACGGCGTCCAGATCACCGGCACCGACAACAAGGTGACCGCGGGCGACGAGATTTTCGGCAGCGAGAACGGCGTCAGCATCGACGGCGACGACAACACCGTCGCCGCCGGCGACGACATCGAGGGCGAGGACGGCGATGGCGTGACCATCGACGGCGACGGCAACAAAGTGACATCCGGCGACGACATCGAGGGCGGCACCAACGGCGTCAGCATCGACGGCGACGACAACACGGTCTTCGCCGACGACGACATCGAGGGCGAGGACGGCATCGGCGTGCTGATCGACGAGGGCGACGAGAACCGCGTCGAGGCCGAGAACGGGTCGATCACCGGCGGCACGGACGGCGTCGTGATCATCGACAGCGACGACAACACGGTCATCGCCGGCCTCAACATCGTGGGCGAGGACGGCGACGGCGTCTTCATCGAGGACGGCGACGACAATCTGGTGACCGCCGGCGAGGACATCACCGGCAGCGACGGCGGCGTCTCGCTGGAAGGCGACGACAACACCGTCACCGCGGGCCGCGACATCACCGGCACCGGCGGCGCCGGCGTGGCGATTGACGGCGACGAGAACGCGGTGGCGGCCGAGACCGGCTCGATCACCGGCGGCACCGACGGCGTCACCATCGACGGCGACGACAACGACGTCAGCGCGGCCGACGACATCACCGGCAATGGCGGCGACGGCGTGTCCGTCGCGGGCGACCAGAACAATATCGAGGCGGGCGGCGACGTGACCGGCTCGGGCATCGGCGCGGCGGTCGGCGTCGGCCTCGACGGCGACAACAACGTGGTCACGGTCGGCGGCAGCGTCACCGGCAACGACGACGGCGTGAACATCGACGGCGACATGAACCTGGTCGACGTCACCGGCGACGTGAAGGGCGACGACGACGCCAACGGCACCGGCGACGGCATCGACATCAGCGGCAACCTCAACCAGGTGCTGGTGGGCGGCAACGTCTATGGCGACCCGGGCGTGCTGATCACCATGGGCAACAACAACCTGGTCGACATCGTCGGCTTCGTGCTGGCGACCGAGGACGGCATCCACGTCAAGCAGGGCAACGACAACACCGTCAATGTCGGCGGCGACGTGACATCCACCGACGCGTCGGGCGTGGTGATCGACGGCGGCGACGACAACGACATCACGGTCGGCGGCGTCATCGACGGCCAGGGCGGCGACGGCGTCAACATCGACGGCGACGACAACTCGGTGATCGCCGACGGCGACATCACCGGCGGCGACGGCGACGGCGTGGTCATCACCGGCGACGACAACGAGGTCGAGGGCGACGACATCACCGGCTCGGACAACGGCGTGGTGATCGACGGCGACGACAACACGGTCACCGCCGACGGCATCATCACCGGCACGAACGGCATCGGCGTCTCGATCACCGGCAATGGCGAAGGCAACAAGGTCACGGCCGACGGCATCGTCGGCGGCACCATCGGCCTCGACATCGACGGCGACGACAACGACGTGGACGTCAGCGGCGACATCACCGGCGGCACCGGCGCGGGCGTCGCCATCGACGGCGACGACAACGACGTCACGGCGGGCGGCTCGGTCAGCGGCGCGAGCGGCGTCATCATCGACGGCGACGACAACAGCGTCGACGTGGGCGGCAACGTCACCGGCACGGCCGGCAACGGCATCGACGTCTCGGGCGACGACAACAGCGTCGACGTCGGCGGCTTCGTGCTCGGCAGCACCGGCGGCGTGGTCATCGACGGCGACGACAACACCATCGATGTGGTTGGCACCATCACCGGCACCACCGGCATCGGCGCCTCGATCACCGGCGACGACAACGCCCTGACCAGCGGCAGCATCGCCGGCGGCACCACCGGCGTGGCGGTCGACGGCGACCAGAACGACGTCGAGGTAACCGGCAACGTGGACGGCAATGGCGGCGACGGCGTCCAGCTCAGCGGCAACGACAACGACGTGAACGTGACCGGCTTCGTCGAGAGTACCGACGACGGCGTGGAAATCGACGGCGACCGCAACCTGGTCGACGTCGGCGGCAACGTCAGCGGCGGCAGCGGCGACGGTGTCGACATCGACGGCAACCAGAACAACGTCCTGGTCGGCGGCGACATCTCGGGCGATCCGGGCGTGCTGATCGCCGGCGACGACAATCTGGTGACGGCCGGCGGCTCGATTGCCGCGCTCAACAACGCGGTCGACATCACCGGCGACGACAACGAGGTGACGGCGGGCGACGAAATCTCGTCCGCCAACGCCAACGGCGTGGTCATCGACGGCGACGACAACGAGGTCGAGGCCGGCGCCGACGGCTCGGGCGATTCGATCATCGGCCTGGGCGGCGACGGCGTGCAGATCGCCGGCGACGACAACGACATCTCGGCCAGCGGCAACATCTTCGGCGGCGTCGGCGACGGCGTGCTGATCGACGAAGGCAACGACAACGAGATCGCGGCCAACGACATCACCGGCACGGACGACGGCGTCAGCGTCACCGGCGACGACAATGATATCGACGCCGACGGCGACATCACCGGCAGCAACGGCGACGGCGTCAACATCGACGGCGGCGACAACGAGGTGACCGGCGACGACATCAGCGGCGGCGACGACGGCGTCGAGATCGCGGGCATCGGCAACTCGGTCGACGCCGACGGCGACATCACCGGCACGGCCGGCGACGGCGTCAACATCGACGGCTCGGGCAATACGGTCGAGGGCAACGCCATCGGCGGCGGCGACGACGGCGTCGAGATCGACGGCTTCGACAACGAGGTCACGGCCGACGGCAACATCACCGGGGCCAGCGGCGACGGCGTCAACATCGACGGCTTCGACAACGACGTGAGCGCCAATTCCATCTTCGGCGGCGACGACGGCGTCGAGATCGACGGCGACGGCAACGAGATCGACGCCGACGGCGAAGTCATTGGCATTGACGGCGACGGCGTCAACATCGACGGCGCGGGCAACAGCATCGAAGCCGACCGCCTCCAGGGCGGGGACGACGGCCTCGACATCACCGGCGCCGGCAACGACGTCGATGTGGATGGCACCATCATTGGCGAGACCGACGACGGCGTGACCATCACCGGCAGCGACAACACGGTCGACGCCAACGACATCCAGGGCAACGAGTCCGGCATCGTGATCGACGGCGACGCGAATACCATCGACGCCGACGGCACCATCAGCGGCAACAATGACGACGGCGTCAACGTCACCGGTGACGACAACAAGGTCACCGCCGACAGCATCATCGGCGGCGCCGATGGCGCGGACGTCACCGGCGACGGCAACACCATCGACATCAGCGGCCTGATCAGCGGCGGCACCCAGGACGGCGTCACCATCACCGGCGACGCGAACAGCGTCGGGGCCGACACCATCAGCGGCAGCGTCGACGGCGTGGTCATCGACGGCGACGAGAACGACGTCGACGCCGCCAACGCCATTTCGGCGGCCAATGGCGACGGCGTGGTCATCGACGGCGACGACAACGACGTGACCGCCGAAAGCATCGACGCCATCAACGGCGACGGCGCGCTGATCACCGGCGACGACAACCAGATCGATGTCGACGACGCGATCTCGGCCGGCGACCTCGCGGTCGGCATCGAAGGCGACGACAACCAGGTCGACGCCACCGACATCGAGGGCGGCGACGGCGGCGTGCTGATCGACGGCGACGACAACCAGGTCGAGGCCAGCGGCGACATCACCGGCGGCGACGGCATCGGCGTCGAGATCGCCAATGACGGCGAAGGCAACCAGGTCGACGCCGAGAACATCACCGGCGCGACCGGCGTGGTCATCGACGGCGACGAGAACAGCGTCGAGGCCGATGCCGGCATCACCGGCACCGACGGCGACGGCGTGGTCATCACCGGCGACGAGAACGACGTCGAGGCCGACACCGTCACCGGCGAGGACAGCGGCGTGGTCATCTCGGGCGACGAGAACGACGTCGACGTCAGCGACCTGATCTGGGGCCAGACGGACGACGGCCTGTCGATCACCGGCGACGATAACCGGGTCGACGCGGGCGACATAATCGGCCTCGACGACGGCGTCAACATCGCCGGCGACGACAACGACGTCGACGTCTCGGGCGACATCGAGGGCGTGAACGGCGACGGCGTCGACATCAGCGGCACCAACAACACGGTGCACGCGGACGGCACCATCTCGGGCGATCCGGGCGTGCTGATCTCGGGCGACCTCAACACGGTCACCGCGTTCGACATCACCGGCCAGCTCGACGGCGTCAAGATCACCGGCAACGGCAACGACGTGTTCGCCGTCACCACCATCACCGGCGACGACGACAAGAACGGCACCGGCAACGGCGTCTGGGTGAACGGCAACAACAACCACGTCAAGGGCACCACCATCGCCGGGTCCAACACGGCGGGCCAGGCCGGCATCAACGTCCAGGGCGGCAGCGGCAACCTGTTCGAAGCCAGCAACGTCATCGGCGGCACCGGCGTCATCCTGGGCAGCGGCAACAAGCTCGTGGTCTCGGGCAACGTCACCGGCGTCAACGGCGACGGCATCGACATGGGCAACAAGAACGTCGTCGAGGTCGAGAACGTCACCGGTTCCGACGACGGCATCGTCGCCGGCAACAGCAACGACATCACCGTGGACGGCGACGTCTCGGCCGGCACCGGCGACGGCGTGCGGCTCGGCAACAACAACCAGGTCGACCTCAACGACGTCACCGTGGCCAATGGCGGCGGCGACGGCATCGAGATGGGATCGGGCAACCAGGTCACCATCGCCTCGGGCAGCAAGGTCACCGGCGGCGAAGGCCACGGCATCCTGGTCCACGGCGCCGGCAACCAGCTCAACGTCGACGGCGTCACCATCGACACCAAGACCAATGGCGGCCAGGACGGCGTGCATATCGAGGCGGCGGGCAACCAGCTCAACGCATCGGCGGCGACCATCATCAACGCCAACGAGGACGGCATCGACCTGGCCTACAGCGGCAGCCCAGGCGCGCTCTCGGTGTTCGCCAACGCGGCGACCATCAACGCCAATGACGACGGCATCGAGATCGACAACAACATCCTGCTGGTCAACACCGGCAAGGTGACCACGTTCGGCGCCTGGCCGGGCAGCTCCGGCGTCGAGGGCCAGGACGGCAACACCGTCGTCAACCAGGGCGCGGGCCAGATCCTCGGCTCGGGCAACGGCGTCACGCTGATCGACGACAACAAGGTCATCAATGACGGCGAGATCGACGTGACCGGCAACGGCGTCGACGTGCAGGACGACAACTACGTCGAGAACAACGGCTCGATCACCGCCGGCAACAACGGCATCGTCGGCAGCGACGACAACGAAATCTGGAACGGCGGCGACATCGACGCCGGCGAGGACGGCATCGTCGGTGGCGACGACAACGACATCGAGAACGAGGGTGAGATCGTCGCCGGCGAGGACGGCATCCATGTCACCGGCACCGGCAACGAGATCCTCAACGAGGGCGAGATCGAAGCCGGGGTCGACGGCATCGTCGCCGGCGACGGCGACAACGAAATCGTCAACGACGGCTCCATCGAGGCGGGCGACGACGGCATCCAGGCCGGCAGCGACAATGATGAACTCATCATCAACACCGAGGACGGCACCATCGAGGCCGAGGACGTCGGCATCGACGTCGGCAGCGGCAATGCAGCGGTCGTCAACGCCGGCTTCATCGAGGCCGACATCGGCATCGCGGGCGACGACGATAACCTGATCGTCAACACCGAGACCGGCGTCATCGAGGCCGACAGCATCGGTATCCTGGTCGACGACGACAACCTCGTCGGCAATGCCGGCGTCATCGACGCAGACGACGTGGGCATCGAAGCCGACAGCGGCAACACTATCGTCAACGAGGTGACCGGCCTGATCACCGGCGGCGGCAACGGCATCGAGGTCTGGAGCGACAACGACATCTTCAACGACGGCGAGATCGACGTCGGCGACGATGGCGTGGTGCTGCTGGGCGAGGACAACTACCTCGGCAACAAGGGTGACATCCACGGCGACGACGAAGGTGTCGTGGTCGTCGGCGACGGCAACACCGTCGTCAACCTCGGCAGCACCATCGACGGCGGCAACCACGGCATCCTGATCGACGACACCGCCGACGGCACCTATGTGGGCAACGCCAAGACCAGCTCGATCACCGGTGACACCGCGGGCATCCGCGTCGAGGGCACCAACACCGAGATCGATAACGAGGGCCTGATCAGCTCGGGCGCTGGCGACGGCATCCAGGTGGCGTCGAAGGGCGCGACCCAGATCACCAACTTCACCGGCGGCACCATCTCGGCGCCGGGCGGGTCGGCGATCGAGGCCTCGGGCTCCGGCACCACCACCATCGACAACTGGGGCCTGATCACCGGCGCCAGCTCGGTCACCGGCGCCGGCGGCGTGGAAATCCTCCACAACAACGCCGGCGGCGTCATCACCGGCGGCGTCTCGCTGGGCGGCGGCAACGACCTGGTCGACCTGAACGACTTCTCGACCCTGACCGGCAACGTGGCGACTGGCCTGGGCAGCGACCAGATCTTCCTCAGCACCGATGCCGTCCTCGCGGGCGACATCGACATGGGTGACGACGGCGCCAATGTCGAGAACGACGTGCTGACGCTGGAGGGCAAGGGTCACGGCGTCTTCGACGGCAAGGCCGTCGAGATCGAGACCCTCGAGAAGGTCGACGAAGGCACCTGGGACCTGAACGGCGCGGTGACCATCGACGTGGTCACCAACGTCAACGCCGGCCGCCTCAACGTCGGCGGCACCGCCCTGGTCGACCACGACAGCGACCCGGATACGGCGCCGGTTAACGCGCCGGTCGAAACGGCGGTGCTGACCTCGCCCACGGTCGAGGTGAACGCCGGCGGCACGCTGGGCGGCCACGGCACGGTCATCGGCGTGATCGACGTCAACGACGGCGGCACGCTGTCGCCCGGCGGCTCCATCGGCAGCCTGAACGTGACCGGCAACGTCAACTTCGCCGATCCCGACGCCGAAGGCAGCACCGGCGGCATCTTCGAGGTCGAGGTCGATGCGTTCGCGTCCGACCTGCTGGCGATCAGCAAGACCACCAAGACGTCGACCGACGGCAAGGCCAATCTGAACGGCACCATCGAGATCCTGTTCCAGCCGGGCTTCGTCGACCTCAACCTGGACGGCATCATCGACGGCTTCGATTATGACGACGAGGGCGGCCTGACCCCGATCGCCAGCTTCCTGAAGGGCGGCAAGACCTACACCCTCATCACCGCCCAGGGCGGCGTCGTCGGCGTGTTCGACGACATCGTCGACAACGGGCTCGCGGTGATCGTGCAGGACGACCCGTCGACCACCCAGGACGAGACGCTGACCGTCGGCCTGTTCAAGGGCGTGCTGCAGTACCTGCCGAACTCGGTGATCCTGACCACCATCCCGGTCTTCGGCAACGGCCAGTTCGGACCGCTGACCATCAACCAGCAGGCCACCGCCGACTATCTCGACCTGCTGATACCGTTCGGCGTCAGCGTCGCTCCGAACGACGACCTGGCCTATGTGGCGGCCCAGCTCGGCCTCGACCCGAACATCCCGGCCGGCCTCGATGACCTGCATCCGGAGTGGTACAACGGTTACACCGAAGCCGGCCTGTACTATGCCAAGGCAGGCGTCCAGACCGCGTCCGACCGCCTCCGCGGCGCCCGCAATGGCGTCCGGGTCAACGCCCAGGTGGTCAAGTTCGGCAGCGGCTCGGCCGTGGGCAACAGCAACGAGGACCGCTTCTCGTTCTGGGTCCAGGGCGGCTACGGCAAGACCGACATCAATCCGGACAGCCGCGGCTTCCTGGGCTACGACATGGATCATGTCGCCGGTTTCCTGGGCCTCGACTACCAGGTGAACTCGCAGATCATCGTCGGCATCATGGGCGGCTTCGGCAACACCGAGATGGACGTCAGGGGCCGGCTCGGCGAAGGCGACGTCGATCACTGGCAGGTGGCCGGCTACGCCACCTTCTACGGCAAGCGCTGGTTCGTCGACGTGATCGGCGGCTATGGCGACCTCAGCATGAAGACCAGCCGCGACATCACCTTCGGTGCCATCGACCGCACCGCCAGCTCGCGGCATGACGGCGACGTGGCCTATGCCCACATCAAGGCCGGCTACTCGTTCCACCTGGACGACGGCTGGTTCGCGATCCCGAATGTGGGCTTCACCTTCGCGCATGTCAGCCAGGGTCCGGTGACGGAAACCGGCGCCGGTTCGGTCAGCCTCGACATCGACCGCCACGGCACCGACTCGCTGCGGCTCGAGACCAACCTGGTCGTGACCAAGGCGTTCATGGTCGGCAATTCGCGCAGCGCCGCGCTGGTGCCTTACGTCAGGATCGGTATGTCGCACGAGCTGGAGAACAATCTGCGTCCGATCACCTCGCGGTTCGTCGGCCAGACCGCCAGCTTCACGGTGTGGGGCGAGCCAGGCGCGAACACGGTGTTCACCTTCGGCCTCGGCGTGAACTGGGTCATCAGCAGCACCTGGTCGGTGTTCTTCGACTTCAGCAGCGAACTCGGCGGCGACTACACCAACCACATCATCAACGGTGGCGTGCGGTTCCGCTTCTAGGAAGAGGCGCCGGGTTCAATCTACGGGGCGGCCCTCGGGCCGCCCCTTTTTTTGGTTCATCCCCTTGATCGGGCGGCGCGGCCATGCTCAATAGGGCGCGAAAAGTCATTCGCGCTTGAGGCCCTCGCGGCCCCGGCGCCACGGCATCGGGACGTCATGCGCATCTATTCGGAAAGCCGGGTCGAACCGGCGGAAATCGACAATCTCGGCCACATGAACGTGCGGGTCTACGCCCGCAAGGCGGCGCGCGGCACGCTGGGCCTGGCGGCGTCGCTGGGCCTGGGCTTCGACCGGCTGCGCGACGACCGGGCGGTGGTGCAGATCATGGACGTCCACACCCGGTTCTGGCGCGAACAGCTCGAGGGCGCGCCGCTCGCGGTGCGCGGCGGCGTGCGCCAGGCGGGTCCGGACCGCATCGACGCCTATATGGAAATGGTCAACCGCGACACCGGCGACGTGGCGGCCACCTTCAACCATGGCTTCGGCCTGTTCGACGGCGCCACCCGCACGGCGAAGCCGATTCCGCCCGACGTGCTGGACGCAACGGCCGGGGCCATGATCGAGTGGCCCGAGCGCGGCCGGCCGCGCAGCCTGCCGATCGAGCCGGTCGCGCCGATTGGCCGCGAGGCCGCGCAGGCCGAGGGCAGCTTCGTGCGCTTCCCGTCCTATACCGTCGAGGCCGCCGAGTGCGACGGCTACGGCTTCATGGACATCTCCGACGCCAAGACCGTCGCGCTGGCGCGCATGCCGATCAAGATCGAGATGAAGCACCGGGTGTTCGATCCGGCGGTGGCACATCGCATCGCCATTGCCACCGTGGAAAGCCGCCACGTCATGTTCCGGGTGCCGCGGCTGGGCGAGAAGGTGGTCAGCGAAACCCGCCACGCCGACGTTACCGCCAGGACGGTGGTGTTCCAGCACTGGAGCTACAACGCGGACACCGGCGAGCCGATCAGCCTGGGCCTGCAGTTCGGCATCGCCTTCGACCTGGACGCGCGGCGCTCGGCCGTGTTCCCGCCCGCCATGCGCGAGGCGCTGGCGTCCAACAGGCGGCCCGATCCGAGGGACCGTGCTGCCCAGTAATCCTGTCAAACCCGGTTGCCAGCGCCGTTGTCCCTGTTATCATGCACGCATGAATGTCCCCGGGGAGAACCGACATGAATGACCTCAGCTTCCAGATTCCGACCAACCGCCTGAATGCCCGTGGCCTGATCCGCCACCCGATCCGGCAATATGCCTGGTTCGTCGACGACATCGACGCGGCCTGCCACAAGTGGAACAAGATGCTCGGCGCCGGCCCGTTCTTCGTGGTCCGCCACCATATCGGCGAAGGCTTCCTGTACCGCGGCAAGCACATCGAGGCCGACGTGTCCTATGCCTTCGGCCAGGCCGGCCCGGCCCACATCCAGTTCATCGCCCAGCATGACGACACGCCGTCGATCTACCGCGACATGTACAAGAAGGGCGAGAACGGCTTCCACCATGTCGGCGTGCTGGTGCCGAACGTGCAGGAGGAAGTCCGCCGCTTCCAGGCCGCCGGTTACGAGGTGGCCTGCGAGCTGTGGGGCGGCGATTACGTGGCCTATATGGATTGCCGCAAGGACATGGGCTGCTTCGTCGAGCTGCACGGCGACGCGCCGGTCATCGCCAAGCTGTTCGACGGCTGGCAGACCCTGCACGAGGAATGGGACGGCGTGACCGACCTGATCCGCGAGAACACCAACAACCGCGAGGGCCGCCGTTAAGCGATCGTCCGACGAGGACAGGCTATTTTGGTGGGTATTTTGGGGTATTTTGGTAACAGTTTACTTAATCGATCGGCGCTCGGCCGGCGGACGGGGCGCTGTCAATTAAGTAAACTGTCACCAAAATTACTCGCGGCCGCCCGCCCTTTGCGCCATTG
>LNFM01004228.1_pt1 | contig 26837 bp, 25 predicted proteins | sample 596031 | NCBI WGS metagenome assembly LNFM01 (sample SAMN04254537, study PRJNA301005) | activated carbon metagenome | isolation source: dual media filters at the Ann Arbor, Michigan drinking water treatment plant | place: USA: Ann Arbor | reverse complement strand
GGATCACCGAGCCGTTGCCCATGCTGTCCTTGTGTGCGAGTTCGCCGTCGAGGACGTAGCTGATGATCTCCATGTCGCGGTGGCCGTGGGTGCCGAAGCCGGCGCCCGGCGCCACCCGATCCTCGTTGATCACGCGCAACGCCGAGAAACCCATCCAGCTCGGGTCGTAATAGTCGGCAAAGGAGAAGCTGTGGAACGATCGCAGCCAGCCGTGATCGGCCAGGCCACGTTCGTTGCTGCGACGTACGGTAATCATGGATCGGACCTTTCGCCAATGACGTGCAGATGGAAAGAACGCGATTTCATCGGGCCCTTGCTTGCGCTCTGCATGGGACAGATCGCATGATGGCGGCTCGATCCAGGCAAGTCATCGAGCGGCGATTGATGAACCCGTTCTATAAATCTGAATGACAACGAGGAAGCGCGGCGTAGGGCGCCGCCCCCGCGGATCCGTAACGGGCGCCTCTATCCCCCGGCCGCAGGTGGCTGTTCCGTTGACGTTCGACAGCCTGCATCTGGTCGACGCCATCGCTCGCAATGGCAGCTTCGCCGGGGCGGCGACTGAACTGGATCGCGTGCCTTCCGCCGTGACGTATGCGGTGCGCAAGCTGGAAGACGATCTGGACGTGCTGCTGTTCGACCGCAGTGGCTATCGGGCGCGGCTGACGCCGGCCGGCGAAGAACTGCTGCGTGAGGGCCGCCACCTGCTGGCGGCCACCGCCGACCTGGCGCGACGGGTCCAGCGCGTGGCCGAAGGGTGGGAGCGCGAATTGCGCATCGCGCTGGACACGATCATTCCGTTCGACCGCCTGCTGCCGCTGCTCGATCGCTTCTGCGGCGTGGCACCGACGCAGGTTCGAATCAGCAGCGAAGTGCTCGCGGGCAGCTGGGATGCGCTGGTTTCCGGGCGGGCCGATCTGGTGATCGGCGCCGCCACCGATGTTCCGGACGCCAGCCGTCTGGGCAGTGGCTACCGCACGATGCCCCTTGGACCGGTCGAACTCGTATTCGCCGTGGCGGCCACTCATCCGCTGGCCGCCGTGCCGGCACCGCTGCCACTGGCGCAACTGCGGCGCCATCGACAGATCGTGGTGGCAGACACGTCACGTCAGCTGGCTGCCAATGCAGTCGGTTTGATCGGCGCGCCTGACGTGCTGGTGGTGCCGACCATGGAGGCCAAGCTCGCCGCGCAGGTGGCCGGGCTGGGCGTGGGCTTCGTGCCGTACACCCTCGCGCAGCCGGCGATCGAGCGCGGGGAACTGGTGGTCAAGAGCACGCAGGGGGTCCGCCAGGGCGGCGCCCATGCGCCGACGCCGCACATCGCGTGGCGCGCCGACGATCGCGGCAAGGCGTTGGACTGGTGGCTGGCAGAACTCAGGAAGCCTGCGACGCGCGTGGCGTTGTTGGGTTAGTGCCGGCGCCGATCATGCGGGCGAACGCATAGCGATTCTTGCCCTTGAGCTTGGCCTCGTACATCGCGAGGTCGGCCAGCTGCAGCAGCCGCTCGAGATCGCGTCCATGGTCGGGCGCCAGCGCCACGCCCACGCTGGCCGACAGTTGGGTCTGCTTGTCGTCGCTCAGCTTCACGGGCTGCTCAATCGCCTGCAGCAAGCGCACCGCGATGCGCTCGACATCGGCGCGGCCCTGAACGTCGGGCACCATCATCGTGAACTCGTCGCCGCCGCGGCGCGCCACCGTGTCCTGCGGTCGCAGCATCTTGCCCAGGCGCTGTGCGATTTCCCGCAGCACCTGATCGCCACGCTCATGGCCGAGCATGTCGTTGATCTCCTTGAAGCCGTCCAGGTCGATCGCGAACACGGCGCAGGCGCTGTTGCGAAGCCCGCTGGCGGCCAGCGTGGCGTTGCCGCGCATTGCCAACAGGCGGCGATTGGGCAGGCCGGTGAGATCGTCGTGGTGGGCGAAATGCAAGGCCTCGGCCTCGCGGTTGCGGATCTGGTCGATGTCGGCCAGCACCAGCACGTACTCGCCGGCGGCAATCCAGCGAGCGGTGATCTGGCACCACATCGAGTCGGCAGCGGTGGTCCGGGCGCCACGCTTGATCTGCACCTCGCGACTGGCGGCGCGATCGTCAGTGCGGCCGGCATCGGCGGAGTTCATAAGCGCCGGCCAGTCCTCGGTGCTGCTGAAGAAGTCGCCCACCGGCGTGCGCTGCAGTGACGCCGGGTCGGCCTGCAGCAGGCGCAGGAACGCTTCGTTGCAGCGGGCCACCCGGCCGTCCTTGACCACCGCGATCGCCTGTCCGGCAGCGTCAAGCACGGTGCGCTCGATGCGCAGCGCCTCGACCAGTCGCCGCTCGCGCTGCTTCAGCATGGTGAGGTCGGCATTCATGCCGATGGCACCTGCGAAGACGCGATCGCTGCCGATCAGCGGCACGGCGTCGACCGAGACGATGACGCGCCGGCCATCGCGTGCCTGCTGCACCATTTCCACGCTGCGCAGCGCTCGCCGCTCGCGCAGGCCGGCAAGCGCTTCGCGCGCGGCGTCGTTCTGCTCGCCGTCACCGAGCAATGACAACAGCGACTGACCGAGCAGTTCCTGGCGATCGCAGCCATACATCTCGCGCGCCGCGCGGCGACTGACGAAGGTGAAGTTGAAGTCGGCATCGCAGGCCCAGATCAGGCTGGTGGATGCCTCGACCAGTTCCTTGTAGTGATTGCGCGCACGGCGCAGGCGGTCGATCTCCGACAACTGCTTCGGCGACGCCACCGTATCGGTCACCAGCACACCGGGCTGACCGTCGGCCCCGGCAAACGGCACCATGTGACTGCGCACCGCAAGCTTGGCGCCGCGGATCGTCGTTCGCACATTGAGCACGTCGAAGCTGGAGCGGCCGGACAGCGCGCCCTGCAGGCCGGCGAGCATGGCGGCCCGGTCGGGCGAATCGAACAGGAAGGCTTCCGACCAGCGCACGCCGGTGGCTTGCTCGTCAAAGCGCATGCCCCAACGCCACGTGTCACGGCCATGCACGCGTTCGACCAGGCCCGCGGCATCGACCCACCAGACTTGCACCGGCAGCGCCTGCACCCAGTCGCCCAGCGCAGCCCGGTGATGCTCGTGTGCGCCGTAAGGCAGCGGTGCAAGCATGCCGATGACCGGCGGGCGCGCTGCGGCCGCACCGTCCTCGTCGGCTGCCGGCATGCGGGTGAAGCACACGAGCCGCACGCGGCGCGGCCGTCCGTTGCGGTCGATCAGATGCGCGGCACGATCGAAGATCCTGCCGTTCTTGACCGCGCTGCGATAGTCGCCGTCGACCCGCTCGCGTTCGTCGGCAGCGATCCACGGCGCCAGCGGAAACGCATGGCCGCCCGCATCCACCGGCATCGACGAATCAAACTGTGCCGGCAGCACCACGCGGCCGGTTTCGTCGCGATACCACGGCTGTCCGGCGCGATCGCCGAACCAGCGGATCAATCGGCGTGCATCCTCGGCAAACGAATCAGCTGCACCTGCGGGCGGCACGAGCGCGACCACCACCGCCGAGTCCAACCGGCCCGGGTTGAGAACACGTACCCGCCCCGGCCATGACGGCGGCTGACTGCCCTCATGCGACAGCGGCGTGATGCGCACGTTGCGCGATGTCTTGTCGCCGACCATCGGATCGAGGGCGAAGGCGGGATCGGCACGCAGGCAATGCTCCATGCGCTGGCCGGCAAGCCCCTGTGGCGAGTGACCCAGGAACTTGGCCGCGGCGTTGTTCACGTCGATCAGCTTGCCGCGGCGCAGGACGAGAATCGGTGCCGGCATGGCCTGCACCGCGGCGATCCAGCCGGCGCGCCCGCGGGTGTCCTGCACCGGCGCGGGCGCACCATGCTGCGCGCGACCGAGCCACCACATGGCAGCCAGCCACAGCGGAAAGGCCACGGTGAAGGGCGTGATGCCCGCGTCGGCGCGCACCAGCAGCCAGACGTACAGTCCGAACCAACCCGTGACCCAGGGATTCCACATGCCCGGCCACCGCCCCAACGTGAGCGCACCCAGCAACACGACTGCCGCCCCGCTGAACCCCAGGGCGCCCTGCGTGACCTGGGCCGGCGTGCACAACCAGCCCAGCCACAGTGCCCACAACAGCAGGTCACCCGCCCAGGACAACGCGTACAGGCGTGCGGTCGTTTGCTGCGGCGTGACCGCCATGCGGTCGTGTTCGTGGTTGCTGGCCAGCATGAACCGGACGGCGGCGTTCATGACCACGGCCACCAGCCAAACCAAGGCCACCGGTGCGGCCACGCGCGTGGCGGTCAAGGCGGCAAAGACGCCAAGCAGGAACAGCGCCGGCGTAATGCGCCGCTCGAGGGCGAAGGCAGCGCGCAAGTCAGGGGTGCCGTCGACCGGCGAGGTCGATGCACCGCCAAAGGAATGGGGCTCGCCGCGTATGGCGGTTCTCACGTCGTTCGTTCCTCACTGCAAGCGGTGCCCGCGCCGCATGCGTTCCAGGAGGAGCGTTGCGATGGCGTCTTTATGGTATGGATCGTACGCGCCGACCCCAGAGCGCAGCAATGGAATGAGTTACGACTTATGGATGACCCCGCGGAACGAAGTGGTCGAACGGCTGCCATCAGCAGCGAAACGGTCCGTTTGCGCAACACCATGTGGCGTTAATGCGTGGCTCGTTTGCAACTGTCAGCACAATCGTTCGGATTTGCAATGACGGAACGCAGCTATCGCGGCCGCTTTGCCCCGTCACCCACGGGGCCGCTGCATCTGGGATCGCTGGTGGCGGCGCTGGGGAGTTGGCTGGACGCACGCGCCTGCGGCGGCACGTGGCTGCTGCGCATCGAGGACATCGATCCACCGCGCGAGATGCCCGGCGCAGCAGCCGCAATGATCACCACGCTCGCAGCGTGTGGCCTGCATAGCGATGAGACCGTGCTCTGGCAGCGCGATCGCAGTGCCGCCTACCAGGCCGCGCTCTCGCAGTTGATCACTGCGCAACGTGCCTACGGCTGTGCCTGCTCACGCAAGGAGGCGGAGGACGCAGCGTCAGCCGCGGATCTGCCACCTGGCGTCTATGCCGGAACCTGCCGCGCCGGCACTGCAGGACGGCCGTCGCGTTCGGTGCGCCTGCGCGTCCCCGATCCGCCCGTCGATGTGGTGTCGTTCGTCGACCGCGCCGCCGGATCGGTCACGCAACACTTGGCACACGAGGTCGGCGACTTCGTGCTGCGTCGCGCCGATGGCTGGTGGGCGTACCAGCTTGCAGTCGTGGTGGACGATGCCGCGCAAGGCATCACCGATGTCGTACGGGGTTCAGACCTGCTCGACAACACGCCTCGGCAGATCTGGCTACAGAACGCATTGCGCCTGCCGACACCGCGCTACCTGCATCTGCCCGTGGTGGTCAATGCTCAGGGGGAGAAACTGTCCAAGCAGACGGGCGCACAGGCGATTGACGCTGCCAACCCGCTGCGCGAGCTTGAGCGAGCGTGGCAGCAACTGGGCTTCGCACCGCTCGGTGCCGATTCGATCTCCGCGTTCCTGCGTTGCGCTACGCAGTTGTGGGCGCAGCGCTGGCATGCCTGAATCGCGCAGGTCTCTGGCGCTCTGCACAGGTCCCTACAATCGATGCATCGCATCCGGACCGAGCTGACGATGGTCGATGACACCGATATCACTACGCTGCGGCGCATCCTGCACGATTGCCGGCGCATCGCCGTGGTGGGCATTTCCGCCGATTGGCACCGGCCGAGCTACTTCGTCGGCAAGTACCTCCTTGAGCATGGCTACACGATGATTCCCGTGAACCCGAAGTACCACGAGGTGCTGGGACAGCCCTGTTTTCCCGACCTGACCCGCGCCGCAGCCGCCGGACCGATCGACATGGTCGATTGCTTTCGCAAGAGCGATGACATCGGTCCGCTGGCCGACCAGGCGATCACCATCGGCGCGCGCTGCCTGTGGCTGCAACTGGGCGTGGTCAATGATGCCGCGCGCGACCGCGCTCGGGCGGCCGGCCTGGATGTGGTGATGGATCGCTGCGTGAAGATCGAACATGGCCGGCTGTTCGGCGGCCTGAACTGGGCCGGCGTCAACACGCGAGTCATTTCGAGCAAGCGGCCACGACAGTTGCCGTACTAGCCGATAAGCGAATCAGCTGTCGCTCGAATCGCCCACGCCTATCCACTGCATGCACGACGACACCATGAGCGACCGCCACTTCGGAATCGAAACTCTCTGCCTGCACGCTGGCCAACTGCCCGATCCCGTCACCGGCAGCCGCGCACAACCGATCTACCAGACCACGAGCTACGTATTCGACTCGGCCGACCACGCCGCCAGCCTGTTCAATCTGCAGACCTTCGGCAACGTCTACTCGCGCATTTCCAACCCCACCGTCGCCGTGTTCGAGGAACGCGTCGCCGCACTCGAAAATGGCCGTGCCGCGCTGGCCACCGCCAGCGGCATGGCCGCACAGCTGACCGCGATCCTGACGATCCTGCAACCGGGCGACCACATCGTGTCGTCGTCACTGCTCTATGGCGGCACCTACTCGCAGTTCGCCGTCACGCTGCCGAAAATGGGTATCACCACGACCTTCGTCGACCCAGACGACGTCGAGAACTTCCGGCGCGCCATCCAGCCGAACACACGCCTGGTCTATGGCGAGACGCTTGGCAACCCCAAGATCAACGTGCTCGATATCGAGCAGGTAGCCGCGATCGCGCACGACGCGAAGATCCCCCTGATGATCGACAACACAATGGCCTCGCCCTACCTGTGTCGGCCGTTCGACTGGGGCGCCGACATCGTGGTGCACTCGGCCACGAAGTACCTCGGTGGGCATGGCACCACGATCGGCGGCGTGCTGGTCGAGCGCGGCAAGTTCGACTGGGGCAACGGCAAATTTCCCGACATGGTGCTGCCATCCAAGGGATACCACGGCGTCAGGTTCTGGGAGACTTTCGGCGACTTCGCGTTCACCATGAAGGCGCGCATGGAAGTGCTGCGCGTGCACGGCGCATCGCTTGCGCCGATGAGCGCCTGGATGCTGTTGCAGGGACTGGAGACGCTGCACGTCAGAATGGATCGGCATGTGCAGAACGCGCGCCGCGTGGCCGAGTTTCTGTCGTCACATCCGCGGGTGCAGTGGGTCAACTGGCCCGGACTCGAGTCGAGCCCGCATCACCGGCTGGCGCAAAAATACCTTAAGCCGATCGATGGCGCGCCGGGCGCATCCGGCGTGATGACATTCGGTATCGCCGGAGGCGGCGCTGCCGGCGAGCGCTTCATCGATGCGTTGCAGTTCGTTTCGCACCTGGCGAACATCGGCGACGCCAAGTCGTTGGTGATTCACCCGGCCTCCACCACGCACCGGCAATTGTCCGAAGACGAACAACGCGCTGCTGGCGTGCTACCTGAGATGGTGCGACTGTCGATCGGCATCGAATCGATCGGCGACATTCTGTGGGATCTTGATCAGGCACTGGAGAAGAGCACCTGCTAGTCGCTCCCGGGTCTTGCGGAAGAAAAAAGGGCCGCATAACGCGGCCCTGACTTCCTCCGATGAAGCGAGTGCGGATATCAGCGCTTTGAACCACCCAGCAGCGCCGCTACGCGACTGCGCGGTTCACTCTTTGGCGCCGCCTCGGCATTCGACGCAGCCGCATCGCTTTCCGCCTTTTCAGCGGCCTCGCTCGGTTGGTAAGGCTTCGAGAAGAAGTCATCCACCGGCGCGGCGGCAGGCCGATAAGACCGGCTGGCATCCCGCTCCGTCCGCTCGCCGCGTGCCGGGCGGGCAGCGCGATCGCCTCGATCACGCCCGCCTCGATCACCGCGCTCGCGTTCTGAGGGCCGATCTGCTCGATCGGCGCGTCCGCCACGTTCCATTTCGAGCGTCTTGGGAGTGAACTGCTGCTTGATCAGCCGCTCGATCGCTTGCACGCCGCGCTCATCGGCCCCGGTCATCAACATGATCGCGACACCCGTCGCACCAGCACGTCCGGTGCGGCCGATGCGATGGACGTAATCCTCGGCGTTAAATGGGACGTCATAGTTGATGACGAAAGGCAAGTCGACGATATCGAGTCCGCGCGCCGCAACGTCAGTGGCTACCAGAACTTCGATCTCGCCCTTCTTGAAGCCTTCGAGCGCCTTCATGCGCTCGTCCTGGGTCTTGTCGCCATGGATGGCGTCCGCGTTCACGCCGGCCTTCTGCAACTGGCGCGCGAGCCGGCGGCACTCGATCTTGGCGTTGACGAAGACCAGCACCTGCTTGATCGGGCCGCCGTCATGACCGCCTGATTTCAGCAGCGTAAGCAGGGCGTCGGTCTTCTCGGAGTCATGCAGCTTGATGACGTCCTGACGAATCAACTCGGCGGTGGCATTGCGGCGAGCCACCTCGAGCAGTTGCGGGTCGCTCAGGAAGTTGGCGGCGAGTCGCTTGATCTCCTCGGAGAACGTTGCCGAAAACATCAGGCTCTGCCGTTCCTTAGGAAGCAGGTTCAGGATGCGCGAGATATCAGGCAAAAAACCCATGTCGAGCATCCGGTCCGCCTCATCGAGCACGACCATCTGCACTTGCCCCAGCGAGGTGTTCTTCATCTGCAGGTGATCGAGCAACCGGCCCGGCGTGGCCACGATGATTTCGACGCCCGCGCGCAGCGCCTGCGTCTGCGGATCCATATCCACGCCGCCGTAAACGGTTGCGCACTTCAGCGGCGTCTTGGAGATGTACTTCTTGACGTTTTCGGCCACCTGATCGGCCAGTTCGCGCGTGGGGGCCAGCACCAGGGCCCGCACCGGGTGCCGGGCCGGCGACATGCTGGTATTGGCGTGCGGCAAAAGGCGCTGGATGATCGGCAGCGCGAAGCCCGCCGTCTTGCCGGTGCCGGTCTGGGCTGCGCCCATCACGTCCTTGCCCTGCATGACGATGGGAATCGCCTTGGACTGGATCGGCGTGGGCGTCGTATAGCCCATTTCCTTGACAGCATCGACGATGCGCTGGTCAAGGCCAAAGTGGTCGAAATCTGTGTAGTCGGACAAGGAGTGCTTCTAAGTTTTGTTGCGGGTAATGGGTGGTGGGCCGTGTTGGACTTGAACCAACGACCAAAGGATTATGAGTCCTCTGCTCTGACCAGCTGAGCTAACGGCCCGGCCTGAAACGACACAGGGCCGCAACCTGTCGGCGCGGCCCTGTCGGGTCACAGCGGTCGCGGCGCAGGCCGCATCATGGCCGGGGTTCCGGCTCGATTGATTGACCTCATTCGAGAAAGCTCTTCAACTTGTCGGAACGGCTCGGGTGGCGCAGCTTGCGTAGCGCCTTGGCTTCGATCTGACGGATTCGCTCGCGGGTGACGTCGAACTGCTTGCCGACTTCTTCCAGCGTGTGGTCGGTGGACATCTCGATGCCAAAGCGCATCCGCAGCACCTTGGCCTCGCGCGGCGTCAGTGAATCCAGCACCTCTTTAGTCACGCCGGACAGCGAGTTGTACTGTGCGGCATCGACGGGCGCCACGGTGGTGGTGTCCTCGATGAAGTCGCCCAGATGCGAATCGTCGTCGTCGCCGATGGGCGATTCCATGCTGATCGGCTCTTTCGCGATCTTCAGGATCTTGCGGATCTTGTCTTCCGGCATCTCCATTTTGACCGCGAGCGTCGCCGGATCGGGCTCGCTGCCGGTCTCCTGCAGAATCTGGCGGCTGATCCGGTTCATCTTGTTGATCGTCTCGATCATGTGCACCGGGATGCGGATGGTGCGCGCCTGATCGGCGATAGAACGCGTGATGGCCTGGCGGATCCACCACGTGGCGTACGTCGAAAACTTGTAGCCGCGCCGGTATTCGAACTTGTCGACCGCCTTCATCAGGCCGATGTTCCCCTCCTGGATCAAGTCAAGGAACTGCAGGCCGCGGTTGGTGTACTTCTTGGCGATCGAAATCACCAAGCGCAAATTGGCCTCCGTCATCTCGCGCTTGGCCTTGCGCGCCTTCGCCTCGCCGGTAGCCATCTGCTTGTAGACCTCGCGCAGGTCTTTAAGGGGCAGGACCACTCGCTTCTGCAGGTCGGACAACTTGCCTTGCAATTCATGCACGGCCGGCAGGTTGCGGATCAGCACCTCGGAATACGGATGACCGCCCTCGGCTTCACGCGACACCCAGCGCTGATTGGTTTCATTACCAGGGAAGTGCTTGAGGAAGTGCGGGCGCGCCATGCCGCACTTATTCACCATGATCTCGTAGATCTGCTTTTCCATGCTGCGCACTTCTTCGACCTGCGCCCGCAATGAATCGCACAACCGCTCCACCATCTTGGCGGTGAAACGAAGGCTCATCAATTCGTCGAGAATTTTCTGCTGCGACTTGACGTAGGCCGGTGACTTGTAGCCTTCCTTCTGAAAGGCGACATACATCTTGTCGAACAGCTTGCGCACGTGATCGAACTTCTCCAGCGCGGTTGCCTTCAGCTCGTCGAGCTGCGCGGCGGTCATGCCGGAGGCGCCAATGTCGGTGTTTTCTTCTTCGGCGTCTTCGTCTTCTTCAGCGTCGCGCGCAGACACCTTGGCAGGCGCCGGCTCCGAGTCGTCGACCAGACCATCGACCACCTCATCGATCGACAGTTCGGCACTCCGGATCTTGTCGCCATGGACCAGGATCTCAGCGATCGTGGTCGGACACGCGGAGATCGCCATCACCATGTGTTTCAAGCCGTCTTCGATCCGTTTGGCGATCTCGATCTCGCCCTCGCGGGTCAGCAGCTCAACTGAACCCATCTCGCGCATGTACATGCGCACTGGATCCGTGGTGCGGCCGAACTCGGCATCCACCGTGGACAGCGCCGCTTCGGCTTCTTCCTCTGCGTCATCGTCGGTCGTGGCCGCCGGCGCATTCGGATTCATAAGCAGCGTTTCGGCATCGGGCGCCTGATCGAAGATCTGGATCCCCATGTCGCCGAACGTGCTCACCACCTGATCGATCGCCTCGGCATCGACGAGGCTCTCGGGCAGGTGGTCGTTGATTTCCGCGTAGGTCAGAAAGCCGCGCTCCTTGCCCAGCTTGATCAATGCCTTCAGCTTGTTGCGCCGTGCCTCGAGGTCTTCCTCGGTGCCGTGATAGCTGCGTTCAAGCGCCTCTTTCAGCGCCTTTTCCTTGGCGCGGCGGTCCTTGGCGCTCTTCTTGGTGGAAAGCTTCTCCACCACCTGCACACCAGGGTCGACGCTGTCGTCTGAGGCCTCAGGCACCGCGTCGGCGCCATCGGCAGCCATGGCCTGGTCAGCCTGCACCTTAGGCTTGCGACCAGGCTTGCCCTTGACTGCCGGAGGCGCCGGTCGACCCGACGGAGCCACGGGAGCCACCTTGCGCAGCGCTGCAGGCTTGGCCGCCACCGCCTCCTTGGCAGGCTTGGGAACTGGGGCTTTCTTCGCAGCCGGGCTCGCCTTCGCCCCCTTGGCGATGGTCTTCACCTTGTCGCCAGCAGCCTTGGCCTTGGTCGCGGCGGGTGTCGCCTTCTTTGCCGCTGCCACTTTCTTCGTCACCATGCTTGTGCCTGCCTTACCGCCCGCTCCGGGCTACTCGCCGTGCCGGCCAGACTGCCGGTGGCTTCAGTTGAATTGGAGTGCTTACTGCCTCGCCGGTTCTGCTGGCAGCGCAATCACCTTGCATGCATCGCGCGCTGCCCGATTACCCTGTCAGATGAGGGCGGAGCGATGCCGGACAATCTATTGGTGTCGCTGCCGAAAAGCAGAAGACAGACGTATCAGCCAGGTCGGTCGGGAATGAGGACAATTTCCGTTGCCGCGCGAACCGCAGCTGCAAGATAACGTCGTCATCCTCAATCGAGCTGACCCAACTTACGCACGTCGACTGCAACAGGCGTACTACAAATCAAAGCGCCTCTTCTCGCGGTGTATGCCAGCGCAGATGCGCGGCCCCGCGGCGCCGATGCTGCCCGACCGCTCGATGCGCTCGGATTAAGAGTCGCCGGCTGGCAGCCTTGTGCTGAGTACCCAATCGGGTACTTTCTTCAGCAAACTCTGCATTCTAGCAGCGGAATGACAAAAGCCGTGTCGTTTCAGTGACTTGACCCTCCCCTTTCCGGTTCACCCGCGTGGCTCCTTGAGCTGTATGCGTCGCTCGGACAGCTCCCGAATTCGCACTTTGACCTGCTCACTTAGCTCCAGCTTCATCAACCGACCCAGCTCTGCTTCCAGCCGGCGCAACTCGAGCTTCGCAAAACCGGCCCCGAGGTCCTCCCGCGCTGCTGCCGGATCGTCGGCCATTGCCATGTCTCTGGCAGCCAGTTCGCGATAGATCTCAGCGAACTCACTATCGGCCAAAGCCTCGACCAGTGCACCACTGGACGCCCCGGCGCCTCCAGTCGCTGCGCGCCACACTTCAGCAATCTGACGGTCAACTACGTCCATACTCTCCAATGACTCGTCGGCGATCTGGGCATTGAACTCGCGCGCAAGTTCGGGAAACGAAATCAGTTGACGCAAGATGCGAGCCTTCAAGTCGCCCGCATCTCGGGGCGCACGGTCGCGACTGCGCAATTCTTGTCGTGACGAGGGAAGCCTTCGCCACTTTTTTAGGCCGAACAGTGTCTCGATATCCTCCATTGCGGTTCGAGCAGCGTCGGCCAGTTCCCGTGCCAGTTGCAGCCGCAGCGCCCCGGCAGGCATCGATTCGAGCATCGGCTGCGCCTCCGCCAACATCGCGGCCCGGTCCTCCGCCTGATCCAGGTTGCGCCCTTCACCAAGTGTGCGAACGAACCAGCGCGAAAGCGGCAGTGCACGGCTAAGTTCATCTTCAAAAGCGCCAGCACCATGCACCCTGATCAGGCTGTCCGGGTCTTCACCGTCTGGCAGCAGGACAAAGCTGACCCGCTTGGCATCGGCGATCACTGGCAGGCACGCTTCCAACCCACGGCGTGCCGCCTTGCGTCCGGCAGCGTCTCCGTCAAACGCAAAGTAAACATGGTCAGTGAGGCGGAACAATGTCGCCACATGTTGGGCCGTCACGGCGGTCCCGAGAGCTGCGAGCGACTCGCCAAAACCGGCCTGGGCGAGTTGAATCACATCCATGTAACCCTCGCAAACGATGGCTCGCTTGCGGGTACGAATCGCCTCCTGCGCTTCAAACAGGCCATAAAGTTCCTGGCCCTTATGGAAAACCGGCGTTTCAGGGGAGTTCAAGTACTTCGGTTCACCTGCGCCCAAGATGCGTGCGCCGAAGCCGATCACTGCGCCGCGCCTGTTTCGGATCGGGAACATGACCCTGCCCCGGAAGCGGTCGTATCGCTTGCCTTCGTCGCCGACGATGACCAGACCGGCCTCGGCTAGCCGGGGGTCGTCGTAGCTTTCAACTGTCGCCTTCAACGACTGCCAGGTGTCAGGCGCAAAACCGAGCGCGAAGCGCGCCGCAGTCTGGCCGGTGACTCCTCGACCTTTGAGGTACTCGATCGCTACGTGGCTCGTTTTGAGCTCTTGGCGGTAGTAGTCCGCCGCTCGACCGAGCAACTCGGTGAGCCCGCGACTTCGATGCGCAAGTTCGCTGTCCGAGCGGACTGCCTCGGGCACCGTGAGCCCAGCTTGCTGCGCCAGTTCGTGGATCGCTTCGACATACGACAGTCCGCGCTGGTCCATCAGGAAGCCAATGGCGCTGCCATGTGCGCCGCAGCCGAAGCAGTGATAGAACTGCTTCGATGGACTTACCGTGAAAGAAGGCGACTTTTCGCCGTGGAATGGACAAAGGCCGAGAAAGTTCTGCCCGGCTTTTTTCAGCTGAACGTAGCGCCCCACCACCTCGACGATGTCGACGCGCGTAATCAGGTCTTGGATGAAGCCCTGCGGAATCATGCAGGCGCCCTGGTTGGATCAGCGAGCGAGTCTTTGCTTGACCAAAGCGGACGCGAGGCCGAGGTCCGCTCGTCCGGCAATGCGCGGCTTCAGCGCCGCCATGACTTTTCCCATGGCGGCAGGGCTAGGTTCGCCTGTCGCAATCTCGGCAATGGCCGCATCGATCGCAGCTAGCAGGTCCGCTTGGCTAAGTTGCTGTGGCAGGTAAGCGCCCAGCAAGTGCAGTTCCGCCTTTTCTTTGTCGGCCAGATCAGTTCGGCCCGCCTGCTCGAACTGGGCGATGGAATCCCGACGCTGCTTGATGAGCTTTTCGATGATGCTGACGACCGTCGCGTCATCGGCAGTAACACGCTCGTCGACTTCCTTTTGCTTGATTGCGGCGAGCAGAAAACGAATGGCGCCCAAGCGCGGCGCATCCTTGGCGCGCATCGCCGACTTCATGTCCTCTGTGATCCGGTCTTTCAGTGACATGGAAGCTCCAGAAAGCGAAAGCGCGCCGGAGGCGCGCTTTGATACCCCGCCAGAAATGCGGCGATCAGTACATTTTTTTCGGCAGCATCTGGCTTCGCAAACGCTTGTAGTGCCGCTTGATGGCGGCCGACTTCTTGCGCTTGCGTTCGGCCGTTGGCTTCTCGTAGAACTCGCGCGCGCGCAACTCGGTCAGTAGACCGCTTTTCTCGATGGTGCGCTTGAAGCGCCGCAAGGCGACTTCAAATGGCTCGTTTTCCTTGACGCGAACGGTGGGCATGAAGTTCCTGTGAAGTCAGTGCGGCGCGGATTTGAAGCCGAAATGGTGCCGCCGGCGGAAAGCCGCGGATTCTAGTCGACCTGACCGGGCGGCTGCAAGTCGCTCTGGCGCCGCGCAAACGCACCGGGCAACGGCCTAGACTGGGTTAACTATGCTGATGGCACTAGAAGGCGCTGCCGAGCGCTCATCCCCATGCTGATCCTCGGTATCGAGACGTCCTGCGACGAGACGGGGTTGGCGCTGTACGACCGCGACGCTGGCCTGCTCGCGCACGCACTTCATTCACAAGTCGACATGCACCGGTCCTACGGCGGCGTCGTGCCTGAACTTGCGTCTCGCGACCACATCCGCCGCGTACTGCCCCTACTCGACGAGTGCCTTCGTCAGGCAGGCCGGACCAAGCACGACATTGATGCCGTCGCCGTGACGGTCGGCCCTGGGTTGGCCGGCGCCCTGCTGGTTGGCGCCAGCATCGGATACGCACTGGGCTGGGCGCTCGGCCGACCCGTGGTGGGCGTCCACCACCTTGAAGGCCACCTGTTGTCGCCGCTTCTGGCCAAACCGGCGCCCGCATTCCCGTTTGTGGCATTGCTCGTGTCAGGCGGACATACGCAACTGATGCGCGTCGACGGCCTGGGTCAGTACACGCTGTTGGGCGAGACGCTGGACGACGCGGCGGGCGAAGCGTTCGACAAGACAGCGCAACTTCTTGGCCTGGGCTACCCGGGTGGCCCGGCGGTCTCGCGCTTGGCCGACTTCGGCAACGCCGGTGCGGTGACGCTTCCGCGTCCGCTCCTGCATAGCAAGGACCTGAACTTCAGCTTCAGCGGGCTCAAAACCGCTGTTCTGACCGCGGTGCGCCGGATCGACAACACCTGCGAGCAGGCGAAAGCGGATATCGCGCTGGGCTTCGTGCAGGCGGTCGTGGATGTTTTGGCGGCCAAATCGCTCGCTGCGCTCACTGCTACAGGGTTCAAGCGACTGGTTGTTGCGGGCGGAGTCGGCGCCAACCGACAGTTACGCGAGCGGCTAACCGACATGGCCGAAAGCCACGGAATCGAACTGTTCTTCCCGCCGTTGGCGCTGTGCACCGACAACGGCGCCATGATCGCTCGGGCAGGTCTGGCGCACATAGAGCGTCTCGGTACCGCCTCAACGTCGTTTGCCGTGCGCCCCCGATGGAGCCTTGCAGACGCTGGTTGACTGCGAGCAACATCAGCACACGAAAGTCAATGGCGCGCGACAGCCGACTTGCCGCCGATCTTGCGCTCCTTTCCGGTAAGGAGATTGGCAATGTTCTGCTGGTGGCGGAACACGAGCAGGAGCGTCATTAAGGCAATCGATCCGAGGATCGCGTCGAAACCCCAGATGAACGCCTGGATGAACGGTGCGGCGAGGGCTGCGCCGATCGATGCAGCGGATGAGTAGCGGAAGAAGTAGGCGATCAGCAGCCAAAGCAGGCAGGTTGCCAAGCCGAGCCATGGATTGACGATGAGTACAACGCCGATGAACGTGGCGACGCCCTTGCCCCCCTGAAAGCCGAAGAACACCGGAAACAGATGACCGACGAACGCAGCCGCACCGGCCCATGCTGCCGTCGCGTCGCCGAGTCCGTAACTGGGTCCGAATCGCCACACAAGCCACACGGCAAGCGCACCCTTGAGTGCATCACCGACCAGCGTCAAGACTGCAGCGGGCTTGCTGCCGCTGCGCAAGACATTCGTCGCGCCCGGGTTGCCAGAGCCGTAACTGCGCGGATCGGCCAGCCCGAAGATTCGACTGACGATGACGGCGAACGAGAGCGATCCGATCAGGTAGCCAGCGGCTAGCGCGATCACGATGTAGACGATGTCCATGAACTTTTTCTTTCAGTCTTCCAGTGCGCAGTCGACCACCTCGGCCTGGAGGTGCTGCGTCAGCACCATCGGCTTGATGCCTACAAGATAGCCGCGTCGCCCACCGTTGATGTAGATGCGGGGCAACTGCAGCACGCTGCATTGAACAAAGACGGGCATGGGCTTGCGCGTCCCGAACGGCGAAGTGCCCCCTACCTGGTAGCCGCTGTGGCGCTGCGCCGCCTCGGGCGTGCAGGGTTCAACGCGTTTGCGACCGATCTGTCGCGCCAGGTTCTTGGTCGAGACCTTGCGATCTCCGTGCATCAAGACGATGAGTGGCTTGTTCGCCTCGTCAGCCATCACCAGAGTCTTGATCACCGCGTGCTCCTCGACGCCGAGCGCAGCCGCAGACACCGCAGTACCCCCATGCTCGATGTACTCGTAGACGTGCTCTGCGTAAACAACGCCATGCCGCTTGAGCCATTGCGTGGCAGGCGTCTCAGACACGTGTGCCGATTTGGCCATGGGCTCAGCCGCGCGGATGGTGTTGAGCGTGCAGCGTCTTCAGACGTTCACGGGCTACGTGCGTATAGATCTGCGTGGTGGAAATGTCCGCATGACCGAGCAGCATTTGAACGACGCGCAAGTCAGCTCCGTGGTTGAGCAGGTGGGTCGCGAACGCATGGCGCAGCCCGTGCGGAGAAAGCGGCGCGGTGATACCCGCAACGAGTGCATACCGCTTGACCAGCTTCCAGAACATCTGGCGTGACATCGCTGCCCCCTGCTGAGTCACGAAGACTGCATCCGAACTGCGCCCTCCCAGCACCGCAGGTCGCGCCGACGACAAGTACCGCTGCGTCCAGTCGCGCGCCTCTTCACCCATCGGTACGACGCGCTCTTTCGATCCTTTGCCCATCACCCTGACCAGGCCGTCGTTGAGCGACAGTTCAATCAGGCGCAGATTGACGAGCTCAGACACGCGCAACCCGGTGGCATACAGGAGCTCGAGCATGGCTCGGTCGCGCAATCCGAGGGTTGTCGCTGCATCAGGAGCGACCAGCAACGCCTCCACCTCGGCTTGGCTCAACGACATCGGGAAGCGCGCCGGCTGGCGGGAGGCGGCCAGCCGAAGCGTTGGGTCCGCCATGATGTGCGCTTCTCGCAGGGCCCACCGGAAGAATCGCCGAAAGCTAGCCAAGCGTCGATTTGCCGTCGATGCACGCGTTACCGCGTGCTGCCCGGAAAAGTAAGTCTGCAGGTCGGCTTCGCTCACGGCGATCAGCTGACTTCCGGCCACCGTTGCCGCCAGCGCGTCTAGATCGCGTCGATAGGCAGCAAGCGAATTGGGCGCGAGGCCATCTTCCAGCCACAGGCTGTCCAGGAAGGCATCAATCACGGGATCTGAGTTCGCCGCCGCCGAGCTACCGGGCCCGGCGGAGCGTCGTGACGCAGGCCGCCGCCCCGCGCGGCCGGCTTCAGAGATGCCTGCGCGCGGGGTTCTCGCCATCGCTCGCATTGCCGCGCGCCGCTCAACCGGGCTTACGCCCCGACCAGGCCTTTCTTGAGATCGCCATCCACCGGCTTGTCGCCAATCCAGATCCGCAGCACCGCTGCGAAGAAGTCGTCTCCGGGGATCGTCGTGCCCTTGGCTTGGCCATTGACCACCACGCGGGTGCCCGCATCGGGCATGAACTCGAAGTGGATGATGTCGCCCTTCTTCGTTTCACCCACTGCCTTCAGGTTTGCGTTCAAGGCATCGATCTGCGCCTTGAACCCGGCAAGTTGCTGCTCGCTGAGGTTGGCGCGCATTCCATCGTTCAGTGCAGAGCTGAACGAGTCTGCGTCGACGTTGCGCAGCATTGCGATCACCATGCGTCTAGGCCCCTTCTGGGCAAGCAGCGCAGCCGCAGAAGTGGCTTTCTGTGGCACGTACAGCCCGGCGACATAGACCTTGAAGATTGCGCGTTTGCGTAGTCCTGCACCGTTCAGTTGCAATGCCGTCCCGCCCACCTGAACGGTCGGCTCGAATTTCACTCCTTCAAGATCGACGGTCTGCGCAGCTGCGCTACCCGCCAGCGCGGCGATCGCGGCTGCCGCCAGAAGGCGGAGGAACTGAATGCGATCCATGGTGTGTCTCCCAGTTGTTATTGGACAAGAAGCGAAAGAACAACGAACGCAAAACGACAGATAGCCCAACGCCGTTAGGCGGCTCACAGACCCAGCACGCCTTTCTTCAAGCCTTCATCAGCTGGGTGCGGACCCAGCCAGACTCGCAGCACGGCGTTGTAAAACGCCTCGCCGGGCATCGATGGCACCCTCGCCACCAGATTCTGCATGACCCGCGCTCCGTCATCGGGGGTGTAGTCCCAGGTCACCTGATCGGCACGCCGAGCTTGGACCATGGTCCCGATCACCTTGGTCAAGGTCTGCCACTGATCCTTCCACGCGCTGAGTTGCTGCTCCGTGTAGTGCTTCCTCATTCCCGCATCGAGTGAGGTCATGAAGAGATCCGCCTCGACGTCCCGCACGAAGCGCAGCGCCATCCTGCGTGGCCCCTTTTGGGACAGCAGCGTCTCCGCGTCAGAACTTCGAACGGGAACATACAGTGCCGCCACGTACACCGGGATGAAAAAACGCGTACGAACGCCCACACCATTGAGCACGAGGTCAGCTCCGCCAAGGCGCAACTTGGGTTCGAAGCGGAATCCTTGAGCCTCCGTTGATTGGGCAGGCGCATTGCCACACAGCCCCACGGCCGCTGCGCCCAGCACGCCCTTCAGTAGCTGGCGCCTGGAGGCACGCGTGCCTTGCAGGTGACGATTGACGTTGCTCATTGCGCGGCAGTCGCCTTGCCCAGGCCGCGCGGCATTGGAAACACGACGTTCTCTTCCACGCCCTCAAGGGTGCGCACGCTGCGTGCGCCAAGTGACCTCAGGCGGTCGATCAACTGCTGCACAAGCAGTTCCGGGGCCGATGCGCCCGCCGTCACACCGATACGGGTGTGCCCCATCAGCCAGGATGGATCCAGGTCGTCCGCAGTGTCGACCAGATACGCGGGCACGCCAAAACGCTCGGCTACTTCACGCAGCCGATTGGAGTTCGAACTGGATTCGCTGCCGATCACGATCACGAGATCGACCTGCGGCGCCATGAACTTGACCGCGTCCTGCCGGTTTTGTGTCGCGTAGCAGATGTCGGCCTTCTTCGGCCCTTCGATTGATGGAAAGCGCGCCTTGAGCGCCGCCACGACCGCCGCCGCATCATCGAGTGACAAGGTCGTCTGTGTGACGAAGGCGAGACGTTCTGGATCGCGGACGTTCAGTCCCGCCACATCCTCCACAGTTTCCACCAGATGCATGCCTTGATCTGCCTGGCCCATCGTGCCTTCGACTTCTGGGTGGCCGGCGTGCCCGACCATGACGATCTCAAGTCCTTGTGCGCGCATCTTGGCGACTTCAACATGCACCTTGGTCACGAGCGGGCATGTCGCATCGAAGACGGTCAGGCCGAGCGTTCGTGCTTCGTCCTGAACCGCCCGGGAGACGCCATGCGCTGAGAAAATCACCGTGCTTCCCCGCGGGACCTCTGACAGTCGCTCGACGAAAACCGCCCCTTTCGTGCGCAGATCGCTCACCACATAGGTGTTGTGAACGATCTCGTGCTTAACGTAGATCGGCGTTCCGTGTAGGGCCAAGGCACGCTCAACGATCTCGATCGCCCGATCAACGCCTGCACAAAAACCGCGCGGTTGGGCCAACAGAACATTCATCAGAGAACTCCGATCACCTGCACGGACAACCGCAACGGCATGCCGGCAAGTGGGTGATTGAAATCGACGACGGCCTGGGTATCGCCAAACGACTTGAGCACGCCGGAGAAGCGGCCGCCGTCAGCAGCGCGGAATTCCACCAAGTCACCGGGCAAGTACTCGGTCTGCGGATCGGCGTTCGCATCGAAGGTCGCACGGGACAACGTCTGAACAAGATCAGGATGGCGGCGCCCGTAGGCCTCGTCGGCGGCCAGATCGAAGATACGCCGCTCACCCTCGGCCAAACCTATCAGGCGCTCTTCAAGTACAGGCGCAAACTGACCGGCGCCGATCTGCAACGTGGCAGGCTTCAGTGAAAGCGTGCTGACGATCTCACGCTCCTCATCATCTGCAATGATGGCGAGTCGATAATGAAGCGTGACGTGCGAGCCTGGTCCGATCTGGGCCATTTGTGCCTTCAGAAAGCGGGAATTCTAACGAAGGGACCTTCGATGGCGATCAAGGACTGGCCCGAATCGGAACGACCGAGAGAACGACTTCTGACCCAGGGTGCGGCAGCCTTGTCGGATGCGGAACTCCTCGCCATTTTCCTTCGCGTGGGCGTGACCGGCCGCTCCGCGCTCGACCTGGCGTCGGATCTGCTTTCGCAGTTTCGTAGCATCAACGGCCTATTTGGCGCACCGCTCGACCAGTTTTCGAAAATCAAAGGACTCGGGCAGGCGAAATACGTTCAACTCATGGCAGCACACGAACTGGCCAAGCGTGCGCTGCACGAACAGATCAGTCGCGACACCGTTCTCAATGCCCCTGACAAGGTGCGCGACTACCTCAGACTCAAACTCGGCCATTTGCAACACGAGGTCTTCATGGCGCTGTTCCTCGATGCCCAGAATCGGCTGGTCGCCCCTGAGGAACTGTTCCGTGGCACCCTCACTCAGACCAGCGTCTATCCGCGCGAAGTCGTCAAGCGGGCGCTAGCAAACAATGCCGCTGCCGTGGTTTTTGCTCACAACCACCCATCAGGCGTAGCCGAACCGAGCCGCGCCGATGAAATGCTCACCCGGGCACTGAAGGATGCGCTACAGCTGGTTGACGTCCGAGTGCTCGACCATCTTGTCGTGACACAGACCGAGGTGACCTCCTTTGCGGAGCGCGGACTGATCTGACGTCAGCCTGGATTCAGCGTTGGATCGGATTTGGCTCGGGGGACGCTTTCTGCCTATAATCCCCGGCTTTGCGTTTCCTGGCGGTCGTATCGCCTGACTAGGCGAGCGGGCGCTGGCGATGGTGGATGCTACGGCGGCTGCCCCGGAGTTTGTGTCGCGGGCCCGTCAATGCCAGATGCATGAACGCAGCAAAAACCAACGATTAGGAGTTATGCGATGGCACGTGTGTGTCAAGTCACCGGCAAGCGGCCGATGGTCGGCAACAACGTCTCGCACGCGAATAACAAGACGAAGCGCCGTTTCCTGCCCAACCTGCAATACCGGCGCTTCTGGGTCGAGAGTGAGAACCGCTGGGTTCGCCTGCGCATCAGCAATGCGGCGCTGCGGACAATCGATAAAAATGGCATTGACGTCGTGCTCGCCGACCTGCGCGCACGCGGCGAAGTCTGAACGGGCACTAAAGGAGTAGCGACATGGCCAAGGGCGCCCGCGAGAAGATCAAGCTGGAATCAACGGCCGGTACCGGCCATTTCTATACGACGACCAAGAACAAGAAGACCACGCCGGATAAGCTGGCCTTCATGAAATTCGACCCGGTCGCTCGCAAGCACGTGCAGTACAAGGAGATCAAGCTCAAGTAGCTTGTCTTCTTCCTTCCAACAAAATGCCCGGCTCTGCCGGGCTTTTTGTTGTCCATCGATCTACGGCAGCCGCGGACTTTAGGCCATCGCGCGCGCGGGCGTTGCCGGCGCATAGCTGCGAATGCGCAGCGCAGCATTTTGCAGTGCCGAGATACCACTGCCCTCCGCCCGGACGATCCAGTCCTGCAAGTGGTCCAACATCTGTTCGCGCGAGCCGCTCGACTTATCCCAGGTAGCGAGCAGTTCGGTACGCATCTCGACCAAGGTCTTCAGCATTCGGCTTTGCGTGAGCACCTCGCGCAGGGTCTGCTGTTCTGCAGCCGGAAGCGCCGACACGTCACCCTTGCGTAGCCAGCGGCGAAGGGCGACGAAGCGCTGCTGATCGTCCGCCGAAAGGCGCATCTTGATCAGTTCCTCTGAATAGGCACGCCGCAGGTCGCGGGTGTAGCGCGCCAGCAGGTCGTAGCGATAAGCAATCACCGCCTGCAGCGTCTCGCCGTCGACGCGCGGCTTGGGTGCGCTCAACTTTCTGGGAACCGGCGCGACGCGCAAAACCTTGGCCAGCCCGACGACTTCCATCAAACGGATGTAAAGCCAGCCGATGTCGAACTCGTACCACTTGGACGACAACTTGGCCGACGTCGGGAACGTGTGGTGATTGTTATGAAGTTCTTCACCGCCGATCAGGATGCCCCATGGCGAAATGTTGGCGCTGGCATCTGCCGCATCGAAGTTGCGATAGCCCCAGAAGTGGCCGATGCCATTGATGACACCGGCGGCAAAGAATGGAATCCACATCATCTGCACGCCCCACACCGCCAAGCCGGCCCAGCCGAACAGGATGAGGTCGAGTCCGACCATGATGCCGCAGCCATGCCAAGTGAAGCGTGACAACAGATTGCGCTCGAGCCAGTCGTTCGGCGTGCCATGGCCATACTTCGAAAGCGTCTCCTTGTTCTCGGCCTCCGCCATGTATAGCTCGGCACCTTCCCACAGGACTTTCTTCAGGCCGCGGGTCTGCGGGCTGTGCGGATCGTCGGGCGTCTCGCACTTCGCATGATGCTTGCGGTGGATCGACACCCACTCCTTGGTCTGCATGCCGGTGGTGAGCCAAAGCCATACGCGGAAGAAATAACTGGGAATCGGGTGCAGATCCAGGGCGCGATGCGCCTGTGAGCGGTGCAGGAAGATCGTCACCCCGGCGATGGTGACGTGAGTAAGCAGCAGCGTCGCAACGATGACCTGCCACCAGGCAAGATCAAGCAATCCACCATCGAGGAAGTCAAACAGGTACATGCAATCTCCGTTTGCACGGCGTCACCGCGCCGTCGTCAATGCCATCAGTGATGAGCAACCACTTTACCGCGCACAATTGTACGGAAGGCAACCGCTGGGCGCATGTTTCTGTCTCTGACTTTGGGTCTGCCATGGGCCCCGACACGAACAGTGCGCCGCAGCTGACACATGCTGTCCGGCTTATGTCCTAGTCAGCACGGGACGTGTACCCCCGTGCGGGCCACGCGATGGGACTTAGTCGCGGCGTCGTTCCAGAACTGCAGCAAAGAAACCGTCGGTGCCGTGCAGATGCGGGAGCATCACGAAGTACGGCGCGAATCGATCAGCCTGATCGATGTCGATACCCTGCTGACCCAGCACATCGGCTGCAGCCACCACGACGAATTGCGGTGATTCACCCAAGAAGGTTTCGATCACCTCCTGGTTTTCCGAAGCAAGCAGCGAACAGGTCGCGTACACCAGCCGCCCGCCCGGCTTGACCAGGCGGGCCGCCGATCTGAGCACGTTGGCCTGCACTTCGTTGACACGAGCGAGTTCGGTTTCGTCGAAGCGCCACTTCAGATCCGGGTTCCTTCGCAGCGTGCCGCTGCCGGAACACGGGGCATCGACCAGCACCCGGTCGATCTTGCCGGCCAGCCGCTTGACCTTCGGATCGTTCTCGCTGTGAATGGCGGCCGGATGCACATTCGACAAACCGCTGCGCTTCAGACGCGGACCAAAGCCCGCCAGTCGTTTGGCGTTGATGTCGAACGCATAGATGCGTCCGCTCGATCGCATCAAGCTACCGAGAGCTAGCGTCTTGCCGCCGGCACCGGCGCAAAAATCGACCACCATTTCGCCCCGCCGCGGCGCAACCAGGCGGGCGATCAGTTGGCTGCCCTCGTCCTGCACTTCGATCTGGCCGTCGCGATAAAGGCTCCAGCGCGTCAGTGCCGGCTTCTCGTTCAGGCGGATTCCCTCGGGCGAAAAGCGCGTCGGTTGCGCATCGGTTGGCGCGTGCTCGCGAGTAGGCGCCCGCAAGTCGGCGAGGACGTCGTCCCGGTGCGCCTTGATGCCGTTGACGCGCAAGTCAAGCGGCGCAGGAGATGCCATTGCCGGGAATAGCGCCTCGGCGTCCGAGTACTGCTCGTTGATCCGCGAGTACAGCCACAGCGGCAGTTCGGCGCGGACCGCGCCGGGTGCCGTCGACAGATCGATCGACATTGCGTTGCGCACCGCACGCTCGTCCCCTCGCAATTCGCGCGGACTGATGGCCGCAATGCCATATTGCCGCGCGAGCGTGACCAGTGCCGCCAGTCGAGGGGCGCGCGCTGCGACCGCGGGCTGTAGCAGCCACTTGAGCGTGGCGTAGTGGCGCAATGCATGGAAGCAGGCCTCGGCAATCAGACTGCGATCGCGGCTGCCGAGCAACGCGTGCTGCTTGAAAAAGCGCGACATGATGGCGTCGGCAGGACCATCGAATTGCAGCACCAGGCCCAGCAGCCAACTGAGGTGGTCCACCACCACATCGGTAATGCGCGGCTCGTTGGGATTGCGCAGCGGATCATCGTCCTCGCGCGGGCGTGGGCGCGCCGAGTGTGGCGCCGGTGCACCGTGCGGTCGCCGCGCATCACGCGCGGGTGGCTCGCCGCGCGAAGGTCGCGGCCCAGTCCGCTGCGGCCGGGCCTTGGTCGGTGCCCGCAACGGACTCTTGCGCGTCACCATGCCGCCACCGCGAGCTGCTGGTCGAATCCTGCCTGCACATGGACCCTGCCATCGCGCAGGCTCACACTGCCCTTCAGCAGCAGCCGCACGCAGCGCGGCAACAACACATGCTCCTGCATCAGCACACGCTCGGCGAGCGACTCCTCGGTGTCATCGGCGCGGACTGGAACGACCGCCTGCGCAATGATGGCGCCGCCGTCGACCTCGTGTGAGACGAAGTGCACCGTAGCGCCGTGGACTCGCACGCCACTGGCCAGCGCCTGCCGGTGGGTCGCAAGTCCTGGAAACGCCGGCAGCAACGACGGGTGGATGTTGATCAGCCGCCCTGCGTAGTGCGACACAAATCGGTGTGTGAGTACGCGCATGAACCCGGCCAGGACGACAAGGGAGGGCTGATGCGCATCGATCGCCTGCATCATCGCCGCATCAAAGGCATCGCGCGACGCAAAGTCACTGTGCTCGAGCACCTGCGTGGGCACGCCTGCTGCGTCGGCCTTGGTCAGACCCGCGGCTTGCCGCTTGTTGCTGATCACGGCAGCGATGCGGGCGTTGAGCAGCTCGGCCCAGCGTTCCGCTCGCGATGCAGCAAGCAGCGCCTCCAGATTGCTGCCGCGCCCGGAGATCAGGCAGACGATGTTCTTCTTCATAAGGCGGCGCATTCTACGCAGGGCGGCGCATTCCCTCGGAAAATCAAGGAGTTCCCCCACCGACCGGAGAGCTCGCGACCGTATAATCGCGCCCCTTTCGCTCGGCTTCGAATGAAGATCTTCCGCGGCCTTCCTGCTGTTCATGTCCGGGTGCCGGTGGCGCTGACGATCGGCAACTTCGACGGCGTCCATCGCGGCCACCAGGCGCTGCTGGCGCAGGTCGTGGCAGTCGCGCGCGCGCGCGGACTGGCGCCTGCCGTGATGACGTTCGAACCGCACCCGCGCGAGTTCTTCGCGCCGGAACAGGCACCCACTCGGATCTCCAACCTGCGCGACAAGATCGCTGCACTCGCCGCTGCCGGCATCGAGCGCACCTTCATCCAGCACTTCAACCGGCGCTTCGCGCAGCTTTCGGCCGATGCCTTCATCGAACAAGTGCTGGTCGATGGGTGCCGCGCGCGCTGGCTGATGATCGGCGATGACTTTCGCTTTGGTGCCCGACGTGCCGGCGATGTCAGCCTGCTGCGCGCACGGGCCGACGCCTGCGGCTACGAAGTCGTGCAAAGCCACACCGTGTGCGATGACGGCGAGCGCATTTCCAGTTCCGCAGTCAGAAGCGCGCTGGCCGCTGGCGAGTTGAACGTCGCGCAGCGATTGCTCGGCCGACCGTACTCCATCACTGCCCGGGTGCAGCACGGCGCCAAACTGGGTCGCAGCATCGGCTTTCCCACACTGAACCTGCGCATCGCACATGCGCGCAAGATGCGGCGCCCGGCACTGCACGGGGTGTTCGCGGTGAGGATCCATGGGCTCGGTCCGCTGCCGCGAAGCGGCGTCGCCAGCATGGGCCTGCGGCCGACGGTCGACGACAGCGGCCGCTGGCTGCTCGAGGTGCATGTGTTTGACTTCTCAAGCCAGGTCTACGGACACTTGGTACGCGTGGAGTTCATCCGCAAGCTGCGCGACGAGATTCGTTACGACACGCTGGCCGAACTGACGCACGCCATCGGCCGTGATGCCGACCATGCCCGCGCGCTGTTGTCCTCGCTCGACGAGGCACCCGCTTCCTCCGCTCAGGCGACAATCTGACCTGCGGACGGCTGACGCGGTCGGTCGCTCGCATCCGCAACATCGATCCCTTGAAGAGCCCGAGGGGGCCAAGGAGCGTTCTGCAATGGCTGACAACGGCAAGAAACCGCTGGCCGATCCAGCGACCCGGAAGTA
>LNFM01004227.1_pt1 | contig 26843 bp, 27 predicted proteins | sample 596031 | NCBI WGS metagenome assembly LNFM01 (sample SAMN04254537, study PRJNA301005) | activated carbon metagenome | isolation source: dual media filters at the Ann Arbor, Michigan drinking water treatment plant | place: USA: Ann Arbor | reverse complement strand
GAAGGAGAGGGGTCTGGGGCCCCGGCCCCAGCCGCCGGAGGCCCCTTTTGCTTCTCCCAGACCCGTTCAACCCAGGATGATATCCCGCTCCGCCAGCAGGGCCCCACGCTCCAGGCTCTCGGCAGCTTGCAAGCGTAGCAGCACCATCTCCCGCGCCGCGGGCGGCAGGCGGTTGAAGAGCCCGTCCCGGGCATTGCCGGGCTCGCCCTCGACATAGAGCTGGGTGATGAGCTCGGGCCGGCCGGGCGCACTCACCAGCACATGGATGTGCGGCGTGCGGCCGGGATAGACGGCCGGGCGGATGGTGCGGAAGGCGAAGCTGCCATCTCGCCCCGCCAGCGTGCGGCCGCGGCCCTGGAAGCCCGGGTCACGATCGGTTTCACGATCACGCGGGTGGCGGTAGATGCCGCGCGCGTCGCATTGCCAGATCTCGATCCGTGCACCGCTGAGGGGCGTGCCATCCAGCGCCAGCAGCCGCCCGCGCAGATGGGTGACAACGCCCTGGGCCTGCGCCGCCTCGCCCGTCACGCGCACCAGGTCGGCATCGGCGTCGCCTGACCAGTCGGTGGGGTAGAAGGGGCCGGTCGTCTGACGCGGCGTGGTGCCCGTGGCCTGCGCCTGGGCGCAGCCGGGGGCGAGGAGGGCAAGGCCGGCGGCGAGGTGCCGGCGGCCGATGAGCGGGGGCGTGATCGTCATGTCCCCGTTTGAAACCGGCGTGGCGCCGTCGGTCCAGTCTCGAAGTGCAACCGCGCTCAGGCCTTGGGCTTGCGCGTCCAGATACGGATGATCTGCCAGAGGAAGAGCACGCCCACCAGCACCACCAGCACCTTGCCGATGGGGTCGACATAGGCCTCGATATGCTCGTAGCCCTCCTCCAGCATGTAGCCCAGCAGCGCCAGCCCACCGACCCAGATGGTGCTGCCCAGCGCCGTCCAGGCGTAGAACACCGTGCGTGGCATCTCAATCAGCCCGGCCGGGATGGAAATCACCGTGCGGATGCCCGGCATCATGCGGCCCAGGAAGACGGCGAGCGGCCCCCAGCGGCGCAACGTGACCTCGGCCTTGTCCAGATCCTCGCGCAGCACGCCGATCCAGCGGCCGTATTTCTCGCAGAGGCGGCGCGTGCGGTCCGCGCCGAAGGCGCGGGCCAGCTCGAACCAGAACACATTGCCGGCCAGCGTGCCGGCCACGCCCGCAACGATCACCAGCAGCAACGAAAGCTCGCCGCGCGCGGCCGCGAATCCGGCAAAGGGCATGATGAGTTCGGAGGGAATGGGCGGAAACAGGTTCTCCAGGAACATCAGCGCGAAGACGCCGACATAGCCGGCGGCAGCCACCCAGGAGGTAACGAGATCGATCATGGGGTGGTCACCTTGAAGAGGCTGAGCGTGATGGGCCGCCCGCGCGTGTAGTTGAAGCCCGCGACCTGGCCGATCTCGCGCGGCGTGATGCCCTGCAAAGCGGCCTCGCGGTTGAAATCATCCAATGCGCGGTTGCCAACGGCGACGACGCGCCCCGGTTGCTCGGCCAGGAAGCGCGCGGCATCCTCGCCCCGCCGCAGCAGGCGCAGGGCGCCGCCGATGTGAAACAGCGTCGAGGGCTCGGCATGGCTGGTGATGCCGAATTGCGCTGGGTCGAGGCCCGGTGCCTCGCGCGCCAGGACCGCTTCGAGGCGGGGGGCGATCCACAGCGCCTCGATCCGCGGGAAGGTGAATTGCATGATGCTGGTGTAGAGCGGGATCGTCGCCACCACGCCCAGCACGGCGGCCCGCGCCCAATGCGCGCGGTCCATCTCGCGCCAGACCAGCCAGACCAGCAGCGCCGCGCAAGGCAGCGCCAGCAGCGCGCCCAGGGGTTCATGCCGCGTGACGAACCAGGGCACGGCGAGTGCCACGATGCCGATGCCGAAGGCGACACCCGCGACCGCGCCCTTCATGGCGCGCTTCAGCCAGCGCGGCGGCTCGCGCCGCAGCGGGTCCATGGCCCAGAGGGCGCCGAGCAGCATCAGCGCCGGATAGGTCGGCATGGTGTAGTGCGGCAGCTTGGTCGCCACCGCCTCGAAGACCAGCCAGGTCGGGATGACCCAGGCCAGCAGGAAGCGCGTGACCGGCTGGCGGCGCTGCGCCCAGGCGGTGGAAAGCCCCAGCACCACCAGGAAGCCCGCCGGGAAGGCGGCGATGAGGAAGCTCAGCAGGTAGAAACCGGGTGGGCCCCAATGCTTTTCGTCGCCCGAGCCCACCTTGCCCAGCATGTCGTCGCCGATGGCCTGGGCGAAGAAGCGGCCCTCGGTGGCCAGGCCGATGGCCACCATCCAGGGCAGCACCATCAGCAGCATGAGCGGCACGCCCCAATGCAGGCGCAGCGGGCGGAACCAGGACGCGCGGCGGTCACTGATGAGCAAGGTGATGCCCGTCAGCAGGGGCACCATCGGCGCGATCGGCCCCTTGAGCAGCACGCCGAGCCCGAGGATCACCCAGAAGGCGGCGGCGTGCCGTGCCGTGAATTGCCCGGGCCGCAGATAAGCCGCCCCGAACAGCCCCATGGCGGCGGTGATGGTGGCGAGCAGCGCGGCGTCGGTCTTGGCGATATGCGCCTCCACCATCACCACCATGCACCCCGCCAGCATGGCCGCCGCCAGCATCGCGGAACGCCGCCCCACCAGACTGCGGCCGAACTGGAAGGTGGCGAGCACAGCGAGGATCGCGCCGAGCAGCGAAGGGATGCGATAGGCCCAGATGTCCCGCCGCGTGCCGAGGCCCGTGGCCTCCAGCAGATGCACGCTGGTGGCTTGGGCCCAATGGATGCCGACGGGCTTCTTGTTCCGCTCCTCATCCCCCACGCGAATGTGGATGTAGTCGCCGGTCTCCACCATCTGGCGCGTGGCCTGGGCGAAGCGGCTCTCATCGCGATCCGTGGCCGGCGTGACGAAAAAGCCGGGCAGGAAGAGGCCAAGGCACAGCAGCACCAGCACCAGGCGCGGCCAGGCCTGGGCGCGCGCGCTGATGGCGGTGATCCAGCGGTCCATTTGGCCCAGGGGTCGAGAGGGGAGGGTCGTCATGTCGCGGCGCGTCTAGCACGGGGGGGCGGGCACGGCCATAAAGCGCCGGATGAGCATCTCACATGTCGTGTCCCCTGGCCGCCGCGTCGCCGATCTCCTGCTGGAAGCCGTGCTGGAACAGCATCGCGCGCTGGAGGAGGCGCTGGACAGCATCCCGGCCGCCATCGAGCCCCGCGACAAGGCCGCCGGGCATCGCATCGCCGCCGCCGTGCTGCGGCGGACGGGCAGCCTGGATGCGGTGATGGAGCCCTTCCTGCGCCGCGCGCCGCCGGCCCCGGCCCTGCGCGCGCTGCGGATTGGCGCCGCCGAATTGCTGCTGCTGGGCACGCCGCCGCATGCGGCGGTCTCCGCCGCCGTCTCGCTGGTGCCGCGCCCGCTGGCGGGGCTGGTGAATGCCGTGCTGCGCCGCGTGGCCGAGCATGGCGCCAAGGCGCTGGAGGAGCTGGACGCCGAAAGGCTCGACACGCCGACATGGCTCTGGGCCGCCTGGCATGCGGCGCATGGCGCTTCGGTGCGGGCCATTGCCGCCGCGCATCGCGCGGAAGCGCCGCTCGACCTCTCCCTGAAGCCCGGTGCCCCCCTGCCCGAGGGCGCGGAACTGCTGCCGACCGGCACGGCGCGCCTGCCCTCCGGCACGCGCATCACCGAATTGCCGGGCTTCGCGGCCGGCGAGCTTTGGGCGCAGGATGCCGCCGCGGCCTTGCCGGCGCGGTTGCTGGATGTGCAGCCCGGCGAGCGCGTGGCCGATCTTTGCGCGGCGCCCGGCGGCAAGACGGCGCAGCTGGCTGCCGCTGGCGCGCATGTCGTCGCCGTCGAGCGCGAGGCGATGCGCATGCCCCGCCTGCGCGAGAACATGGCGCGGCTGAAGCTGACGCCCGACCTGGTGAACAGCGATGTGATCGGCTGGAATCCTGGCGCGGTGTTTGACGCCATCCTGCTGGATGCGCCCTGCACGGCGACGGGCACGATCCGGCGCCATCCGGATGTGCCGCATCTCAAGCGCGCGAAGGATGTGGCGGTGCTGGCGGCACAGCAGCGCAATCTGCTGGTGGCGGCGTGCAAGCTGTTGAAGCCCGGCGGGCGGCTGGTTTTCGCCACCTGCTCCCTGCAGGCGGAGGAGGGCGAGGCGCATCTGGCGCATGTTCCCGAGGGCATGCGGCTGGATCCCATCCGCGACACGGAGCTGCCCGGCATCGGCGCCACGGAGGGCGGCTATCTGCGCACCCGCCCCGACCAGGGCATGGATGGCTTCTTCGCCATGCGCCTGGTGCGTGTGTAATCAAAGGTGCAGGAAACTTGTGAAAACCACGCAGGTTTTCACCCTGCCGGGGTCCAAGGGGCCGAGCCCCTTGCTTCACCCTCCAACGAGGCGCCTCTGCCTCATCGCGCCGGGCGGTTCGGATCGAGCCCAAGCGCCTGGAGCGTGAGAGGATTGACCTGGCCCGTCGCCTGCAGGCCGCGACCCTGCTGGAACCGCTCCAGCGAGGCCTGGGTGCCCGCCCCCCAGACCCCGTCCACGCCGCCGCGATAAAAGCCCAGCGCGCGCAGGCGCTGCTGCACATTGCGGATGACGGCCGGGCTGACCGGCTCGGCACCGGTGGGGGGCGCGACGGGCGGCGCCAGCGTGGCGGGGGCCACGGAGGCGGCGGCCGGCGCCTGGGCAGCGCGAGCCGCCAGCAGGTCGGAGGGGGGGATGCCCAGCGTGGCCGCCGTCGCCTGGTTCAGCTGGCCGCTCACCTGGAGGTTCCGCGTCTGCTGGAAGCGCTCCAGCGCCGCCTGGCTTTCCGGGCCCCAGACACCGTCGGCGCGTCCGCCATACACACCGGCCTGCTGCAGCTTCTCCTGCACCATCGCGGTCACGCCGCTGGAGAGCGCTTGGCTGTAGATGAGCACCCCAGGCGCCTGGGCCTGCGCCGGAGCGGCGGGAAGCAGCGGCGTGGCCAGCAGGAAGGTCGCGGCGAGCGCCTGGCGGATGTCCATGGAAGTCTCCTTGTGCGGAAGGTCACAAGGAGGGAACGCCGCCCCCCGGCGCGCGTTGCCGAAGCTCAGGCCGGGCGCGGGCCGTTCAGCTTCAGCATGGTGAAGTTCAGCCAGCCGGCGAAGCTCACCCAGGCGAGATAGGGCACCATCAACCAGGCCGCGGTGGCGCTGATCGGCGCGAAGACGATGATGCAGGCCAGGATGGAGAGCCAGAGCAACACCAGATCATACAGCGCGTAATCCGGCCGGCGCATCCCGAAGAAGAAGGCCGACCAGAGGAAGTTCAGCACGAGCTGGACGCCATAGACCACCATCGCCAGGCCGAAGCCCGCCTCGCGCCAGGCATACCAGCCGCTGAAGGCGATCATGATGAAAAGCACGCCCCAGGCTGGCCCGAAAAGCCAATTGGGCGGGCGCCACCAGGGCTTCTTCAACCCCTCATACCAGGCGCCCGGGGTGAAGATCGCGCCCGACAGCGCCGTCGCGAAGCAGGCCGCGAAAAAGCCCAGAAGGGGCAGCCAATCAGCCATTCTCAGCCCTCTTCAAAGCCGACGGCCAGCGCCTCGGCGCATTTCAGCGCCTGCACCGTCTCCGCCACGTCATGCACGCGCAGGATATGCGCCCCCTGGGCCGCCGCCGCCAGGGCCACGGCCAAACTTCCCGGCACGCGGTGGCCCGCTTCGGCCACGCCGGAGATGCGGCCGATGAAGGCCTTGCGCGAGGCGCCGACCAGGATGGTGCAGCCCAGATTGGCCAGCAGCGGCAGGCGCGCGATCAGGGCCAGATTGTCCTCGATGCGCTTGCCGAAGCCGATGCCGGGGTCCACGCAGATCCGCCCGCGTGGAATGCCCAGCGCCTCCAGCGTGGCGACGCGCCCTTCGAGGAAGCGGGCCACCTCCAGCGCGGCATCCTCGTAGCGCACCTCCTGCTGCATGGTGCGGGGGTCGAGCGTGCGCATATGCATCAGGATGACCGGGCAGCGCGCCTGGGCGATGATGCGGATCGCATCGCCATCATGGCGCAGGGCGCTGACATCGTTGATGATCTCGGCTCCGGCTTCCAGCGCGGCTTGCATGGTGCGGGCATGGCGCGTGTCCACGCTGACCGGCGCCGAGGTGGCCAACGCACGGATGACCGGAAGGATGCGGGCCTGCTCCTCCTCCGGGGTCACCGGTGCCGCATTGGGGCGGGTGCTTTCGCCGCCGATATCGAGGATGTCGGCCCCCGCCTCCAGCATGGCGTGGCCCTGGCGGATGGCCGCCTCCTGCGTGGCGCCATCGCCCGAGAAACTGTCGGGCGTCACGTTCACGATGCCCATGACCAGGGGCCGGGCGCGATGGCGCTCGATGCCCGCGAAGGGCTGGAAGGGGCGGGTCAGCCGCTCCAAGGCCGGGTGGTCGTCGGGCGGCGGGATGATGGTGCCTGCGGGTTCGCGCAGCAGCGAGAACGCAAAAGGCCCGCCCTGCAAAGGCAGGGCGAGCCCATCACGCATCGCGGCGAAGGCCGTTGGCCCCTGCAACAGGGCCAAGGGCTCCAACCACTCCGAAGACATCACCCCACCGGCTGGGGATTCAGCCCGCCGCCCGTATCGGGGCGCGGATTGCGCCCGGCGCTGGGCACGCTGCCACGCCCGGCCGAAGTCGGCTCATCCGGGCGGTTGCGCACCACCGGCTCCCCGCGCAGGACGGTGCGGATCTCGTCGCCCGAGAGGGTCTCGTATTCCAGCAGGCCCTTGGCCAGACGCTCCAGTTCCTCGCGGTTATCCGTCAGGATCTGCGTGGCGCGGGCATAGGCCTTGTCGATGATGCCGCGGATTTCGCTGTCGATGATCCGCGCCGTCTCTTCGGAGAGGTTCTTCGACTGCGTGACGGAGTGGCCCAGGAAGACTTCCTGGCTATTCTCGCCATAGGCGACCATGCCGATCTTGTCCGACATGCCCCACTCCGTGACCATCATGCGGGCCATGTTGGTGGCCATCTTGATGTCACCCGAGGCGCCGTTGGACACCTTGTCCGAGCCAAACACCACTTCCTCCGCGACGCGGCCGCCCATCGCCATGGCGAGCTCGGCCTTCATCTTGGACTTGTGCTTGGAGTAGCGGTCCCCGGCGGGGAGGCTCATCACCAGGCCCAGCGCGCGGCCGCGCGGGATGATGGTGGCCTTGTGCACCGGGTCGCACTCGGGCTCATGCATCGCGACCAGCGCGTGGCCGGCCTCGTGATAGGCCGTCATGCGCTTCTCATCATCGGACATGACGAGGCTGCGGCGTTCCGCACCCATCATCACCTTGTCCTTCGCGGCCTCGAACTCCGCCATGCCGACGGTGCGGCGGCCGGTGCGAGCGGCCAGCAGGGCGGCTTCATTGACGAGGTTCGCCAGGTCCGCGCCCGAGAAGCCCGGCGTGCCGCGCGCGATCGTCTTGGGGTCCACGTCGGAAGCCAGCGGAACCTTGCGCATGTGCACGCGCAGGATCTTCTCGCGCCCATTCACGTCCGGGTTCGGCACCACCACCTGGCGGTCGAAGCGGCCGGGGCGCAGCAGCGCGGGGTCCAGCACGTCCGGCCGGTTGGTGGCCGCGATGATGATGACGCCTTCGTTGGACTCGAAACCGTCCATCTCGACCAGCATCTGGTTCAGCGTCTGCTCGCGCTCATCATTGCCACCGCCCAAGCCGGCGCCGCGATGGCGGCCCACCGCGTCGATTTCGTCGATGAAGATCAGGCAGGGCGCGTTCTTCTTGCCCTGCTCGAACATGTCACGCACGCGGGACGCGCCCACGCCCACGAACATCTCGACGAAGTCGGAGCCGGAGATGGTGAAGAAGGGCACATTCGCCTCACCCGCGATGGAGCGGGCCAGCAGCGTCTTGCCGGTGCCGGGCGGGCCGACCAGCAACACGCCCTTCGGGATCTTGCCGCCCAGCTTCTGGAACTTCGCGGGGTCACGCAGGAAGTCCACGATCTCCTCGAGTTCGGCCTTGGCCTCGTCGATGCCGGCGACGTCCTCGAAGGTCACGCGGCCGTGCTTCTCGGTGAGCAGCTTGGCCTTGGACTTGCCGAAGCCCATGGCGCGCCCGCCACCGCCCTGCATCTGGCGCATGAAGAAGATCCAGACGCCGATCAGCAGCAGCATCGGGAACCAGCTGATGAGGATCTGGAAAAGCGGGTTCACCTCGCTCTCCTCAGGCCGCGCCACGACGCGCACGCCCTTCTCCGTCAGCTTGGAGATCATGGCCGGGTCTTCCGGCGTGAAGGTCGAGAAGCTGCGGCCATCCGTGAGCTGGCCCGAGACGGTGCGCCCCTGGATCACCACGTCACGGACATGGCCGGCGTTCACTTCGTTCAGGAAGTCACTGTAGGCCACCTGCATCTGGGCGCGGCTGCTCTGGCCCGAGGGCTGGAACAGGTTGAACAGCGCCACCAGCAGCAGTGCTACGATCACCCACAAGGCCAGGTTGCGGCCGAAATTGCTCACGTGTCGCATTCCCCTTCGCCGGGCATTGGGCCGGCATTTGGTGAACATGGTGTCATCGCCACGCGAGGTAATGGCCGGCGGTCACGAAACTCACACAGCTGTGTGACATTCCGTGACGGCGCCGCCGCGTGGCGCGAAGTGCATCCGATGGATAAAGCCAGATCCGATGTCATCGTAGAACAGATGGGGCACCAGAGCCAGCTTTCCATCCCTCTCGCGACGCTGGGCCGGCAGCGCAGCCAGCGCAGCAGCCGGCAGATGCCGCGCCCGCCCGCGAAACCAGGCCGAATCCCGGCCGAGCGGGCCGATCTCGTAGCCTGCCGGCGGGGGCGGGCCGCGAAAACGGCCATCCCAAAGCCCCTCCTCCCAGCCGCCGGTCGCAGCCTCGCGCACCAGCCATCGCCCGCCGGGGAGCCAAAGCGCCCCCCCCAGCGTGCCCCGGCCCGCCGCCAGCAGCCGGGCGACCGCCGCCTGTGTCGGCGCATGGGCGGCACCGCCCACCGCGCGGATCAGCGCGGCCATCACCCGCCGCGCGGTGGCATCCCGGCCGAGCGCCTCCGGGCAGAGTTCGGCGCAGCCCTCGGGCAGCAGGCGCACCGCCGCCGCCATCCGGGCTGCCGCTTCCGCCGCGTGGCGGGCGCGGCGGCGGGCGAAGGGCGCGGCGTCCAGCATGGCGCCTCCCGCCGCGCGCAGCCGGGCGCGGGCGAAACGGGGGTCCTGGTTGGAGGGGTCTTCGACGGGCACCACGCCCCAGCCGGCCAGGCTGGCGCGCAGCCGCGCCTTGGGCTGGCCCAGCAAGGGCCGCAGGATCAGAGCCTCGGCCGCGACAGTGAGCGGCGCCATGCCGGCCAGGCCCTGGGCGCCACTGCCGCGAAGGGCGCGGAAGAGGATGGTTTCCGCCTGGTCCTCGGCGTGGTGGCCGAGCAGGAGGTGCGGGATGCCCGCCTCCTGGCAGGCGGTGAGCAGGGCGGCGCGGCGCGCGGCGCGGGCGCGCTCCTGCAGGCGCGGCCCGGCGGGCAGGCCGAGCGGCAGCACGCGTGTGGCGATGCCCTGTTCGGCCAGGGCCGCGGCCAAGGCCCGGGCTTCGGTGGCAGATTCCGGCCGGAGCCCATGTTCGACGATCAGGGCGAGGATGCGCCCCTCCCGCCCCCGGGCCCAGCGATTGGCGAGCCGGGTGAGCGCGAGGCTGTCAGCCCCACCCGAGCACCCGACTGCCACAAGCGGTGTGAACGGCCCCAGGGGCGCCATCAACTTGCCGAACTCGAAATCGGAGATGCAAGAACCTGAGGTTCTTGCCGGGGAGCTCGAGGGGCAGAGCCCCTCGTCATCCCCTATCGGCACTGCCCCCGCTGCCGCGCCGCATTGGCGCGCTCCAGCTGCGCCCCAGAGAGGTTGGGGAATTGGCTGCGCAGGTCGTTCAACGTGTCGCAGGCCTCGCGCCGATTGCCGAGCCCCTGGAAAGAATTGGCCAGCCCGATCAGCGCGTCGGGCGCGCGCGGGCCAGTACGGGCGCGGGTATAGGCCTCATTGAAGGCGATGGCGGCATTGCCGAAGTCCCGCTTGCCGTTCAGCGCCTCGCCCAGGAGCATCTGGCCCGCGACGACGGGTGCGCCGGAGCGGGCGGCCAGCGCCTCACGCGCGGCGGCTTCGGCGGCGGCGAAGTCCCGGCGCGCAAGGGCGGCCTGGCCCTCGGCCAGGGCACGGTCGGGCGTGCGGGGCGCGGCCGCGCCGGTGCTGGTCGTCGGTGGTCCGGCGGGCGCCGGTGCGGCTGGGCGGGCCGGCGCCGCGGCGGCCCCACCCCCCTGGCCGAGGCGATATTCCATGTCGCCGCGGAGCTTCTCGATATCCTCGGCGAGGCGGCGATTCTGGTTTTCCAGCACATCCACGCGGCCGCGCTGGCGGCGGACCTCCTCCTCCAGCGCGCTCACGCGGTCGAGCAACTGGCCAACCAATTCACCGCCACCGCCGGAACCGCGGCTGACCGGCGCGGGGGCCGCGCCGCCACGGCTGCGCAGCTGCTCCATCTCCTGCCGCAATTGCAGGATCTGGTTCTGCAGGGCGATGCCCTCGCGGCTGTCCATCTGCGCGGCGGCAGGCAGCGCGAGCGCGAGGCCCGCCGCCGCCAGCATCAGGCGGCGCAAGCCGCCCAAGTGAGCAGGGAACATGCCGAGCACCGCGCCGGGATCAGCGGACGACCGTGACGGCGCGGCGGTTCTGGGCCCAGGCGGATTCATTGGAGCCAAGCGCCTCCGGGCGGTCCTTGCCGTAGCTGATGGTCTGGATCCGCGTGCCGGCCACGCCGCCCGCCACCAGCACATCGCGCGCCGCATTGGCGCGGCGCTGGCCGAGGGCCAGGTTGTATTCGCGTGTGCCGCGCTCGTCGGCATGGCCTTCGACCGTCACCTGGACCTGCGGGAACTGGCCCATCCAGCGGGACTGGCGCTCCAGCACGGGGCGCTGGTCGGCGCGGATGTTGGTACGGTCGGTGTCGAAGAGCACGCGGTCGCCGATATTGGCGACCAGATCCTCCTGGCTGCCCGGGCGGACCTGGCCGGCGCCGGCACCGGCACCCGCGGTGTTGGCGGTGTTGTCGGCGTCGGACGAGCAGGCAACGAGCAGGCCCGCGGCCGCGAGGACGGCGAGAAGGGAATTCGTGGCGGCCATGGTCAACTCCTTGCTGGCACGGCGCCCCAGGGGCGCATGGTCTTGGACGCGGCTGCGCCTTCGCAACCGCAACATGAACAAGACTGTCCCTAGCGGCCGCAGATGGCGCAATCAAGGCGAAAGCCTTGCAATCCCGGCATTGCCACTATTCGTGACAATGGGAGGGCCGGGCTACGCATGGACCCAGCCCTGCCGCGCCCGCCAGTCCCGCGGCAGGTTGCCGAAGCGGGCGAGCTTGAGCTGCGAGAGATCGGCGAAGTCGCAATCGCCCTCGAGGATGAGCTGCGACAAGGCGCGCCCCACCGCGGGGGAGAGCCCGAAGCCGATCGAGGACATGCTGGCGATGGTGACATTCTCCGGGTCGCTGAGCCGGTCCAGGATGGGGCGGCCATCCGGCGTGTTCTCGATGATGCCGCCCCAGGAGCGGATCACCCGCACATGGCCGAGCCTGGGGAACATTTCCGTCAGCCGCCGCGCCAGGCTCGCCACCACCGGGGTATTGCCGGCGCGCGGCGTGGCGGCGCCGTCGAGGTCCAGCCATTCATGCGGGCCGCCGCCATAGGCGAGGTTGCCGCGCAAGGTCTGCCGCCCATAGATGCCATTGCCATCCACCCCGCCATGGGCGAGGAGCGGCAGCGGCTCCGTCACCATGATCTCGGCCCGCGCGGGGGCCATGGGCACGCGCACGCCGAATTGCTCGGCCAGCATGCCGGTATGCGGCCCGGCCGCGACCAGCACGGCATCGCAGCCGATCTCGCCCGCGCTGGTCCGCACCGCGATGGCCTTGCCGCCGCGCAGCACCAGGCCCAGCACGGTGGTGTGCTGCAGGATGCGCCCGCCCTGGCGTTCCACCGCCCAGGCATAGGCCTGGCTGGTGCGCTGCGGATTGGCGTGGCCGCCGTAATGCCAGAACATCCCGCCATGCACGTCATCCGCCACCCAGGGGATGAATTCGCGCATCTGCTTCGCGTCCAGTTCCTCCGCGCGGAAGCCCTGGTCGGTGGCGATCCTGGCGCTGGCGCGCAGGCGTTCCATCTGGCCTTCGTCCAGCGCCACCTTGATGCGGTTGGGCCGCCATTCCGTGGGGTGGCCCAGCAACTCGTCCATCTGCGGCCAGAGGCGCTGCTCCTCGCGGAACAGGGGCGAATAAGGGTGGGTGCAGCCGCCGCCATTCCGCCCGCTGGCCTCCCAGCCGACAATGCCCTTCTCGATCAGCGTGACCTTATGCCCGGCCTTGGTCAGCCAGAAGGCCGTGGAGAGCCCGGTCACGCCGCCGCCGATGATGATGATCATTTTGTGCCCTCAAACGCCGGGCGGCGGCTCCGCCGCCTTGGCTTCGCCGCGCCACGGTTATGCGAGTGGGCGTGGCGGTCTGGCGGCGCCGGCCGCGTTGCAGCCGGATTCTCGCGGGGCCCCGGATGAACCATCGCACTCACTTTCCTACCTCGCTCAATCGCCCGCCGATGAAGACCGCCTCCTCGGGCACCGGCTCCCAATGCGGCAGCCATTGCTCGGCGATGCCGAACCAGCCCGTCCAGTTGGCGCGCAAGGCCGGGTCCTCCTCCAGCGCGGAGAGCACGGCCAGCGGCAGCGGGCGCAGGGGGGCGCGATAGCTCGCCATACGGGGCACCTCCTGGGCCAGCAGCGCCTGCACCGAATCCCGGCAGCGGCGGCCTTGGCAGGGCCCCATGCCGGCGCGGGTGAGCCGCTTCACCTGGTCCTGCGAGCCGGTGCCAATGGCGGCGAGCCCCGCCTCCGGCCCCTCGGCGCCGAGATAGCGCGGCGGGCGCAGCGCGCGGAGATCGCCGGCGCGGACCTCCTCGCAGGCGCAGATCATGCGGGCGGGGTCACCCAGGGCATGCGCCATCCAGGCCGCGCGCTCGACCGGCGCCGTGCCCGCCGCATCACCCGTGATGCGCACGCGATCCGGCAGCTTGGCCGCGACGAAGCCGCCGCGCGCCGCATCCCAGGCGATGGTGGCGCCCAGGAGATCGGCCATCTCCACATTCGGCGCGGCATCCACCGCCAGCACCACCGTGTCACAGGCCATTTCGCGCCAGGTGCCATCCTTCCAGGCGATGCCCTCGACCTCCAGCGAACCCAACAGCCGGACTTCGCAAGGCTCGGTGAGGCGCAGCGCGATGTCGGAGAAACTCACCTCTCCGGCGCCAATCACGGCCACACGGGTGCCGGTGAAATCACCGAGCACGCGATGCGCCGCATCCAGCCCGCGTGCGCCCATCACGCCCGGCAGTTCCCAGCCCTCGAAGGGCACCACCACATCGCGCGCGCCGGCGGCGATGGTGATGTGCCGCGCGCCGATCAGCCAGGCCGTCGCGCGATCCGCCAGACCCAGGATGAAGGGCGAGCCGGCAAAACCGCCCCAGACCGAGACGCCCAGCACCACCTCGACGCCCGCTTCCATCGCGGCTTCCAGGCCGGGGCGCGCGGCCACCACGCGCTCCTCCATCCGCGCCGGATTTTGCACGGCGGCGCCCAGGCGCCCGCCGAAGAAGAAAGGGATGTCGAGGCCGATCAGGCCGGGATCCAGCGGCTGTTCATCCAGCAGCACCACGCTCTCGCCGGCCCGGGAAGCGGCCAGGGCGGCGGTGATTCCCGCCTCGCCCGCGCCGATCACGGCACGGTCGAAAACCGCGCGCAATGGGAATGTCTTGCCGGCGAGGGAGGTGGGGTCGAGGGCCATGCCGGAAGCGCAGCACGGGATGCGCACGGCGTCCATGATAAAAAAAGGCCTCCGGCGCTTCCGCCAACAGCAGCCGCCTGAGCCAGGCATGCCCTGGATCGCCCTCGAAGCGGCGATGAAACACCATGGAAAGCCGCGTGTGGCGGACATTCGCCGGCGGCTCGCGCGTGATGAGCTTGTGGCCTTCCGTCAGCTGCGTCGCCAGGCGGGCGGAGAGGTTCATGATCATCTCGGTGCGCGCCAGGATCTCCGGCACGGCGGAGAGATGCGCGACCACGGCCCCCAACCGACGCGAGAGCCCCAGCGCCGCCAGCACCACATCCATCGCCCCATCGCGCGAGCCATTGGGCGAATGCAGCAGATGCGGCACGGAGATGAAGCGCTCCAGCGTCAATTCGCCCTCGGCGAGCGGATGGTCGCTGCGCATCAGCGTCAGGAAGGCCTCGGGCAGCAGGCGCAGGCGGGTGTAGAGCGCGCCAGGCTCCGGCAACACGGCGATGGCGAGTTGCGCATCGCCGCGCTCCAGCAGGGCCTCGGCATTGGTGCGGTCGGCGTGGCGGATGGCGAGCAGGCAGCCCGGCGCCTCCCGCGCCATGCGCTCCAGCACGCGCGGCGCCAGCGCGGCCTCGGCATATTCCGAGAAGGCCACGCTGAACACGCGCCGCGCCGTGGCGGGATCAAAGGGCGCCTGCACGGCCAGCACCTCCGAGAGGCGGTCCAGCGCCTCGGCCACCGGGCCGGCCAGGGCGACGGCCAGCGCGGTGGGCTCCACCCCGCCCGGGCGGCGAAGGAAGAGCTCATCGCCCAGCGCGCCGCGCAGCCGCGCCAGCGCGTTGGAAACGGCGGGCTGCGACAGGTTCAGCCGCTGCGCCGCGCGCGTCACATGCCGCTCCCGCGCCACCGCGTCGAAGACGCGCAACAGGTTGAGGTCGAGCTGCGAGAGTTCGGTCATCGGGCCCTGCCATCATTCACGTTGGTGATGATCCCCGTTCCCTGAAGCGATTGGAAGGGGGCGGCGATACAGCGCAGTTTCCGCTCATCGAAATTCACCGCACAGGAGACTTCCCCATGCCCTCCACCCAGATCACCACCCCCTATGCCGCACTTCTGCTCCGGCTCTCGCTCGGCACCATCCTGCTGGCGCATGGCGCCTGGCTGAAGCTCGGCGTCTTCGGCCTGGCCGGGACGATGGGGTATTTCGGCTCCATCGGCTACCCGCCGGTCTTCGGCGCGCTGGTCGCCTTCGGCGAGACGGCGGCGGGCCTGGCACTCATCACCGGCGTGCTGCTGCGCCCCGCGGCGCTGCTGAGCCTGCCCATCCTGATCGGCGCCACGCTGGCGCATGCGGGCAATGGCTGGCTCTTCTCGGCGCCGAATGGCGGCTGGGAATTCCCCGCCTTTCTGACGCTGGCCATGCTGGTCCAGGCGGGGCTCGGCGCCGGCGCCCATGCGCTGGATCTGGGCCGCCTGCTGGGCCGCACGCCTGTCGCAAGCCAGGCCTGAACCGCGCCGCCTGCCTCCGTCACGACATGGCGGGGCAGGCATGGCCCAGCACCATGGGCATCCAGTTGCGGGCCGCACGGCCCGCAACTTCGTCCTGTCATCCTTCAGCCGGAATCAGACGGGGGCAGGCGTTGAACTCGGCACCACCGCCGCGGCGCCGACTTGGCGGATGATCATGAAGCCATTGATCCCGCTCGACATGTCCGCCGGATCAAAAAGCGCCAGCAGCGGCCCGCTCAACCGGTCCGCCGCTGGGCCGCAGGACACTTCACCACTTCGACCGTCTTGCCGAAGGTGAAGGCCCGCGCCGGGTCGCCCAGCACATTCTTCCGTGGCCGTGCGAGTTCAGTGCCGAGGCCGGGAGCGATGGCCGATCCGCGGCAGCATGCACTATCCCGGGGCTACGTCTCGGGAACACGCCGCAGGCTGTGTCTGGAGCATCAGCTCCTGAGAAGGGCCTGGACACGCTCGAAGGGGGGCCAAGCCGTGGCGATCTGCTCGCCAAAGGTAAAGACTGCGAAAACCGAGAGCGTCACGAGCAGGATGCTGGCCAGCCAGGCCAGGCGCAAGGCGGCCTTGGCCCGCCGCCGCGGCGGGGCGTGCCCTTCCGCCGGGCGAACCCCGGCCGGATGCCGGCGTTGCAGGGCCGGCGGCGTCGTTGGTGGAGGCGAACGGAGGGGATTGGCGCGTGGCGGTTCCGTCGGCGAAGGCGCTTGGACCTCCGGCGCCGCCGCCAGGCGGGCCTCACCCTCCAGGAGCGGCGCCGGCTCGGGCATCCCCGGCTCGGGCATCCCCGGCTCGGGCATCCCCGGCTCGGGCATCCCCGGTGGCTCCACCACCGACTGCACCACCTCTGGCACCACCGACTGCACCACCTCTGGCACCCAGGCATGGTCGCAGCTGGCGCAACGCAGCGCGATGCCACGGGCCAGGAGCGAGTCCGGAACGCGATAGGTCGCGGCGCAGTTCGGGCAGGCAATGTCCATGTCGGACTCGCATGTGCCAAGGCGAGGCTGATCCTGCAACCTCCCGTTTGCCTTCCGGGCCCCGGGCCTGCGAAACTCTGCCCCATGGTGCGATTCTCGGCCGTTGGTCTGCGCTATCCGGAGGGCGAGGGCGCGGCGGCTCTCTCCGGGATCGATTTCGCGCTGGCCCCGGGCAGCTTCACCTGGCTGCTGGGCCCTTCGGGGGCCGGAAAATCCAGCCTGCTCGGCCTGATGAGCCTCTCGCTGCGCGCCACCGAGGGCGAGGTGACGGTGCTGGACACGCGGATCGCCCGCCTCAGGCGTCGCGGCTTTCCCGCGCTGCGCCGGCGCATCGGCGTGGTCTTCCAGGATTACCGGCTGCTGCCGCATCTCTCGGTCTATGAGAATGCCGCCCTGCCGCTGCGCATCCAGGGGCTGACCGAGGCGCGCCTCGCGGCCGATGTGCGGGAGATCCTGCGCTGGGTCGGCCTGCTGGAACGCGCCGATTCCGCGCCCTCCACCCTCTCGGGCGGCGAGCAGCAGCGCCTCGCCCTGGCCCGCGCCGTCGTCGCCCGCCCGGCCCTGCTGGTGGCCGATGAGCCGACCGGCAATCTCGACGCCACCCAGGCGCGCCGCGTCATCGCCCTGCTGCGGGAGATGCACCGGATGGGCACCACCGTCGTCGTCGCCACCCACAGCGAGGCGCTGCCCGAGGAATACCCCGCCCCCACGCTGCGCCTTGAGGCCGGAAGACTGGTGTCGCATGGCTGACGGCAGGCGCCTGAAAGGGCGCGATCCGCTGGGGCTGCGCCGCGCCCTCGCGGACCGGCTGCTGCCCGCCCTGGTCGCCGCCATGGCGCTGCTGGCGGCCCTCGCCCTGGCCGGCGCCGATGGTGCGGGGCGCCTGGCCGAACGCTGGCAGCAAGGCGAGGCCGGGCAGCTCCTTCTTCAATTGCCGCGCGATGCGGCGCTGGAGCCGGTGATCGCGCGCCTCTCCGCCCTGCCCGGCATCGCCGCGGTCAGCGCCGTGCCGGATGAGCGGCTGCGCCAGCTCCTCGCCCCCTGGCTGGGCGAGGTGCCGAGCCTGCCCTTGCCCCGCATGCTCGCCATCACCCTGCGGATGGAGGCGGACCAGATCCCGCTGCTGGAGGCGGTGCAGGGCATCCCCGGCGCGCAGCTCGAATTGCGCAGCGAGGCGGTGCGCCTGGCCATGCACCTGGCCGAGGGGCTGGGCGCGCTCTCGCTGGCCATGCTCGCCTTGATCGGCCTGGTCGGCGCCGCGCTGGTGGCGGTGGCGACGCGGGCGGGCATCGCGGCACGGCGGGAGACCATCCTGATCCTGCATGAACTCGGCGCGCGCGATGGCGACATCGCCGGCCGCTTCGCCGGCCGCCTCGCCTGGCTTTGCGCCATGGGGGCGCTGGCGGGGCTGGCCATCGCCATCCCGGCGCTGTGGTTCCTGGCGATGCAGGCGCTGCCCGTGGTGCTGGCGCGCGACGCCATGGCGAGCGACCTGCCCTGGGCCTTGCTGGCGCTGCTGCCGCCGGCCGCCGCGCTGATCGGTTGGGGCACGGCCTGGGTCACGCTGCGGCTCTGGCTGCGCCGCCTGCCGTGAGGGGCCGCTTGCCCTGAGGGCCGCTTGCGCTGCGTCGCTTGCGCTTGGGGGGGGCTTGGTGCCAAGCGGGGGGATGCGCCTCCTGGTCCTCGACGCCTCCCTCTCCCGCTGCCTGGCCGCCCTGACCGAGGGCGAGACCGTGCTGATGCAGCGCATGCAGGAGGGGGCGCATGGCCAGGCGGCCGCGCTGCCACCGCTGGTGGAGGCGGTGCTGCATGGCGACATCGATGCCATCGCCGTCGGCACCGGGCCGGGCAGCTTCACCGGGCTGCGCAGCGCCATCGCGCTGGCCCAGGGGATCGGCCTCGCGCGTGGCATCCCCGTGATCGCGGTCAGCACGGGCGAGGCGCTGGTGGCCATGAGCGACCCCGCCGCCCCCGCCTGGGCCGTGACGGAAAACCGCCGTGGCGATCTTTACCTGGAACGCCCTGGCCTGGCCGCGCCCTGCGTGGTGACGGAGGCCGCGCTGCCGCGGCCGGAGCGCCTCACCTGGCTCGTGGGCGATGGCGCGCCGCGTGCCGTGGCGCGCCTGCTGGCGCGCGGGTGGCCGGCCGGGCTGGGCGAGGCGCGGCGGATCGAGGCCGCTTCCCTGGCGCGGGTGGCGCTGCGGCGCCTGGCCGGCACCCTGCCACCCCTGGCGCTGGAACCGCTCTATGTCGAGCCGCCGGCCACCACATGAAGCTGACCGCCGCCACGGTCGAGGATGCCCCGGCCCTGGCCGCGATCCACGCCGCCGCCTTCCCGCCGGGAACCGCCTGGCGGGCCGCGACCTTCACCACGCTGCTCCGTATGGAGGGCGTCATCGGATTGCAGGCGCCGGGCGGCTTCATCCTGGCGCGGCGGGTGCTGGATGAGGCGGAGATCCTCACCCTCGCCGTGCATCCGGAGCACCGGCAGCAAGGGATCGGCCAGGCCCTGGTCGAGACGGCGGCCCTGGCGGTGGCGGCGGCAGGGGCGAAGGTGATGTTCCTGGAAGTGGCCGAGGATAATGCGCCGGCCATGGCGCTTTACGCCCAGGCCGGCTTCTCGCGCGCAGGGCTGCGGCGCGACTACTACGCGCCGGGGCGGCATGCCTGGCTGCTGCGGCGGTCGCTCGAAGAATAGGGACAGGTTCCAGGGCGCTGCCCCCCCCCCTTTGGCCTGGACCCGCCGGGGCCGCCAAGGGGCAAATAACTTCCCCGGCCCCCTCTCCTCAGCGATGGGCGGGCTGGCCGCGTTCGCCACAGGCGTAGTTGTGGGAGTGGACCAGGCCGTCGTCATATTCCTCGGGGCGCGTCGTCAGCGGGCGATGCGCCATGCGGCCGCGCTCGCTGCACGCGTAGTTGTGGGAGTGCACCAGGCCATCATCGTGATTGTCGTTCATCGTCATGTCTCCGGTCGAGGGTTGTTTGAGGGACGTTTCCTGCCCGTGAATGCCGCGCGGGGCGGGGCACGCCCCGCGCGGGATCTCATGCGTGATGGAATTGCGCGGCTTCCGTGCTGTCCTTCAACGCCGTGGTGCTCGCCGTGCCGCCGCTCGCCGCATTCGCCACCGCGTCGAAATAGCCGACGCCAACTTCGCGCTGATGGCGGACGGCGGTGAAGCCATTGGCTTCCTCGGCGAATTCCGCCTGCTGCAATTCGCTGTAGGCGCCCATGCCGCGCTCGGCATAGCCGCGCGCCAGCTTGAACATGGAGAGATTCAGGCTGTGGAAGCCGGCCAGCGTGACGAACTGGAACTTGTAGCCCATCGCCCCCAGCTCGCGCTGGAACTTCGCCGCGGCCTCCACGCCCATCTTGCGCTGCCAGTTGAAGCTGGGCGAGCAGTTATAGGCCAGCATCTTGTCCGGGAATTGCTTGTGGATCGCCTCGGCGAAGTCGCGCGCATCCTGCAGATCCGGATCGCTCGTCTCCCACCAGAGCAGGTCGGCATAGGGCGCATAGGCCAAGCTGCGCGCGATGGCGTAGGCCTTGCCCATGCCGGGGCGGATGCGGAAGAAGCCCTCCGGCGTGCGGTCATGGCCGATGAAGGGGCGGTCGCGCTCATCCACATCGCTGGTGAGAAGCTGCGCGGATTCCGCGTCGGTGCGGCAGAGCAGGACGGTGGATGTGCCCTCGACATCGGCGGCGAGGCGGGCCGCGTTCAGCGTGCGGATATGCTGCTGGATCGGCACCAGCACCTTGCCGCCGAGATGGCCGCACTTCTTCTCGCTGGCCAGTTGGTCCTCGAAATGCACGCCGGCGGCCCCCGCCTCGATCATCGCGCGCATCAGCTCGAAGGCGTTCAGCGCACCGCCGAAGCCGGCTTCGGCATCGGCGATGATCGGCGCCATGTAGTGCGTGCGGTCATCGCCCGTGCCGTCATGCCGCTCCATGGTGGCGATCTGGTCAGCGCGCTTGAGCGCGTTGTTGATGCGCTTGATCACCGTCGGCACGCTGTCCACGGGATAGAGCGACTGGTCGGGATACATGGTGTTGGAGGTGTTGGCATCGGCGGCGACCTGCCAGCCGGAGAGGTAGATGGCCTTCAGCCCCGCCTTCACCTGCTGCAGCGCCTGCATGCCGGTCATGGCGCCGAGCGTGGTCACCTGCGGCTCGGTGCGCAGCAGGTGCCAGAGGCGGCGCGCGCCCATCTCGGCAATCGTGTGCTGCGTGCGGAAGCTCCCCGCGAGCCGGGCGACATCGCCCGGCGTGTAGTCCCGCCGGATGCCGTCGAACCGGCCGGGCTCACCCCCGCCGGAGGCGGACATGCCATCCGGGGCGGGCAGCGGGGTGGGAATGGGGCGCATCGCGAAAATCTCCTTGGGTGTTCCTGGTCTGTGAAAGATTGACATTGCAGGCCGCGAAGTCACGCGCAAAACTGGGTTCAACCCGGCAAGACTGTGCATCCAGCGACAGTTCGGCCCGAAAATGCGTGAAGTTTGTAAAGGGAGCCCGCCATGGCACGACCGCTGATCGGCCGCACCGTCCGTCGCATCCGCACCGAGCGCGGCATGACGCAGCAGGCGCTGGCCGTACGGCTGGGCATCTCGGCGAGCTACCTGAACCTCATCGAGCATGATCAGCGCGCCGTCACCGCCGCCGTGCTGTTCAAGCTGACCGAGGCGCTGGGCGTGGACCTTGCGGCGTTGTCGGGCCATGCGGAACGCCAGCTGGAAGCGGGGCTGCGCGAGGTGCTGGCCGATCCCGTGCTGGGGCTCGATTCCGTCCCGGAGGGCGAGTTGCAGGCGATGGCGGCGGCCGCCCCCAATGCGGCGCGCGGCGTGCTGGCGCTCTACCGCGCCTGGCGCGTGGCGCGCGAGGACAGCTCCGGCATCGCGCTGCCCTCCGGCCGGCGCCTGCTGCTGCCGACGGAGGAGGCACGGGATTTCTTCCATGAGCGCGGCAACCACTTCCCGGAGCTGGAGCGCTTCGCGGAAAAGCTGGGTGCGGAGCTGCGCGCGTCACCGGCCGAGATGAACCACGCCATCGCCGAACGGCTGCGCAACGCGCATGGCGTGCGCGTGACCGTGGCGCCCATGCCCGAAAGCGACCGCCGCTTCGACCAACGCACGCGCGACCTCTGGCTGGCGGAATCTCTTCCGCGCGAATCCCGCGGCTTTCGCATGGCCTTCCAGCTGATGCTGCTGGAAGCGCGCGAGGTGGTGGATGCGACGCTGGGCGAGGAGCCGCCCTCCAGCACCGAGGCCACGCAGCTCATCCGCATCGGCCTGCTGAACTACGCGGCGGCGGTGCTGCTCATGCCCTACATGCCCTTCCTGCATGCGGCGCGGGAGTTGCGGCATGATGTGGGGAAGCTCGCGGCGCGCTTCGGCGTCTCCTACGAGCAGGCGGCGCAGCGGCTCTCCACCTTGCAGCGCGAGGGGCATCGCGGCGTGCCCTTCTTCTTCCTGCGCGTGGACACGGCGGGCAATGTGACCAAGCGCTTCGCCGCCGCCGGATTTCCCTTTGCACGCTTCGGCGGCAGCTGCCCGAAATGGGTGGTGCACCACGCCTTCGGCACCCCCGAGCAGGTGCGCGTGCAGGCCGCCGAATTGCCCGATGGCGCGGCCTTCCTCTGCATCGCCAAGGCCATGCATGGGCCGACGCCGCGCTGGGGTGAGCCCTCCCCCACGCATGTGGTGGCGATCGGCTGCGACATCTCCCGCGCGTCGGAATTGGTTTATGCGGATGGACTGGATCTGACGACCGCGCGGGTGGGGATCGGGCTTTCCTGCCGGCTGTGCGACCGGGCGGATTGCCGGAGCCGGGCCTTTCCGCCGCTGGAGCACCGGCTGCGGCTGGATGCGAATGAGGATGGGGCCTCGCCGTGGCGGTTTGAAACCAAGACCGCGCCTTGAGGCCTCCCGCTTGCGCCCGATCTGGTTCGGGATGAAAAGGTTCCGTCGATCCGCTGTCCGAAACAGCGGATCGCTCCCCAAACGGACCCCCTCTGATGATTCAGCTCTACGGCCGCGCCAACAGCACCAATGTCTGGAAGCCCCTTTGGGTCCTGGAGGAGCTCGGCCAGCCTTATGAGCGCTTCGATGCAGGCATGGAGCATGGCGTGGTGGACACGCCGGAATACCGCGCGTTCAACCCCAATGGCCGCATCCCCTCGCTCCGGCATGACGGGGTGACGCTGTGGGAGAGCAACAGCATCTGCCGCTATCTCTGCATGATGGTGGGCGGCGATGCGCGGGGGCTCTACCCCGAGGAGGCTGGCGCCCGGGCCAGCGTGGATCGCTGGCTGGACTGGCAGCTTTCCACCCTCTCGCCGGCCGAGCGCGACCTGTTCTGGAACATGGTGCGCACGCCCGAGGCCAAGCGTGACATGAAGGCAGTCGAAGCCGCCGTGAAGAACAGCGCGGCCTGCTGGGCCATCCTGGAGGCCAGGCTGGCCGATGGCCGCCCCTTTATCGAGGGGGCGGGCTTCACCCTGGCCGATATCGTGCTGGGCTGCTTCGCGCGGCGCTGGTTCGGGCCCGAGGTCCGGGTGCCGGGCATGCCGGAATTCCCGAATCTCGCCGCCTGGTTTGGCCGCCTGGGCGAGCGCCCGGGCTTCCAGAAATGGGTCGCGCCGGCGCTCTTTTGACGGCTGGCTATTGCGGCTGGAAGCGCGTGATCTTCGTGCCGTTCAGGGCCAGCGCCGCCATCAGCCCGCGCTGGCCGAAGGTGATCGCATAGACCGGCTCGCGCAGGGTCGTCGCGGTCACATTGGCCTGCACGCCCTGGTCCAGCGCCACCACGGAGGGGCCGGTGCCGATCTCCCAGCCATCGGCCGCCATCAGCGCCGTCAGCGCCGCATCCGTCATGAAGAACATGGCGATCCCGGCGCTCTGCGCGCCGGCCAGCAGGCCGAAGCTGGCGCCGGCGATGCGGTAATAGCCCTGGCGCTCGCTGCCGCGCACCAGCGCGCCCTCGCCATATTGGCCGCCGATGATGAAGCCGCCGCTCAGGATGCGCGGGAAGATGAGGATGGAATGCGCGCCCGCGAAAAGCGGCCGGGTGTTCTCCATGCCCCGCAGCGTCTCCAGCGCGGAGGCGACCTCCGCATCGATCTCGCGCCGCGTGGCGGCCGCGGCGGGCCGGGCCAGCAGGGGCAGCAGCGCGAGCGCGGGCGAGTGGGCAATGATCTGGCGGCGATTCATGACGTGTCTCCGGTTGGGATGCAGGGGGGAACGCGGCGCCTCGCCCAGAGTTGCCAAGCCAAAGCTCAAGCTGGAAACCATCCGCCGCGAGGCTGGGGGGGCGCCGAAATCACGCAAACTCCGGCAGCGCCAGCCCGGTAGGATCGCTCCAGACGCGGCGGGTGGCCGGCCGGCAACCGTGCGGGCGTGGGGCAGGAGCATGGCGCCCGCTAGGCCAGCTCAGCATAGCCCAGCGCCGCCGCCTCCGCCTCATGGCGCAGCTGGACCGGGTAATCCGCCACCTCGGGCGGGAGGATGTTCGCGAGCATCAACCCCTCGCGCACCGCCGCCCAGCGCAGCGCCGTCCCGACCCGCAGCAAGGCGGCCTGCAAGGCCAGCGCCAGCGGCCCCGGCGTGGTCACGGCCGTCACGAAGGGGATGGCGGGCGTGGGTGGAGTGGGTGCCAGGATGCGGGTCAGCGCGGCGATCTGCGGGCGGTGCCGCCGGAAGAAGGCATAGGTCACATTGTCCACGCAGGTGGCCTCCGCCTCGCCCCTCGCCACGCGTTCGAGATTGGCGGGGTGGCTGTGCGTCTCGGTGATGCTGCCAAAGAAGGGCGCCCGGGCGCCCAGCCGCGCCAGGGCCAGGCGCGGCAGGTTCATGCCGGAATTGGAGTGCCGGCTGTTGAACACGAAATTCGCGCCGCGCAGATCGGACAGCTCCCGGTAAGGCGCATCAGCATGCACGATGAAGACCGCCGCGTGCAGCCCCGGCGCGCAGTGCTGCGCGGTGTAGGTCGGCACGCCCAGGATGCGCGCCTGGCCCTGGAAGATCGTCTGGAGCGGATAGCCGCAGACCTGGGTGAAGATGTTTTGCGCCTCGATGGCGCCCGGCACGGGCGGGCGGTCGAAGGCCAGCGCCTCGGGCAGATCGCCCGGCCCGTCCCATTCCGTCCGAATGGCGTCCCAGAAGGCGGCGTTCTCGGCCCGCATCTCGGGGAAATTGTACATGGGCAGGCTGGCGCGCCAGGCTTGCATGCGGGACTCCTGACTTTGCGGGAAGCATGGGCGGCGCCCGGCTTGCGGGAAAGCCCCCCCGACGACATGTTGCAGGGCAGAGTCAGCCACGGACAGCGCCCCATGATCACCCTCCCGGCCCCCAAGCCCGACATCCTCGCGCGGCGTGACGCGATCCTGGCCGATCTCGGCCGGCTGCTGCCAGCCGATGCGGTGATCGGCGAGACGATCCGCATGAAGCCCTATGAGACGGATGGCTTGGCCGCCTACCGGCAGATGCCGCTCGCCGTCGTGCTGCCGCGCACCACGGACGAGGTTGCGCAGGTGCTGCGCTACTGCCACGCGAACGGCATCCGCGTGGTGCCGCGCGGCGCCGGCACATCTCTCGCCGGCGGCGCGCTGCCGCTGGCCGATGCGGTGGTCATTGGACTGATGCGGATGAACCGCATCAAGGAGATCAACCTCGAGGACCGCTACGCCGTGGTCGAGGCGGGGGTCACCAATATCGGCATCACCAAGGCCGTCGAGGGCGATGGCTTCTTCTACGCGCCCGACCCGTCCAGCCAGCTCGCCTGCATGATCGGCGGCAACGTCATGATGAATTCCGGCGGCGCGCATTGCCTGAAATACGGCGTGACCGCGAACAACCTGCTGGGCGTCACCTTCGTGACGATCGAGGGCGAGGTGATCGAGATCGGCGGCAATCACCTGGATGCGGCCGGCTATGACTGGCTCGGCCTCATCACCGGCAGCGAGGGGCAGTTGGGCATGGTCACCGACGTTACCGTGCGCATCCTGCGCGGCCCCGAAGGTGCCCGCGCCATGCTGGCGGCCTTCGATTCGGTCGAGGTCGCGGGGGCGGCGGTGGATGCCATCATCGGCTCGGGCATCATCCCGGTCGCGCTGGAATTCATGGACAAGCCCTGCATCCATGCCTGCGAGGCCTTCGCCCATGCGGGCTATCCGCTGGATGCGGAAGCCATGCTCATCATCGAGGTGGAAGGCAGCACCGATGAGCAGGACATGCTGCTCGGCAAGATCCGCGACATCTGCGCGCGCTTCAAGCCGATCAGCATGAAGCTGGCCGAAAGCGCCGAGCAGTCGCTTGCTATCTGGAAGGGCCGGAAGGGTGCCTTCGGGGCCGTGGGCCGCATCAGCCCCGACTACCTCTGCATGGACGGCACCATCCCGACCGGCGAATTGCCGCATGTGCTGAAGCGCATCGGCGAGATGAGCGTGCAATACGGGCTGGGCGTGGCCAACGTGTTCCACGCGGGCGACGGCAACCTGCACCCGCTCATCATGTTCGACGCCAATGACCCCGAGAGCTTCCGCAAGGCCGAGGAATTCGGCGGCGACATCCTGAAGCTCTGCGTCGAGGTCGGCGGCTGCCTCACTGGCGAGCATGGCGTGGGCGTGGAAAAGCGCGACCTGATGACCACGCAATTCACCACGCGCGAACTCGACCTGCAGCGCGCCATCAAGACCGCCTTCGACGCCGACTGGCTGCTGAACACCGCCAAGGTGTTTCCGCTGGCCGACAACCCGAAGATCGCCGCATGAGCGTGACCGCGCCTGATACGGAAGAGGCACTCGCCGCCGAAGTGACGCGCGCCCATGCGGCGCGCGAGCCGCTCTGCATCGAGGGGCGCGGCACCAAGCGCGCCATGCTGCGCCCGGTCCAGGCGGCACGCACGCTCTCCACCCGCAACCTCACCGGCATCGTGCTCTACCGCCCGACCGAGCTGATGATCCGCGCCCGCGCCGGCACGCCCATCCCCGAGATCGAGGCCGCGCTGGCCGAGAACAATCAGCAGATCATCGCCGAGCCGCCCGACCTCACGGCCCTGTTCGGCGCGAGCGAGGCGGCGACTTTGGGTGGCATGGTCTCCACCAACCTCTCCGGCCCCCGCCGCATCATGTGGGGCGCGATGCGCGACCATGTGCTGGGCATCCGCGCCGTGACCGGGGAGGGGGAAATCTTCCGCTCAGGCGGGCGCGTCCTGAAGAACGTCACGGGGCTCGATCTCTGCAAGCTGCTGACCGGCGCGCATGGCACGCTCGGCGTGCTGACCGAGGTGACGCTGAAGGTCCTGCCGCGCGCCGAGGCCACCGGCACACTGGCCATCCGCGTGCCCGATGTGGCGCGCGGTGTCGCGGCGCTGAGTGCCGCGCTGGGCTCGCCCTATGGCGTGAGTGGTGCCGCTTTGCTGATGGAGGGGCATGGCGCGTTGGGCATCGACGGCATCGTGGCCTTGGCCCGCATCGAGGATTTC
>LNFM01004226.1_pt1 | contig 26850 bp, 23 predicted proteins | sample 596031 | NCBI WGS metagenome assembly LNFM01 (sample SAMN04254537, study PRJNA301005) | activated carbon metagenome | isolation source: dual media filters at the Ann Arbor, Michigan drinking water treatment plant | place: USA: Ann Arbor | reverse complement strand
CTACATCCATGTTGCTGGCCCGGATGGCATTGCGCACGCTCTCAAGCGTGATGCCGAGCGTCTTCATGCGCTGCGGATCGACGACGACGGCATATTGCTTCACGAAGCCGCCGACCCCGGCTATCTCAGCGACGCCTTCGGCCTTGGCGAGGCCGAAGCGCAACTGCCAGTCCTGCATCGAGCGCAGTTCAGCAAGATCGTGTTTCTGCGAAGTCAGCGCGTACTGATAGACCCAGCCCACGCCGCTTGCGTCGGGTCCGAGCGTGGGCGTCACCGCGGTCGGCACGCGACCAGCCGCTGCATTGAGATACTCAAGAACGCGCGAGCGTGCCCAGTAGATATCTGTGCCGTCCTCGAAGATCACATAAACGAAGGAGACGCCGAAGAACGAGAAGCCGCGTACAACCCGCGACCGCGGCACACTCAGCATCGCGCTCGCGAGCGGATACGTTACCTGGTCTTCGACAACCTGCGGTGCCTGTCCCTGATACTCGGTGTACACAATGACCTGCGTATCCGAAAGATCGGGAATCGCATCAAGCGGAATGCGACTCATGGAGTAGAGACCCGCGAGCACCGCGAAGACCGCTGCGATTAGGACAAGGACAAGGTTATTTGCGGACCACCGGATCAGACCCGCGATCACTTCGCATTCTCCGCCGCTGTAAACCCGGCAAGCGCGGCCTTCAGATTGCTTTCGGCATCAATCAAGAAATTACCGCGCACAACGACCTCTTCGCCGTCTTCAATGCCTTTGCGTATTTCGATGAGACCGCCGCCCCGGTTCCCCAGCTCAAGGTCGCGGGGTTCGAACAACCCTTCGCCCTTAGCTACAAAAGCCACCCGGCGCGATCCGCTGTCGATCACGGCTGAATCGGGGATGGTCACGACCGGGGCTGCATCCTCCGCCTCAAACACGACATCGGCGTAGAGCCCTGTCCGCAGCACACCGTCAGGATTGGGAAGCGCGATACGGACGGGCACGGTGCGGGTCGCCAGGTTAAGCTCGGGATAGATAAGCGCCACCTTGCCCTTGCGCGGATCATTGGGAAACGCCTTCAAGGTCACGGTTGCGCTCTGGCCCTCGCGGATGAGCGCGATGTCACTTTCAGACACTTGGGCCATAACCCAGACCGTGCTCAGGTCAGCGGTCCGAAACAGCGTATCGCCGGACGCGAAGCGCATGCCGACCACCGCGGGCTTTTCGAGGACGGTGCCGTCGCGCGGGACATCAAAGGTCAGCGAACGCAACGGACGACCGGCGCGTTTGATTTCGTCAATCGCCTCGGCGGTAAAGCCGAAAAATCGCAAATTGCGCTCCGCGCCTTCGTAGGTCGCAGACGCTCGGCTACCGCCGGCCAGCGCCGCAGTGAGATCCGCCTGCTTTTGAAGTATCTCAGACGATTCGATCCACACCCTCATTAACTTTTGACCTTTGGCGACGCGCTCACCCACCGCAGGCACATAGAGCTCTTCGACAAAGCCGTTGAACTTCGCAGTTACTACGCCGATACGCGTCTCATCCACCAACACGCTTGCAGACGCGCGGACAGTCCGGCTTACACTTTTCATTTGGGCCGCTTGTGTGCGGACGCCGGCCCGCTGCACTTTTTCAGGTGAAAGCCGCACACTGCCCTGCGGTCCGCCAGTCTCGTCGTCATAAATGGGGATGTAATCCATCCCCATTGAATCCTTCTTCGGTACGGGCGAAACGTCCGGCAAGCCCATCGGATTGCGGTAGCCGACGATTCTACGCCTGGCGGCTGGGGCAGCCGGGGCCATCTCCGACTTCTTCTCGATAGCCGTGAAAATGACATTCGATCGAACAGGCTTGTCGTGGCCCTTGACCTTGGCCGTAATCGTGAACGCCCATCGTCCCGCCATCACCAAATCGGTCTGATAGGCCAGCACGCCCGGCCTGCCCGATGCGACCGGTTTGAGCTTTGCAGCCATCGTGGCCATGCCGTCCGGCCCCATATCGATGCGCGATGCTTCAACAGTGATATCCGCAGCCGCAGGCACAGGCGTTACGCCGACGAGTTTGAGTTCGACGCGCACGTTCTCGCCGACCGGTACTTCGGCGGTGACGGCTTCGAATCCGGGCGCGGTTTGCGCGTATGCAGGCCACCCGGCCGACGCGACTATGATCGAAGCGGCCGCGGGAAGCGCGACCCTTCGCAAGCATGCGTGAAACAGGTTCATGATAAATCCTCGAACTGATGTTAAACGATTGACCGTCGCAACCGAGGACATGCGGCTTTGGCCGCAAAACTCGCGCGAACGCTCATCCGGCAAAGCCGGACAGGTTTTCGAGGATTAACCGATCGGAGGGCGGTAGAGCGGCCCGGCCCGCGCCGCGTGCAATGGCGGCGGTTCGGCGACAGCAATGACGCAAGCAGGAATTATACGGACGCCAGGACTGAAAAACGCGGGCGCAATGGCCGCGCTGACATGACAGCGCGCTGCGCAGGTATCGTCGAACAGGCATTTGGCTTTGTCGGACGAGCCTTGTTTGTCGCAGCAATCATCTTCCATCGCCTTCATGCAATCGGCGTCGGCATCCGCGGCCGCCTGCACGGAAGAGGATTTTTCCACAGCAGGCTGCATCGCGAACGACGGCGCGTAACCGGCGACCGCGATAGACAGCGCGAGGACGAATGTCAAAAAACAGCGGGTCATATATTTCAGTATAGGCGATCCGCGGCTCCTTGTCATGGTTCGGAACCGTCCGCCTGGGCAAAGGGCGGCTTATCGCGGCCTTGTGATCAACGGGGGGACCCTAAGAAAGGTCCGCCCCGTTAACCACTTTACTTGGCTTTTTCGATCTTGGTGACCGTGAACTGGCCTTTAATCCGGTCGGCATCGAACCTGATCCTGTCGCCGGTCTTTACGGTTTTGAGCATCGCCGGGTCTTCCACGCGGAAAACCATCGTCATGCCCTCGTCCATCTCCAGTTTCTTGATCGGGCCGTGCTTGATCGTGATCTTGCCCGCAGACTCGTCGATCTTGGTGACCTGACCGTCGATCGTGGCCGCCTGCGCTTGCGCCAGATCGCTTTGAGCAATCGAGGCGATCGGCGCGCCGAAGATCAACAGGGCCCCGGCATTTACCAGCAGTCGTTTCATGTCTATTCTCCTTGTTCCTGGTTGCTTGATTTACTTCACACCGATATTGCCGATCATTCCGGCCTCGCGGTGGCCCGGGATCAGGCAGGCGAACTCGTATTTTCCTGCCTTACTGAGACGCCAGACAATTTCTGCATTCTTTTTGGTTGCAGCGTCTTGCTGTTCGGCTCATCGTGCTCCAGCTCGGGAATTTTTTTCATCAGCCGCGTGCTTGTTCGGACGATTTACCAACTTTTTTGTTACCGTACGATGTGACGCGACAGTCCCGCGGCTCAAATCCGCCATGATTGGACATTCGGCCCGGTTTTCGCCGCGGCAGCTCTTTACGAGACGGCGCAATGTAACGATCATCTCTTCGAGTTTTTGCGCTTGCGTCTGCAATTCCGAAATATGCGCGTTGGCAACAGCCCGGACATCAGCGTTACCGCGACCGCGATCACTCCATAGCATCAAGAGCGCGCGTATGCGCTCGACTGAAAAACCAAGATCGCGGGCGCGGCGGACAAACGCGAGTCTGTGTACATCCGAGGTATCGTAGTCACGGTAGCCGCTGTCCTTGCGTGCCGCCTCCGGCAACAAGCCAATGGATTCGTAGTAACGGATCATCTTGGCCGAGACGCCGGTGGTCTGCGATGCCATACCGATATTCATCTGAACTTCCTTCGAAAGCCTAGGTTCACTCTGTTTTACACCTGGCCCCTATGGGAAGGTCAATGCCTAGGTCGACGTCAATGAAGTCGTTGTCGTCACGATGGGGTCAGTCTGGAAGCCGCGGCAATGCCGACCAGACGCGATAGCACGTTCAGAGCATCCGTCGTGCCGTCTGCTTCACCCTTTTCGAAGTCGTCGCCCGACTGACCCATCGTGTTGGTGACGTGCGCGAGGCAGAGAACCGCGTTCCGGCTTGCGCGCGCAAACGCATACAGCGCCGATGCCTCCATTTCGACCGCCAGTATCCCCAAGCCGCGTGCAGCGTCGATTGCCTTCTGGGTTTCGCGGTACGGCGCATCGGTCGTCCATGTCGCACCGACGAAGACGCGGCGGTCTGACGATTTAAGCGCTGACGCAGCGGCTTTCAGCAAGGCTGAATCGGCTTCCGCGAATTGAGAAGGCGCAGCGTAGTGATAACTAGTGCCTTCATCGCGCAATGCACGTTCGATTAGAATGAAATACGGCGTAGGGCCCGATGCAGCAATCTGGCCAGACGAGCTCATGCTCAGGAGCAGGCGGCAACCACTCGCAAAGAGCTGCTCCGCCACCAGAACAGCGAAGGACGCGCCGACGGCGCGGCCTAAAATGCCCACTTCCCGGCCCGTGAGGGTGAAGACATCCAACTCTGTGTGATAGCAGGCCCATGCCGCGAAAGGAGCCGATTGCCCGGTGGACCGCAGACGCCGGACCATGTCGCCATCCGGGTCAAGAATGCAGACTTCGGGGACGGGTGTATTCGCAAGCCCCTTCTGACGCCGCGCCTCGCGAAGCAAGGCATCCGGTACGAACACGGAAGGTTCTTCTGGATATTTGTTGTCGAGAATGGGGCTACGCCCCATATTGGCTTCAGTCTTGTCAATCACGAGCAGGTCTTTCATATGGATCCGAAGAACAACATAGACCGCCAGGGACATTGGGAAAATGTTTACTCGACAAAGGGTGAGCAGGAGGTCAGCTGGTTTCAGGACAATCCCGAACCTTCGCTTGACCTTATAGCCATAGCGGGCGGCAATCGAGATGGCGGAATCATCGATATAGGCGGCGGCGCGTCCCGGCTGGTCGATACGCTGCTAGCTGACGGATACAAGGACATCACGGTCCTCGACTTGTCAGCGGCAGCTCTGGAAGTTGCGAAGAAAAGGCTTGGCCCCGGCGCGGCCAAGGCCGCATGGGTCGCTGCTGATGTGACGCGCTGGATCCCGGAGCGGACCTACGATATCTGGCACGACCGGGCCGCATTTCATTTCCTGACCGAGCCGGCCGATCAAGCCGCTTATGTTGAACGGCTCAAGAAAGCGCTGCGGCAGGGCGGACACGCGGTCATCGGCACGTTCGCACCGGACGGCCCGGAAAAATGCAGCGGGCTTGTTGTCGCCCGTCATGATCCGGAAAGTCTCGCCCGCATTCTGGGCCAGGCATTCCACCTCGTTCATGCGCGTCGTCACGAGCATTCGACGCCGTGGCAGGCCACGCAGCGATTTCAATTCAGCGTTTTCCGTTTCGGTTAGCCTGCCGTCCTAATGGTCATAGAGCCGAGTATGCCCGACCGGCCACGCAAATAATCGGTGGCAATACTGGACCGGTAGTGCTTTACCCCTTTATAGAGCGCGCCGCTAAGCGACCGGGCTCTAATCGCTGTCGCTGACCGAGCCTGAGCGATTACCGCGAAACCGCGGAACGCCGTCTCGGCCCTTCGGGTGACGATCCCTCGCGCAAGATGCTGTTGCACCGCTTGCCGGAGGCAGTCGGTCCCGCGTCCCGCCCGTTGGGCGGCGCTATGCTGACGCTCCTGCGGCTGCCTTGTTGAACCGGTCGCGCGGCCGGCGAACGGCCGTCGCTGCGCTCCGCTCCGTACGCCCTTCTTTGTATTTGAAAGTGGGCCTGCGGCCCCTTGCCGTCAAGGCCAAGCCCTCATGCTTCGGGCGGAAGGCGAAGGCCGTGTAGTCCCCCGGGATTCGTCCGGGGGTCCGGCCCGCACCACCCTTTCGCCTTCCGGCCTGTGACAGCCAACCCCGCTCATTGCCGCGTGGCTAGTCGGTTGCATGTGCAACCCGCTAACCAAGGAAGCGTTTATGGATGAGCAACAAAAAGATAGATCGTGCGAGGCGCGAGTAGAAAAACACATGTCAGGGCGTGTTGATGATTTGCGGGTCCTATGGGCGGCGTTCCTGCAAGGCCGCACCGATAAAGAGCTTGGAAGCCTGAATGAGTATGCGCTTTGCATTGACTATGTCGCGCCCGGCACATTCAACGACCAGACCGAAGGCTATTTCCGCTATCAGATCTCTTACGGCGGCCCGAGCGATGAATTCCGGTTCTTCGTCAATCCCGATTTCACGGTTCATCGCATCGAATACTGGTTCCTAGACTGGTTCGACGGCGCACACCGTTCCGTGGAGGACCAACCCGCGCAGGTCCTGCACAATCTTTGGGGCTGGCTCAGCGCCGCCGGACTCGTCCGTTCCGCCTATATGGAGGCAGAACAATGAAGCAGCACGCTGGCTTAAGATCGGTCGCGTTGTGGAAAGGCGTTTTCGAGCAGGCCACTATTCACCTTACCTTTATGCGACGCTAGGCGGTCGAGTTACTTTTCATCGCCATTCTTCTTCTCATTCTCGCGGTTCGCCTCAAGACCCTTCCTTAAACGGATAACGTTCCGCTTCCAGTAGGCCACGTCTCTCTCAAATTCATCGCGGACAACGTCATTAGCGATCCGCTCGTAACCTGTGCCCTTGGAACGGACAAACGCTGCCTTTAGCAGCCCCTCGCTGGACACGATGAAAAACTCACCGATTAAAGGGTTCAAGTGGTAAAGCAACACATCCGTATGTTTATCGCCATCAGCAACGGGAATATTAAAGCCGCGCGGATAACTCAGCCCTTCGACCTCTTCGACGGACACCTGCTGCACAATGCAATCTTGAGTGCTTTGAGTCATTCCAAATTTGCGACACATGTCGCGAAGATTCACACGCCAGCCGTGCTGCCGAACGAGCTGGACAACGTCAGAGAATGAAGCCGCCGCTTCCTGCGGCGGCCTCTCGCTATCAGTTGCGTGACCAAGCGTCGTCATGCCCACGACAAGGACAGCGCTCCAGTGCTGGATAACGTGTTTGCGTAGGCCCATTTTCGCTCACCGGCTTCTCAGGAATTACCTTTTAAACCTCGCCTGCCCCGATTTTCCGGCGGCCGTCTTCAACGTAACAAGAACGGTGGCGTTGGCGCCGACTGCCGCCTTGGCATCGCCCTTAAGGGCATTATCCCCCGCTGTGAGCGTGACGGGCTCGCGGTCCGTGCCGCGCACGACTAGTGCAGAGCCTGAAAAGCCCTTTGTGGCTACCGGCTTGTTGTCTTCGTCGAAAATATTGACAGTGATGGTGCTGCCGGATGTCAGCAACTCCGCGTGGACACCGGCGACGTCTTCCATGAGGCCGCCATTGGGCCCTTTGCTGCCATGCGCGTGCTGCGCGACCGCGGGGCTTGCGAGAGCGAACACGGCCGCGAAAGCCAAAGCATATTTAATCATTTCATATCTCTCCGGGTTGGACTTCGACGATGGCGTCCCGCCGCTCGCGGCGGAACAGGACGTAGAGTGCTGGCAAGACCAGCAAAGTGAGAATGGTAGACGAGATGATGCCGCCGATGACGACCGTAGCGAGCGGACGCTGGACTTCGGCGCCGGCGCCGGTAGCGATAGCCATCGGCACGAAGCCAAGAGATGCCACAAGCGCGGTCATCAACACCGGCCGAAGCCGGGTCAGTGCGCCCTCCCGCACGGCCTCCACGAGACTTACGCCATCCTCACGCAATCGTTGGATCAGTGCGATGATGACGAGGCCGTTGAGAACCGCGACGCCGGACAGAGCGATAAATCCGATGCCGGCGCTGATGGACAGCGGTATGTCACGCAAGACAAGCGCGACGATCCCGCCAGTGAGCGCCAACGGCACGCCGCTGAAAACCAAGGCAGCGTCGGCCGCTGATCCGAGGCTCATGAACAGAAGCAGAAAGATAAGCAGCAAAGCAACAGGTACGACGATGGCCAAGCGTTTCGTCGCGGATACCAGTTGCTCGAATTGACCACCCCAACCGATCCAATACCCGGCCGGCAAAGTAAGCTTCTCGGCCACGGCCGTTTGTGCCTCACTGACGAAGGAACCGAGGTCACGGTCGCGTACGTTCGCGGTCACAACGACGCGCCGCTTTCCGTCCTCGCGGCTGATCTGGTTGGGACCGGGGGCGATATCGATTTCGGCAAGCGCAGACAACGGTACATAACGCGCTTGGGCCAGCATCGAACTGCCCAGCGCCGTGCGCATTGCGGTTGCCTGGCCTTCCGCGGTGGGCAGCGGAATGGGTAGCGCCTTGATCGCCTCGATATCACCACGCAGGTGCTCCGGCAGCCGTACCATCAGGTGGAAACGCCGGTCGCCCTCGAAGACGAGCCCGGCATCCTTGCCACCGATGGCGATCTCTAACGTGGACTGCACGTCGGCGGCACTGAACCCGTAGCGCGACAGCGCGGCGCGATTAAGTTTGACCGTCATCATCGGGAGGCCGGACACCTGTTCGGTCTTCACGTCGGCTGCGCCCGGGATTCCCTGAATGATGCCTTGGACCTGCCCTGCGACGCGGAGAAGCGTATCGAGGTCGTCGCCGAATATTTTGACGCCGACATCGCTGCGTACTCCGGAAATCAGTTCGTTGAACCGCATCTGGATGGGCTGGGTGAATTCGTAGTTGTTGCCCGGAACGTCGGCAACGCGCTTCTCGATAGCCTCGATGAGATCAGCCTTTGTACGCGACGGTTCAGGCCACTCGTCCTTGGGCTTCAGCATGACAAAGGTGTCAGCAACGTTCGGTGGCATCGGATCGGTCGCAACTTCGGCTGTCCCGATTTTCGAGAACACGTCCTTCACCTCGGGAAATTCACGCAGCACTTTTTCCAGGGATTTCTGCATATCGACCGCCTGCGTCAGGCTGGTGCCAGGAATACGCATCGCATGCATGGCAATGTCACCTTCGTCCAGGCTGGGGATGAACTCTCCCCCCATGCGCGACCCCACAAGGCCGGTCAGCACCACCAGGCAGACCGCAAAGATAGCGACGACGCCGCGGTTGCGGATCGAGATATCGAGCAGCGGCGTATAAATGCGGCGTGCGCCGCGCATGAACCAGTTCTCATGCTCGCTGACGCGGCCGGTGACGAACAAGGCGACAGCAGCGGGCACGAAGGTGATGGACAACAACGCCGCGCCGGCGAGTGCCATCAGCACGGTCAAAGCCATCGGCGTAAACATCTTGCCTTCTACCCCGGTCAGGGTGAGCACCGGCAGATAGACGACAGCGATAATGGTCATGCCGAAGAGGCTGGGACGTACGATTTCCCGCGAGGCCCTGAATATCGTCTCGAACCGCTCCTGGGTATCGAGCAGACGGCCGCGTTTATGCTGCTCGACCGCCAGCAGTCGCAGACAATTTTCGACAATAATGACAGCGCCATCGATGATGATTCCGAAATCGATAGCGCCGAGGCTCATCAGGTTGGCGCTGACGCGGTTCTCGACCATGCCGGTGATAGCCACCAGCATCGACAGCGGAATGACGCAGGCCGTCACGATGGCGGCTTTGATGTTACCTAAAAGCAGGAACAGAATGACAATAACCAGCAGAGCGCCTTCGACGAGATTTTTTTCGACGGTCGCGATGGTGGCTTCGACAAGCGTGGTGCGATCGTAGAGCGGACGCGCGACCACCCCTTCCGGCAGCGACGGGTTCACCGCCTTGAGCCGCTCTGCGACCCCTTGGGCAGCGCTGCGGCTGTTTTCGCCGATCAGCAGCATCGCGGTTCCAACGACGGTTTCCGCGCCGTTCAGGGTTGCCGCGCCGGTTCTCAGTTCCTTGCCCTCCTGGACAGTTGCAACATCGCTGACGAGAATCGGGACGCCTTGCCGCGTACCGATCACCACGTTGCGGATGTCGTCGAGGGTGCCGAGCTGTCCCGGCGTGCGCACCAGATATTGCTCGCCGTTGCGCTCGATGTAGCCGGCGCCGACATTGGCATTATTGGCTGCGAGCGCCGTCATCACATCGCGGAACGATAGTTTGTAGGCCATCAGCCGCTGCGGGTCCGGCAGGACGTGGTATTGCTTCTCGAACCCCCCGATGGTGTTGACCTCAACAATTCCCGGCACGGTGCGCAGTTGCGGCTTAATAATCCAGTCTTGGATGGTGCGCAGGTCGGTGGCCGAATACGGCTGACCGGCTTCGTTCTTGGCGCCAGCCTTCGCCTCGACCGCGTACATATAAATCTCACCAAGACCCGTCGAGACAGGTCCCATGGCCGTCTCGACCCCGGGCGGCAACTGGTCCTTGGCTTGCTGGATTCGCTCGTTGACGAGCTGGCGCGCAAAATAAATGTCGGTGCCGTCCTGAAAGACGATCGTGACCTGACTCAACCCGTAGCGCGACAGGGAGCGCGTATATTGCAGCCGCGGCAGCCCGCTCATCCCGGTCTCGATCGGGAATGTAATGCGCTGTTCGACTTCGAGCGGTGAATAGCCCGGAGCACTGGTGTTAATCTGCACTTGAACGTTGGTGATATCCGGGACGGCGTCGATCGGCAGCCGGGTAAAATTCCATGCCCCAAGCGCAGCCACGCCCAAAGTAACCATCAGCACCAGCCAGCGCTGCTTGATGGAAAAACTTAGCAAAGCGTCGATCATCGAGCGGTCCTAGTGTTCGTGGGCGGCAGACGCCTTGCCGATCTCGGCTTTGACGACGAAGCTATTCTTGGCGGCATAAGGCTCGCCTTCTGTGATGCCGAAAAGAACTTCGACACGCTCGCCATCGCGTTTCCCAAGCTCAACTTCGCGCGGCTCGAACTTGTCACCAGAGCGGACGAAAACCACCGTCCGGCCATCCAGGCTTTGCAGTGCCGAGAGCTTGATCGCCAGCGGTATCGATTTCTCGGCCAGCACGACATTGCCGGTCACGAACAGACCGGGGCGCAGTCGGCCGTCGTTGGCGACCACAGCGCGTGCCAGAGCCGACTGTGTATCGCTGGCACCAACCGGCGAGATGTAGGAAATCTTTGCTTCGGTATGTCCGCTGCCGTCTTCGGGGTCGATCACGACGATGTCGCCGGTCTTGACGCGATTGAGGTCGCGGCGGGAGATAGCGAAGTCGGCCCAGACACTCGTCAGATCCGCCACAACGAAGGCCGGTTTTTGTTCAGAAACATATTCTCCCAGCGCGGCTTGCCTTTCGATGACGGTTCCAGCTATCGGCGCCTTCAGTTCATAGGACGTAAGGCTCTGGTTGCTTTCGACGCGCGCCAGTGTTTCTCCACTGGCAACCTGATCGCCGACGCGCTTGCGCAATTCGCGGATCACCCCCGGAAATCGCGGTGTGACCTGCACCAACGCCTCCTGGTTGGCGTGCAGGATCCCGTTGACCCGCAGCGTTTCCTTCAGAACGACCGGGCCGGCGGTGTCCAGTTCAATACCCGCCGCGGCGATCTTGGCGTCGTTCATGGTCGCGGACTTTTCGTCATGACCGTGCTCGTCGCCGTGCTGATCGCTGTGGCCCGCGCTCGGCGCCTTTCCGACCGAAGCAGGCAGGAGACGATAGGTGCCTATGCTGACGGCCAGCACTGCAGCGGTAACGAGAAAATAGCGAACTACCTTTTTCATGGATTTTTCTTTGCGGCGAGCACGAATGGCATGCCGACAAGCCCTTCAATCGTGGCGACGGCGGTGTGAAATCGTTGGAGTGCTTCCTGTTCACTGAGGGCCGCCTGAGTAATGCTCGCCTGGACATCGAGCACTTCAAGCAACGAGAACCGTCCCTGCGCGTAACCCTCTTCAAATGCTTCGGAAGCCTTGCGTGCATCGGGCAGCACGGACGAGCGTAGCAATGCTATTTCCTGCAACGCGCCCTCAAGAACGTCATAGGCGCGACCCGCGACCGAAATCAGTGCGGCTTTATTGATGGCGCGGTCTGCCTGGACTTTCTCCAGCGACTCCCGCGCCGCCAGTACATCCCCTTGGTTCTGGTCCCACAGGGGCAGCGACATCGACAGGCCAAACGTCATCGCGTTGTCCCCGGTCTCGCGGTAATGCCGCCAGCCCACACCAACTCTCACATCCGGCATCGGCTTGAGGCGCGCCTTCAGAAGCTCCGCGTCGCGTTGCGCCCGCACGGCGGTCCAGCGCATCAGTTGCGGGTTTCGGTCGATCGCGGACAATATCGTGCCAAAAGCGGGCGGGCGCCCTGTCCGGGTGAACTGGCCGGCCAACGCACCAAATCGCGGTGTACCATCGCCCATCAGAATTGCGAGTTCGCGGCGGGCCGTCGCCAGTGAAGTCCTAGCCTGTTGCAATTCAACCCGCACAAGATCTGCAGCGATCTGCCCTCGCAGGACTTCGGCGGGAGAGGAAGCACCTGCTTCGACCCGCCGCTGAAGCAATGGCGTGAGCCTGCCAAGCGCCGCCACCTGCTGCTCCAGTATCCTCGTGCGTTGTTGTGCGCCCAATACGGCGACGAACGCCGTGGCCGTCTCGGAAAGAACCTCCAGTCGGATCGCCCGGCGTTGCCAGATTGCGCTTTCATATCCGGCCACGCCGGCGGCTGAGCGGGCCTCTCGCTTGCCGCCGAGCTCGACCAGTTGACTCAGCTGCAGGGTGGTTTCGGCTGACCGGACGCCCCGGTAGTCACCCGACCCGGCGAAATTCTCAACTTCGGCCGACAGTTCTGGATTGGGGATAGCGCGCGACTGCAGGCTCACGCCTGCCGCGATGCCTATTTCCCGTTCAGCTGCCATGAGTCTTGGGTTTGCGGCAAGAGCACGCTGCAATGCCTGCGGCAATGCCAGCGTGCGCGAGGTCTCCTGGGCTGCGAGCGGGCTAGTAAAAACGAACAGCGCGCAAACGCCGCCAAGCGCAATCCGACAACTCGACATTATTCAAACCTGACTTCTGACGAGGACGCGTTATCAGAACGGGACCGAGGCCTGGGCCAAGCGGTTCGTTCAATGTCCAATAGCGTGCGCAATGCGAACGCTAAAGACTGTCAGGTCAGGCTTTAGGAGGTGGTGGTTCAAACTGGCGGTCGATTGCCAGGAGTTCATCGACCCGCGCCATATCGAGCTTGGCCGGCAAGACTGCAACAGCAAGGCATTGCGCGGATACCGAAATCACGGCCGCCGCACAGCCATGGCAATGCGAACCGTCCACGGACGGGACTTCCGGGGCATCCGACCGGTCGCCGAAATCGCTAAAGGCGAGTTCCGTCGCCTGGACGTTACCGCCCAGTTGCACGGAGTCGACCGAATGCAGGAAACCGGTAAATATGAACAGTGACACGCACAGCATGGAAATCCACCTGCGAAGCGCGCCGTAAGACCGGAATCCCGCTGGCAGAATCTTTTTGTGCATTGGAATCCGATTAGCACTTTGTCAGGGGCGAGTCCAGATGCTCACGCAACCCTTTACCTTGTTGCGTCATCAGAAGTTTCGCAAGGCCGCAAGTTCCCCTGGCGGTGTCGGCGCCCTCGTTCAACCCGTTTTTCGTACTTCTGCATCATGGACCTTTTGGGGCACAACCATGAAGCTCCGTCTCATCGTGTTTATGATTCGCGCCATGGCCATAGAGGCTGGCGGTGGGCTTGCACTGATCCCCACGCTCAAACTCCAGCGTCGAGTGCGCAATATCAAATTTTTCCTCAAGGAGCTGCTTGATCGCACGCTTAATCTCTTCGACACGATGCCAGGCGCTTTCATCGACGACCACGTGGGTATCGAGCGCCGCGGCATTTTCTTCCATCTGCCAGAGATGCACGTGGTGAATATCGACCACGCCCTCGACATTTCGTACTGCGGCCACAACAGCGTCAGCACCGATATCAGGATGGTTGCCCAACATCAGCGTACGGATGGGCCCGCCTATTTCGGTAAATGCCAGATAAAGAATGTAAAGGGCGATGCCAATCGTGATGGCCGGATCGACCCACCTCATGTCGTAGAGGATGATTAGCGTACCGCCAAGGATGACCGCAACCGACGCCAGAGCGTCCGACAGATTGTGGAGAAACAAGGCGCGGATATTCACGCTACCCTTCTGCATCGAGTACGTGAGCATCGCCGTCAGCGCATCGACCGCCAGCGCAACGCCACCAAGAATGACCACCGTCCAGCCGGCGACCTCAGGCGGATCGATCATCCGCATGCCGCCCTCGTAAATCAGGTAGAAACCGACCAGTATGAGCGTGGTGTAGTTAATGAGCGCGGCGACAATTTCGACACGGCCGTAGCCGAACGTCATATTTTTGTCCGCGGGCCGGCGCGCGATTTTCCGCGCCCCGAATGCAATCACTAGCGACGCCATGTCGGAGAAGTTGTGAAGCGCGTCGGCGACCAGGGCAAGGCTGCCGGACAAGACCCCGCCGACAATCTGAACGACCGTCAGAAGCGCGTTGGCCCAGATAGCGACGGCGACCCGCTTATCGCCCGACCCAGGGTCAATATGGCTATGCTCGTGTGGCATCTAACCCTTCGGAGTTTTTGTAATGTGGAATAGCACAAGCCAACAGCGGCGCCGCGCTTGACGTACATCAAGGGACGGACACAGTCGATGCAGGCGACACTGCGATATTATATCGAGTCAGAATTAGTTTACTGGCTCTGGGCGGTTGAGCGAGTTAAACCGGACCGCTGAGACATAAGCAGTGCAGCGATTTGTCTAGTAGGCGCAGCCCTGATCATCGCCGCCCCCCCCGGAAGCTGACCCAGTTTGCCCGCTAACCACCGCCCCCTTCGCAGCCAGGGCTTGATCCGACGATCCCGAGCAGGCCTCCCGGCAAATGTCGTGACCGAAAGCGCGAAAGCGTTCCGTTCACGGCACCATCACGAGTTCGGTTAGTAACCGCCTGCCGCGAAGTGTAAAGGGCGATGACACCGCCGGCGACGTACTTTCGAGAGATAAGCCGTTACCGAGAACGTTCATTATGGAATATTTTGCTCCAGAATGCCCTTCGGCATCAAACGATGAGAAGCACGGATCATCTTGTCGCCACTGGGTAAGCTTGTTTGTCGATCGCCCGAACAAGAGACGATTTGCTCCCGCGAGCGTTAGGTTTGAATCGATCCATCCCCTACTTAGCACCACCGAATGCGGCCATTTCTGAACCAGAAATGCGAGCCGCAATCCTTCTTGCGCCAGACTGATGGATGAAGCGACGCCGTGCCATCGCCGTGCATTGTCAAGGTCCAGCAGGGGCGCTCATCCAGCAGAAGATTCATGTGCAGGGTACGGCCGCAACCGCAAGGACAAATCATAGCGGCCTGCTCCTGGTAGCCGTCCTCCTGCACGACATAAAGTGTGCGCCGCCGCAGGCGCGCCGGCAGGTTTTCATCGACGATGACCGTGCGGAACGGCGGCGTAAACCAGGCACGTAAATCATGCCACGCTTTCTGGACGATGCGCCCGGCAGTCTGGAAAAGACCTGCGATCGAGCTCATGCCGCCCTCCGTTCAGCAAGCTCCATCAGGCCCAGCAGCGGCATCGTATCGCCCATACCAACGCGATGGCCGAGGATTTCGCAAATGCCTTCTTCGGGGTCGGTTATCAGCTCCATGCTCGCAAGGCTGAACATTACGCTTGCGTAGCTGTCGTTCGGCTCCTCGCGGTAGGTGTGGAGACGGGCAAGAAACTCATTCACGGCAAGGGAAGCAGCGAACATATTGACGCTTATCACCGCCGGGCGATTGGCGATAACGCCCTTAATGTAGCCATCCTCGATCTGCCGCGCATGGGCGGCGGGATCGTTGCGGCGCAGTCCCGCCGCCGCGACATCGGCCATTGTAAACAGGCCGCGGCTTATAAGGCTGGAGCGGCCGGGCCGCAGATAGTGGACTGTGCCGCACACTTCCCGAATCCGGCCCTTGTCCGCGCCGGTTCGTACCGTATCGAGTCGTACGCCGATATCGAAGTACGGGATCGAATAATAAGAGGCGAGCGCGTTCAGCAGATAACGGCCATCTACCGTATCCATGCATCCGAACACGATATCGCATTGCGCGACCGCGCGGATGACATCCGGGTGCCAGAGGTTCTTTGAAATACGGATGACTTTCGTGCCAAGCTCCGTGCGCGCGACCGCGTCGCCCAGGACATCAACCTTGTAGCGCCCCTCGCGCGCGTCCTGCATTGTCGAGTTCAGGATCCGGTTGACGTTGCGATCTTCCATGCGGTCGTCATCAACGATTATGAGGACGCCGACGCCAAGCCGCAGGAGCTGCTCGACCACAGGACTCCCGGTGCCCGAAGCGCCGATAACAGCGATCGAAAGACGCCGCAGGCGCTGGATCGTTCCTTCGTCAAAAGCCTGCAAGTGCGACGCGACGAAACCCGGAAGATCGGCGCCGCCGGCATCCGCGTACCAGAAATGCAGGTCGCTGCCCGCAACGCTGAAGCATTCGATTGGCTCGAAACCGCCGCCCGCACGAAGCACGCGCCCGAACATCTGCCCGTCCGGCAGCATCACGGCACTGCCGTGTGGAATATCGGCTTCGATCCATCCGCGGATCATGGGCAGCAGGCGGGCATCGCCTTCGTCATCCGTCCGTGAAAATGCGGCATAGCCGTTTGGATGGCTGTGGACCTTGACGACGGACAGGTGCTCCGCCGCCGCGCGCTCCAGCATGGGCGCGATGGAATCCGGTCGCCAGGTAACGCGCGCCGTCGTTCTCACGGTGCATTCACCGTAGGGAACGCCGTGGATTTCGCGAACGACGAGTCGGTGACAGCGGTCGCCATCGCGGCGACCGCATAGCAGGACCGCGACGGCTTCCTTGCCGTCGCCGGGAAACAGGAAGCTCTTCAGGTGATCGTGCTGGTCGCCTGAGAGCGCAAGCGTCACGGGCGCGGTCATTTTTCGAACTCCCGCGCCAGCCAGTCCTCGACCAGAAAAATGTGCGACCCGATGTTGTCCTGACCGGGCCGCCATGGATTCTTCGACGTGCGATGCCGCGACCAGCGCTGGAAGCTATTGCCATCCAGCGATTGCCGCGTCTCGGTCGCGCCGATCTTGTGGCCATCTTTCCGCAAAAGCGCGGGGAAAACATACACCATGTCCAGCGCCGTGTTCGGGTAGCCGGTTTCAAGGCGAACGGCGATGGTAACTCTCTGATGATCGTAGCCTTCGTGCGTCGGAAACTCGTGGATCAGCACCCACTGGGAGCCGTCGACGATCGTTTCCCACGGCAAGCGGTAGTCATCGAGAAACTGCCGGTCCTCCGGCAGCAGGTCGAACTGACGCCGGAGGGCCACTTCCTTAGCCCTCCGTCTGGTCGCGCGGCAGCGCCTTGAACTTCTCGACGCCCGGGCGTCGCAGATCGACCTTCTCATCGAGGTCGACCTTGTGCGGCTTCTCGCCGGCCATCTTGACCCGCAGCGTGTAGTTTTCAGGCGGGATCAGCCCGGCCAGGGTCAGGATTTCGCGGCCCGCCGGCATCGGGTCGTGGATGACATACGCCTCGCCGTTCACGCGGATGCGGTAGCCCTTGGACAGGGGCGGGCGCTCGCCGCGCTTCGCGTACTCCTCCAGGTCGATGATGTCGTCGAGGACCTTTTCGACGCCGGATTGGTCCTCCTTTTCGAGTGCCTTGGCTTCCATCTGTTATAACTCCTATGTTTTCGTGTTGTTGACCTGGCCGGCATCTGCCCGCAGGGGCCGTTACTGATCTATGCTTGGCTGCAAAGCGGATTCGGACACAACCTGCTATGTCCGAATTGCCAGGGGGCGCGCGCATAAGGGATCAAAAGGAGCGCCGCATTGTCCGTGGACCCAGTACCGTCCGCCCGGACCCGGGCCGAAATCGATTGTGCAGTCCGGGAACTGACCGCCGCGCAGTGGACGCGGCTGCGCCAGATCGCCGGTCTCTATGCTGTCGGTCGTCCAATTGAGGCCGAAGACCTGCTTCAGGAGGCATTCCGCCGTGCGCTCGATGGCGAGCGGAAATGTCCCGTCACGGTGGATGTTGTTCGCTTCATTGCCGAGGCGATGCGCAGTATCGCCGATGGCGAACTGAAACGAGTCCTCCGGAGGCCGCGCTCCGTACCATTGCCGGATTACGATGATCCTGAAGCCCAAGGGGCGGAGCCATCCGATCCGGCACCTCTTGCCGACCAGTCGCTTGAAGCGGCCGAACAGGCGCGTCAAACGCAGGGCAAGATCGCCGCGTTATTTGGAGATGATCCCGAAGCGCAGGTGATCGTCGAGGGCATCATGGAAGGCCACAAAGGCGAAGAACTCCGTGCGCTGACCGACCTTGACGAAACCAAGTATCAAAGCAAACGCAGGCTGATCCTTCGCCGGATCGGAAAATACAAAGAGCCCAAGTTATGACCACGAATCCCAATGACGCACGTGATGCGCTCCGGCGGCTGGCGGATTCTCTCGCCGAGGACATTCTCAATGCACCGGACGAACAGGTTCTCGCTGACGCCGCCGAGATTTACGGTGACACTGACAAACTCGCTGCCGCGATGCGGCGTCTGTTTGAAGAGACGGCAGGCGAACAGGGAAAAGCCCGGCTTCGGGCAGCGCGCGCCGACATCGGCGCGGCGCGGAAGGTTCGCGCCATCCGTCCGCGTCGCAATGCGGACGAAGCGCGCCGTCTGCTTCAAAAGGTTATCGCTGCCGATCCGGAAACAGCGCGCAAACTCACCATGGCTGCGCGAAAGGGTGAAGGATTATCGGATGAAGACGTTATAAGCATGCTCGAAGACTTCGAGGAGCTTGGACTTGTCGAATCGCCAGACCCGAAGGGGCCTAAGCCGTGACTCCGGCGGAACAAGTGCTTCGTCAGTTTGGCGTGACCGAGCCAAAAGACATTGATGTTGAAGCAATAGCCTGGTGTCTCGGCGCTCGCGTGAAATTTCGTCCGCTTGACGGCTGTGAAGCGCGAATTGTCGGGAACGGCGACAAAGCAATCATTACCGTCAATGATCGTGGGGCATCATGGCCCCGGATGCGTTATTCGTTGGCACATGAATTAGGCCATTGGAAATATCATCGTGGCCGGACACTTGTCTGCCGCTCTGATGATATTGGTAGGGCCGGGCCTCAACATCCGCACTTCGAGCACACGGCGGATGCGTACGCTTCCCAGCTCTTGATGCCTGGGTACTTGTTTGATGACCTTGCCAAGCCGCGTAAGTTGACGTTCCAGACAATTGAGACGCTCGCCGGCGAGTTTGAAACCAGCATCACTGCTACCGCGATCCGCCTTGTTGCCGGCGGTCACTCGCCCTCCATCCTCATCTGTCATGGACCCCAAGGGCGCAAATGGTTCGCCCGGTCGCCCGGAGTTCCGGACCGCTGGTTTCCGCAGGATCAGCTCGATCCTGAAAGTTTTGCGTTCGATGTCCTGTTTGGAAAAAGGCCAAACGATTCCATGCCCCGTAAAATCGGAGCCGATGGATGGTTCGACCGCCAGGAAGCGGGACGCTACGAGGTTCGTGAACAAAGTTTCCGTACCGGTAGCGAGGAAATCCTCTCGCTTGTTATAATCAACGACGAAAAGATGTTGGAGGAATGGGGTGGACGAAATGGCACCACGAGGCACCATAGGTAAAAATTCAGTCCAGATGAAGTTCGCGTAGGACGGCCGGACTTGTGGTGCACAGGATGGTATCGAGTTCCGGGCCTCTGGAGTTTCAGGATAGCGCGCCGCGCGTTAACGGCTGCCAATAGCTCCACCTTTTAGGCTTTGCAGGGCCAAGCTGCTTGAGAAATTCCGCGTTGGCTCGAGCGTCGTCTCCTTTTGCACGCTTGGGTTCTTCCTATCGGGCAAACGGATGCCACGAGAATCCGTTAGTTCGATCTTTTCTATCCATTATAATTCTTCATTCTTCAGTCTTCCCTGTCGTGAAGATCGCAGACAGGAGGGCCACATAACCGAACTTCTGCTCTGTTGGGATCATGCAGAGGGGCTTCGCGGGCCTCCTCACCAAGTCTCAAGGCGTATCCGAACCAAACCACCATTCTAGGTGGAAAATGCCCTTGCGACTAAAGGCCGTAATATTCAAAATAACCTTCGGGCGGCGAATGGGTTGGGGCAGATGGACAGTATTCAGTTCGAAACATCCGGTCAGAGCGAAAGCGCTCCGCCGGCGCCCATTCAGATTGATGCCAATCTCGCCAGCACATTCACCTTCGCATCGCACCAGAACTCGATCCCGGTCGTCCGGTCGATCCGGATTGAGAATGGCACGAGCGAGCCGGTCCAGGACGTTCAACTCGAGCTAACGGCCAGTCCGGCCTTTCTGCGGGCCAAAACGTGGAAGATTGACCGCATAAACACCGGTGATGACGTCGTGCTGTCGGACCGGCGTATCGATCTCGACGCCGCCTATCTTGCCGGACTGACCGAAGCCGAGCGCGGCGACATCACGTTGCGTCTCATCAAGGGCGACAAGTTGCTCGCCGAGACGATTGCGCACGTCCGTTTGCTGGCACGCGACGAATGGGGCGGCGTGGCCGATATGGGCCAGCTACTGCCCGCGTTTGTCATGCCCAACGATCCCGCGATTGTTCGGGTGCTACGATCTGCCGCGGAGAAGCTCGCGGCCTACGGCCATTCATCCGCGCTCGACGGCTACCAGAGCAGCGATCCGAAGCGGGCCTATATGTTGACTGCGTCGATTTACGCGGCGATTGCGGGTTTGGGTGTGCACTACGCGCAGCCACCGGCAAGCTTCGAGAAGAACGGCCAAAAAATCCGCAGGCCAAAGTCTATCGTCGATAATGGCCTCGCGACCTGCCTCGATACCAGTGTGCTGTTCGCTGCCGCGTTGGAAGCCGCCGGCCTAAACTCTGTCGTGGTCATGCTCGATGGCCATGCAATCGCCGCCGTCTGGCTCGTCAAACGCACGCTGCCGAAGACGCAGGAAACAGACATTACGGAGCTGCGGAAGGCGATCGCTGCGCGCGAACTAATCGCATTTGAGACGACGGGCGTCACGCATCGTCCGCCGCTCACCTTTCAACAAGCGGTCAAGCTCGGCGCGGAAAAGCTCAGCGACGAATCGCCACAACGCTTTGTCAGCGCGATCGACGTCGCGCGGTCGCGCTCGTCGGGGATCATGCCGCTGGCGTCACACGATGCATCGGAGAACGCCGATGACAGCGACGCCGGTGAGTCTCCCGATATCGGCCTGCCCGCCTCGCCCGATTTCGAGATGCCGGCAGACAAAGCCGAAGAAAAGCCGACCACCGCCGCCGGCCGCATCGCCCGATGGCAAAATCGCTTGCTCGATCTCGGGCTACGCAATCGGCTTTTGAATTTTTCCGAGAATAAGCGGACGGTGTCATTCCTCTGCACCGACATCGATTACCTCGAAGACCGGCTGGCCGAAGGCGCGGCGGTTAAAATCATTTCACTACCCGAGCAGAATCCGCTTGGCGAGCGCGACACGGCTCTGCATCGCGAGGTGCGCGGTCAAGATTTGCATCGCGGCTTTGCAGCCGAAGCCCTGCAGCGAGATGAACTCTCATCACTCCTGAAACCGCGCGAACTAGCCGACCGGCTCATTGGGCTTTTCCGACAAACGAAGAGTGATCTGGCCGAAGGCGGCACCAATACGCTCTATCTCGTCGCCGGCGTCCTCCGTTGGAAGAAAAAGCCGGAGGATGAAAAAGTCTATCGCGCACCGCTGCTCCTCCTACCTGTCAAGCTCGATCGCACCGGCGCCTCCGAACGTTTTCGGTTGCGGTTTCATGAGGACGAGCCGCGCATTAACTCGACCTTGCTGCAGTTCCTCAAGCTCGAATTTGATCTAACATTGCCCGACTTCCACGAAGGCTTGCCGAAGGATGGCAGTGGCGTCGATGTACCCCACGTGCTGGAGAGCATGCGCCGCGCGGTACGGGATTATCCGGGCTTTGAAGTTGTCGATGAAATTTCCTTGTCGACGTTCTCGTTCGCCAAATACCTGATGTGGAAGGACCTGTCGGAGCGGACCGACGCTCTGCGCCAAAACCGCGTCGTCAAGCAACTCATCGACAACCCGGAACATGCCTTCCCCGGCGCGGAGCAGCGCTTCGCCGACGAGCGTGACATCGACCGTCTACCGACGACAACCGAGATCGTCATGCCGCTGCCCGCGGACTCATCGCAAATTGTGGCAGCGCTTGCGGCAACGCAAGGCCGAGATTTCGTCATCATCGGTCCGCCGGGCACGGGGAAAAGCCAGACCATCGCCAACATGATTGCGAGCTGTCTTGCAGCCCGCAAGACGGTTCTGTTCGTCGCGGAGAAGACCGCTGCGCTCGATGTCGTTCATCGCCGATTGCGCGAGCATGGACTTGGCGACCACTGCCTCGAATTACACTCGAGTAAAGCCGACAGACGACACTTCTTTTCGCAGCTCAAGCGGTCCTGGGAGCACCAGAGCCAGGATACGAGCGCCCAATGGGCGACCCTCAACAATCGGCTTCGGCTTCGCCGCGACGAACTAAATGCCTATGCTAACGCGCTCCACCGCAAAGCGGGGAATGGGCTGACGCCATATCTCGCCATGGGCATTGCCGCTGCCGGAACCGCCCAGCACGCGCCCGTCCTGAATTGGCCGAGCATGGACGCCCACGACGACAGAGCCTATGCCCACCTTGAGGAACTGGCCAGCCAGCTTGGCGTAACCTTTCGCGCCGTCACCATGCGCCCAGTCCTTCAACTGATCCATGTCGAAGAATGGTCGAATGCCTGGCAGGAGAAAATGCTTGCCACCGCGCGGTCGCTCGCGCGGTCCACGGCCGACCTGAAGTCGGCACTCAAAAAACTCAGCCCGCGATTTGGCGTCGCGCATTTGGACGACTGCCGGGCGGAGGGCCTCAAACACTTCGAGGGCTTGGCAGGCGATGTAATCGCCACATCCGGCACTGACAATACGATCATTCTTCAAAAAGACTTCGCCTCCTTGCGGCGGTCGATTGATGATCTCGAGAAGACCATCGCGGCCTATCGTGGCGGCGAAACATCGTTGTCGCAGCGATACACACCAGATGCCGTTTCGCGTGTCCCCGTCGATCAACTGGATCAGGAATGGCGCGAAGCGAATGCAGCCATCTGGCCAAAATCCTGGCTCGGCACCCGCCGCGTGCGCCGGCTGCTCGGCAGCTACGCTGGAGTGAACGCGGCCGATCCGGCGACTGACCTGCCTTTGATCCGTGCTATGCAGGCACATTACCAGTCCATCGCCGGAAGCGTGCTGTCGAAAACACCATTGGCGTTTGCGGGGCTGCAAACGGATTGCACACAACTGCGCGGCCACCTGCAAAGCGCCGAGAAGCTGCGGACGTCGCTCGTCCAACTTGGTGAATTCGCCGGCGACCTAAAGGCCGTCGCGGCAAGCATCGTCGCGACGCTCCGCGGCGAGATCAACCACCCGCAATTGGCGGATTGCCAGAACTATCTCGCCGCCTATCAGGCATTCAACGAAGCGCGCCGCGCCTTTGAAACGTTGGCCGGCCACGCGATCGACGATACCTCCGACCAATTCCTCGGCCGACTGCGCGACGAGATGGAGATGCTCGAACAATCGCGGAGCCTGTTCAGGGACTGGTCTTCATGGTGCGCCGTGCGCGCCAGAGCTAACGCTGCGGGGCTTGCCCCACTCGTGAACGATCTCGAATCCGGCGCGCTCGTGCCGGATGGCACGCTTGCCGCCTTCCGTTTGGGTTACGCACGCTGGTGGCTGCCGCTCGCCATCGACGCCAATGCAGAGTTGCGCAACTTTCGACGCTTTCAGCACGAAACCATTGTCGCAGACTTCAGGGATGTCGATGACCTCGTCCGCACTCATGCTTCCCAGAAGGTCGTCAGTTCGCTCGCCCATGGATTGCCGGAGGCGCAACTTGTCCCGCGAAACTCGGAATTGGGCCGCCTACGCCATCAAATGGGCCTGCAGCGGCCCAACGCCTCCATTCGCGAAATGATCGGCGCGATGCCGGAGAGCTTCGGCAAGCTGGCGCCCTGCGTCTTGATGTCTCCCCTTTCTATTGCACAATACTTGCCAACCAATCAGGCCTTGTTCGACGTCGTCATCTTCGACGAAGCGTCGCAGATTGCGACTTGGGATGCAGTGGGCGCCATTGCGCGGGGGCGGCAAACCATCATCGTCGGTGACCCGAAGCAATTGCCGCCGACGAATTTCTTCGGCCGCAACGACGACGACAGCGACAGCGTGCCGCAACACGAGCAAGACCTCGAAAGCATTCTCGATGAGGCGCAGGCGTCGGGGCTGCCGACGCGGGAGTTGCGCTGGCACTATCGCAGCCGTCACGAATCTCTGATCGCATTTTCAAACTGGCACTATTACGGCAATAACCTGATCACGTTCCCAAGTCCGGTGACGCAGGATCAGGCCGTGTCGTTCGCCTTCGTGCCGACCGGCGTCTATGGCCGCGGCAGCAGCCGGGCCAATCCCGAAGAAGCGCGCGCCATCGTCGCCGACATACATACCCGGCTCATGGTTTGGCTGCAAATGCCCGAGGTTGACCGGCCAACGCTCGGCGTCATCACCTTCAATCTGCCGCAGCAAAAGCTGATCCTCGATCTGCTGGACAAACTTCGCAGCGACAACCCTGCCTATGAATGGTTTTTCTCCGAAGACCGCACCGAGCCTATCATCGTCAAGAACCTTGAGAACATCCAGGGCGATGAGCGCGACGTCATCCTGTTCTCGATCACATACTGCCGCGATGCCGCCGGAAAACTGCCGATGAGTTTCGGTGCCATCAACAATAGTGGCGGCGAACGCCGGCTGAATGTCGCTGTGACGCGCGCACGGCGCGAATTAAAAGTGTTCTCTGGCATTCGTGCCGACGACATCGATCTCAATCGCAGCAAGGCGGTGGGCGTCGCGCACCTCAAGGCGTTTCTGGACTATGCTGTACGGGGCGTGATCGCGCTTCCCGCGCAAGAGACCGGATCGCAGGGTGGTTTTGAGTCTCCGTTTGAAGAAGCCGTGGCGGCCATGCTGGAGCTGCGCGGTTGGCGGGTGGTGCCTCAGGTTGGCGTATCGGGCTTCCGCGTCGACCTTGGCATCTGCCATCCCGACCATGCCGGCATTTATCTCGCCGGTGTGGAGTGCGATGGCGCCACCTATCACCGTTCGGCAACGGCACGTGACCGCGACAAGTTGCGCGAGCAGGTCTTGCGTGGCCTTGGCTGGACAATTTTCCGCGTTTGGTCAACCGACTGGTGGTTCACCCCCCAAGAAACGATCGAACTTCTGCACGCAGATCTTGAGAACGCATTGGCCGACAGCCGCGCCGCCCGAGCTGCCGAGGATGAACACGCTAAGCATGACGCGGCGACAGATACGAGCAACGGTGCTGCCGCTGATGCGGTTGAGGTTACTGGCGTTAATAATGTATCCGACGAATTGCCCGACGCTCGGAATATTGCGCCACCGGAAGCTCTAGTCGCCGCTTCAACGCGCTTTGCCTCTGCGTTTAGCGGAGCGCCGATAGCGACGGCGAGTACGTCAAATCCGGCGCGCCGTAATTATTCGGCGACCGATCTTTCGGCGATCACGGCCGAACCCAATTCATTCTTCGAATTCTCGTATCGTTCGACGCTTCAAGCGATGGTTGATGCCATTATGGTTCACGAAGCGCCGGTCAGAGAGGACGTGCTTGCACAACGAATCGCGCGCGCCCATGGATGGCTGCGTACCGGCGCTCGCATCCGGGATCAGATTGCTCATCACCTGCGTCGCCTAGAACGTACGCAGGAAACGCCGGGTGTCTTCCTCTGGCAGCTTGGCACGGTGTCGTCCCGGTTTCCATTCAGGCAGCCGCAAAGCGAAGAGCACCGGCGCCCGCTTTCCGATATATGTCTTCCAGAGTTGGTCGATTTTATTTTGTCTCATCGTGCGGCGTTGGACGAGGCAGACCCGCCCCTGGTTTACGCCCGTCTGTTGCAGTTGGACCGGCTCGCGGCTTCATCGCGAGAGCGTCTCGAGGAGGCAATAGCCAACGCTTTGGCGCTGTAAATGGACGGATTCCAATAAGCGAAAAGTGAGTACAAAGAGCCACTTCCGCACTAAGAGTACGTGCTCGCAGCGGATTCGCTCCAGTCTCCGATTTGCTTTTCCACAAAAGGGAATTTGTCCGACCGAGGCCAGAGATTTGCCGGAAATCCGCTCTTTTCTCTAAAGACCGGAGCGCAGAAACCGGTCACTGCACTTGCGATTGTCGGCGTGTCGGGGCGACAAATATTGGCACCAGACCCCGCCCAAGCTCTCGCCAACAGCGGACTTCTCTCAGCGTCCGATCATCTAACGGCTGAGCACCCCCAAAACGAGCAATAAGATTATCGAGAAAAGACTGGCCTTCGGGCGCAAGCCGAGCGGTACTGTGACCGTTCGGGTGAATACGCACTTCGGGACCATGCCCCGCCGGCTTAATCGCCGTGGTGGGGCCGCGGTGGTGGGGGTGACGACTGCCCCGCAACCGCAGGAGATCCCGATGAGCAAGCCAAAATCACTACGCAAGACCGCTTCACGATCGAAGACCAGGAAGGCAGCCGGTCCGAAGGCGACCGGTTCTAGAAGGTCCAGCAAGCCCCCCGCATCGAGGCCTAGCGAACGATCCGAGCTTGAGCGGAAGCCTGAAGTGCTATCGCCACCGTCGGTTCGTACGAACAGCAAGCAAGCTCTGGTCCTCGCGATGCTGCGTTCACCAACCGGTGCTACGATCGATGCAATGATGCAGACCACAGGTTGGCAGCAACATTCGGTGCGCGGGTTTCTTGCCGGTGTAGTTCGCAAGAAGCTAGGTCTCACTCTCAACTCGGAGACCCACGAGCACGGTCGTATCTACCGGATCGATGAAGGGGGGCCTTCACCTGTCGTAAAGTCGCGCCAGGCGGCCTGATGCGATGCGGCGATCCAGGTCAGCGCCAGCACAAAGTACTGACGCTTTGAACGAGGAGATCGCGCGTCT
>LNFM01006392.1_pt1 | contig 26851 bp, 28 predicted proteins | sample 596031 | NCBI WGS metagenome assembly LNFM01 (sample SAMN04254537, study PRJNA301005) | activated carbon metagenome | isolation source: dual media filters at the Ann Arbor, Michigan drinking water treatment plant | place: USA: Ann Arbor | reverse complement strand
AAACCGAGGGCGATCCGTGGCCTGACCACGTGACGCCGGAGTTCACGGATATCGAGGTCGGCATCGCACGGACCCTGCCGACCTACGAAGGCCAAACCGACATCCGGGAAGTGCAGCGCCTGTTTCTTGACAGCATCGACGCCGCGGAACGATCGATCTATATCGAAAACCAGTATCTCACGGTGGCAGCGGTCGCGGAGCGGTTGGCCCGGCGGTTGCGCGAAAAGCCCGAACTCGAAGTGTTGATCGTGGCGCCGAAGTCGCACGATTCGTGGCTGGAGGCGCACAGCATGCGCGCCGGCCGTATCGCCTTTACGCGCACGGTGAAGCAAGCCGGCGGCGACCGTTTCCACCTCGTCTATCCGAAGATTACCGATGGGGAGCGCAGCGCCGCCACCATGGTGCATGCCAAGGTGATGATCGTCGACGATACTTTCCTGCGCATCGGCTCGGCCAATCTCAACAATCGGTCCATGGGCACCGATACCGAATGCGACCTGATAATCGAGGCCAGCTCGGACAAGGAACGTGCCGGCATCGCCAATGTGCGCAACCGTTTGCTCGGCGACCACTGCGGCGCCAGCGCCGACGAGGTTGCCGCCGCACTGGAAAACGCGGGCGGGTCGCTGCTGACGGTGGCGAAAACGCTGAGCGCCAACGGCCACAGCCTCGCGCCGATCGAGGATACGTCGGAGGGCACCGAAGAACTGGACACCGTGTTCCAGAGTGTGGCCGATCCGGAAAAGCCGATCGGCGCCGAAAAATTCGTCAGCAACATGACCGGCGGTATCGTGCCGGTCCGGCATATCTCCACCGTGGTCAAGGTGGTGCTGGCGGGGCTGGTTGTGTTGGCGCTGGCGCTGGTCTGGCGCTACGTGCCGCTGGCCCGGCCCGACGAGGTTCGCGAGGCCTTTGCGTCCATCAACGGCAACGCCGCGGCGCCGTTGATCGTGGTCGGCATTTTTATTGCCGCCGGCCTCGTGTTTTTTCCGGTGATGGTTTTGATCGCCGCAACGGCCGCCGCTTTCGGCCCGTGGCCAGCGCGCTGGCGGCCTACGCCATCGGCCGGATGATCGGAAAACGGCCGCTGCGTAATTTCCTCGGACCGCGGCTCAACCGCGTTCGCCAGCGTGTCGCCAAACGTGGCGTCATCACCATCGCTGCAGTGCGGCTGGTGCCGGTCGCACCGTTCACGGTGGTCAACCTGGTGGCCGGCGCCAGCGGCATCCGTGTTTTTGAGTACATGGCCGGCACCATGCTGGGCATGTTGCCGGGTCTCGTGATGATTTCGGCAGTCGGACATCAGATTGCCCGTATCATGACGGCGCCGACCCCGACCGACTTCGCTTTGCTAGCCGCCGTGGTGACGGGCTGGATCGCCGTGTCGGTCGGCGTGCAGGCTCTCGTGTCGCGCTACTCGACCGGCCACGCGTGACGGTGACGGCCCCGCCGACCGTCCGGGTCATGACCTGGAATATTCACGGTGCCTTCGGACGCAATCCGCGTTTCGATCTGGCGCAGGTCATCAAGCTGATCCGCCGCTGGCACCCCGACGTCGTTGCGCTGCAGGAGGTCGACTCGCGGCGCTGCATCGACGGTGCCGCCAATCCGTTCGAATTGCTGCCGGCGGCAATAGGCGTGCACGGCATCGGCGCCAAGGCGCTGACCACCAAAGACGGCGACTACGGGCAAATGCTGGTCAGCCGCTGGCCGATCGTGACGCATGAGGTGCGAGATATCTCGTTCGGCGAACGCGAGCCGCGGCGTGCCATCCGTGCCGAGGTCGATACGCCGTGCGGGCCCCTGACGGTCGTTGCAACGCATCTCGGCCTGAGCATCCGTGAGCGCCGCGATCAGGCGCGGGCGCTGATGCAACTGGCGGCGGGCGAGGGCCCCGCCGTGATCATCGGCGATTTCAACGACTGGTTCTGGCCGGGTTCTGTGCGGGCCGTGTTGTCCGGCGAATTTCCCGGGCGGACGACCAACCGGACCTTCCCATCATACTTCCCGCTGCTGCGCCTCGACCGGATTTATTGCCGGCCGCGCACGGCGCTGGTGCGCAGCTTCGTTGATCCGGCCGGAAAGGCGTTGTCAGACCACCTGCCGGTCATCGCCGACATCGCGCTTGACGCTCACCAGGGCCGCTCCAGCGAATTGGTGACGTGTTCGCGGTCGGGCGAGGTAAAGCAGAGGCCAACGCACAAGTAGGGCAACTCCGGGTGCGGGTTGTGGCCGCGGTGGAATTTGGCGATCGGCTCCGAATAGCAGTCACCGGCCGTGGCTTTGACCAGGACGCCCTCTTCGAAATGCGCCTCAAATTGGCCCTGGAGGCAGACGAAGAACGCCGCGCCGTTGTGGCAATGCCAGTTGGTGTAACCGCCGGGGACGATTTCGGCATTGTAGATTTGCACCTTGGCCTGCGCGTCACGCGGCAGCGACGCATAAAGCGTGTCGAGCAGCAGATTTCGGTGAAAGCCGTGGCCGGGGGGCACAAAGCCTTGCAGCTTCAGTTTCAGATCCTTGTAATCGTCGGTGCGGGCGTCCATGACATCGTCTCCATGCGGGAGATCGGATGCTAATACGCCGGAACGCGCGGCGTGAAGACGTCCTAGGGCGCGAACAGCAGAAAGCCCGGCACGCGGGCCGGGCTTTCAAGTTCCGCCGAACGTCCAACGATCAATCGTTCACGGCGTCCTTGGCTGCGTCCTTCATGCCACCGATGGTGTTCTGAACCTTGCCGGCAACCTGCTGGGCCTTGCCCTCGGTCTCAAGCTTGGCATGCCGGTTACTTTGCCCGCGACTTCCTTGACCTTGCCCTTGGCCTGCTCGTAGCTGCCTTCAACGCGATCCTTGTTCATGCAATTCCTCATCTTGTTGCTGCGGAGTGCTCACCAGGACAACGCTTGCCAGCTTCGACGGTTCCGATCTGCTGTCAGCGCGGCCGGTTGTCAGCAAGACTTTCGACGGCGGCGCATGAAAAAAAACCCCGCGCCGTAGCGCGGGGTTTGTCGTTCTCATATGAGACGGCGTTACTGCTTCTCGTTCATGCCGCCGCTGCGCGAGCCGGACGTGCCCTTTTCCGTACCAGCGTTCAGGCTGCCCGGGGGCGGACGATCGGCACCCGACGGCGCTGCGCCGGTCGTGGAAGGCGTGCCCATCGTGGCAGAGGCCGGCGACTGCGAACCGCTCATCGAGCCGGCCGAGGTGCCGCTCTGCGCGGCCGCATTCGGGGAACTCGGCGGCGGATTTTCCGCGGTGTTCGGCCCCGTAATCGCGCTGTTACCTGGCATGCCGCCGGTACCGGCGGGCTGATTGCCGCTATTCGCGGGGGCGCCGGGTGAACCGGTCACGGCCCCGGCATTCAGATTGCTCGGCGACCCTGTTGCGGACTGCGGGCCGGCAGCATTCTGCGCGCTGGCGATCGACATGCCGGCAATGAGAGCTGCCGCAGCGGTCAATGTCGTAAGTGTCTTCATCGGGAGTTCTCCTTGGATGAGGGCCGCGTTCACTGCGGCTTGATATGCCGCGTGTGTCGCAGCAACTGGGGGGACAACAGGCCAACAGGAACATACGTTCCGGGAACTCACAGGGTTGTGCGCGAATGTTTCCCGGTTCGACGCGTGTTACTTCTGCTCACCGCTGTCGATGGTCGACGAACCTTTCATATCAGTCGCGTCTTTGCCGCTTGGTTCCGTGATCGGCTTATCGATATTTTCGCCGCGGCCTGGCTCAAGCTTGGTCGGGACGTTCTGACCGGTGGTCGCCGGTGACTTGCGTTCACCGGCATTCATCGGCGGCGCGATGATCTCGGCGGGAGCATTCTGATGCGCCGGCGGAGCGGGCTCCGGCGGCAGATTGGTTGTTTGGGCGGCGGCGAGATTGATGCCGAGCAGCAGTGCCGCCGTGGCGGTCGAGAGACGGATGATCATGATGGCTCCTCGGGGTTGCTGAAGGAGAACGTTTGCCCCGACCTGCCGGTTCCGGCTCTCTGCTGCGACGGATTTACCGGCATTGCCTAACCGGAGCCGCCAAGGCACCCTGACCCGCTTGCAGGGGAGGGGCTGGTGGCGATTCTGCGCTCGGCGATCGACAACAATGCGGCTGATTTTCGCGCCAATGCCGAGCGGATGCGAAATCTGACGGCAGAACTGCAGGCGAGGCGGTCTGAGGCAGCGGCCGGTGGGCCGGACAAAGCGCGCGAGCGGCATGTTGCGCGCGGCAAGCTCTTGCCGCGCGACCGCGTGATGCACCTGATCGATCCCGGTGCGCCGTTTCTCGAACTGTCGCCGCTTGCCGCCAATGGCCTTTACGACGACGCCATCCACGGCGCCGGGCTGATCACCGGCATCGGCCGGGTCGAGGGCCGCGAATGCATGGTGGTGTGCAATGATTCCACCATCAAGGGCGGCACCTATTACCCGATGACGGTGAAGAAGCATCTGCGCGCCCAGGAGATCGCGCGCGAGAACCGGCTGCCCTGCCTCTATCTCGTCGATAGCGGTGGCGCCAACCTGCCGCACCAGACCGAGGTCTTTCCGGACCGCGAGCACTTCGGCCGCATCTTCTTCAACCAGGCCACCCTGTCGGCGCTGCGCATTCCGCAGATCGCCGTGGTGATGGGGTCGTGCACGGCCGGCGGCGCCTATGTGCCGGCGATGTCGGACGAGAGCATCATCGTCAAAAACCAGGGCACCATCTTTCTCGGTGGCCCGCCGTTGGTAAAGGCGGCGACCGGCGAGGTGGTCAGCGCCGAGGACTTGGGCGGCGGCGACCTGCACGCGCGGCGGTCCGGCGTGGTCGATCATCTGGCGCAGGACGATCATCACGCGCTCTCACTGGCGCGGCGCATCGTCGCCAACCTCAACGCGCGCAAAACCGTCGACATCGCGCTGCGGCCGCCGCGCGATCCCGTCTTCGACGGCGCCGAGCTCGACGGGCTGGTGCCGGTCGATCTGAAGAAGCAGTACGACATCCGCGAGGTGATCGCGCGGCTGGTCGATGGCTCCGAGTTCGACGAGTTCAAGGCGCTGTATGGCACGACGCTGGTGACGGGCTTTGCGCATCTGCACGGCATGCCGGTCGGCATTCTCGGCAATAACGGCATTCTGTTCTCGGAGAGTGCGCAGAAGGCCGCGCATTTCATCGAGCTGTGCTGCCAGCGCCGCATTCCGCTGCTGTTCCTGCAGAACATCGTCGGCTTCATGGTCGGCCGCGACTACGAGGCCGGCGGCATCGCCAAGGACGGCGCCAAGATGGTGACGGCGGTGGCCTGCGCGCAGGTGCCGAAGATCACCGTCATCGTCGGCGGCTCCTACGGCGCCGGCAATTACGGCATGTGCGGCCGCGCTTACGCGCCGCGTTTCCTGTTCACCTGGCCGAACGCGCGCATCTCGGTGATGGGACAATATCGAGGCCGGCGGCGGCACGTGGTCGGAGATCGAGGAAGAGGAATTCAAGACGCCGATCCGCGAGCAATACGAGGAAGAGGGCAATCCGTACTACGCGACGGCGCGGCTGTGGGACGACGGCATCATCGCGCCGAGCGAGACGCGCCGCGTTTTGGCTTTAGCGTTCTCCGCCGCGCTCAACGCGCCGGTGGAGGAGACGCGGTTTGGGGTGTTCAGGATGTGATCTAAACTCCACCGGTCGAAGTCATGGGCGTGTTCGCGGGCGTAGCCGCGTTTGCTCTCCGAAGGAGTATTTTATCCTCAGCGCTTTGTAACGATTCTTCTGCTTCGATTGCCTTCCGGAGACCAGCTTGAAAAATATACAATCTCATCAAAGAACCGCAGAATAGAAAAACAAATCCTAGAGAGGCAGAAAAAATAAACTCGTGGGAAGTCATTTCCGAAAATGTTGGCAATCGCAGGTATTTTGCAGCGTATATAAATACCAATAACAACGAACCACATACAAACATAATGTTTGACGCGGGCTGTTTTGCGAACTCGGTCGTTTCTTGAAGGACGATTTTGAATTGTTGAAGCCGTGCTTCCAGACTTCCTGTTGTTGGCGTGACGTCTGTTGAGCTTTCTGACAATTTTGCCTCCTCGCAACCACTATTGATGGTAGTTAAATAATATACAACCAAAATGGGTTGTCCAACGAATACAGATTTTATGTTGTTCGGCGATTGAGGCTGTTCAGGCGGGCCCTGCCGGCGAACTTAAGAGCCTTGGCGAAGTGAAAGGCGATAAGGTTCGGCGCATAGCGTTTGGTAATTTCCCTAATCGTTCCGAACACCCAACCACTGCGATTTCGCCGATGCCCTCCACCCCCAAAAAACCGCCCGGCCACGATTGGGAAGTCTTCATCCGCTATCTCGATGACGGCGAGGATGACAGCATGGCGGTCGAAAGCTGCTGGACGCCGGAGGAGGCGATCGCCAAAGCGCGCGAGGCGCTCAACGCCTATGCCAAGAGCGACGACGACAAGGATCAGTTCGAGGTGATGGCGGTGGTGCGGAGCGATGCGGAGATTTAGGGCGGGCCGTTAGCTGCGATTCCGCACACTCTTCACCCCCCTCCAGGGGAGGGTAAACGCCGCGTCACGCCTTCTTTGCTTTTTTCTCCACCGGCAGCTTTGCCGCCTTGCGCAGCGTCTCGTTGATGCGGCTCTGCCAGCCGCGGCCCGTGCCGCGATAATAAGCGATGACATCGGGATCGAGGCGAAGGCTCAATGCGCTTTTCGGTGCAGGTGATTTCGGGCGGCCGCGCGGCACGGGCGTGCCCCCGATGTGAAACGTACCGCGCGCAAAGTCTTCGTCGGTCAGTTCGGGGATTTCGTCATAGTCCGCCTGCGTGAGCACATAAGCATCAACCTTCTTCAAGTCGCTGCCCAAGCGCCGCGAGCGTTTCGCCGTAACGCTTTTTTTCCCGGCCATTTGTCTTCCTCATCGAAATTATGTGACGCGCTTCGCCGCGCTGCGTCCAGCAGATGATCAGCATTCGTCCGTTAAGGTAGCCGACGGTGTTGATGCGGAATTCGCCGTAGTCATGCCTCGCGTCCGGAATGTCATAGGTCTCGCCGTCAAACACCCGCGCGGCGTCGAGAAAGTCCAGCCCGCGCTCGCGCAACGTCCAGTCGCGTTTGGCCGGGTCGAATGTGATTTTCCACGGCATTTAATGTATATACAAAAAATGGCTTGGCAAGGGGCTTCACGTGGCGTTGTGGAACGGATTCTGCCATAGAATGCCCCCCATGAAACACACCTCCGCGCTCATCGTCGGCGCCGGCTCCGGGCTCTCGGCCGCGCTGGCGCGCGCCTTCGCCAAGGCCGGCATCAAGGTCGCGCTGGCGGCGCGCTCCGTTGCCAAGCTCGCAGAGTTCACCGACGCCACCGGCGCGCGCACGTTCGAATGCGATGCCGCGCAGGCCTATGACGTCGCCAAACTGTTCGGCGATCTCGATGCCGCCGGGCTGACGCCCGACGTCGTCGTCTACAATCCGAGCTACCGCGTGCGCGGGGCGTTCATCGATCTCGATCCGGCCGAGGTCGAGAAGACTTTGGCCATCACCGCCTTCGGCGGCTTCCTGGTGGCGCAGCAGGCGGCCAAGCGCATGCTGCCGAAAGGCGCGGGCGCCATCCTGTTCACCGGCGCGTCGGCATCGGTGAAGGGCTACGCACAGTCGGCGCCATTCGCGATGGGCAAGTTCGCGCTGCGCGGGCTGTCGCAAAGCATGGCGCGCGAATTGTCGCAGCACGGCATCCATGTCTGCCATTTCGTCATCGACGGCGGCATAAGAAGCGCGCGCCGCGCCGAGCCCGCCGACAACCCGGACTCGCTGCTGGACCCGGATGCGATCGCCGCGAGTTACCTGCACGTGCTGTCGCAGCCGCGCAGCGCCTGGACATCCGAGCTTGAATTGCGGCCATGGGTGGAGAAATTCTGATGCTGGTTTCCGACGATGCGCAACATCTGGCGCCGACCGGGACGCTGCGCGCCGGTGTGGTCGCTGCGCCGTCGGGCACGGCCTTCTTCTGCACCCGCAAGGGCCAGGGCGATGCCGAGGGCGTCACCGCCGAGCTGATGCGCGCATTTGCCGATACGTTGAAGGTGCCGCTGGCCTTGCAGGTCTACGACAATTCCGGCCAGGTCACCGAAGCGGTGGCCAGCGGCGAATGCGACATCGCCTTCATGCCGCGCGATCCCGCGCGCGAGGCCAAGGTCGACTTCGGCCCGTCTTATTTCGTCATTGCCAGCACCTATCTGGTGCCGGCGGGCTCGACGATCCAGAGCCTCGACGAAGTCAACCGGTCCGGCGTGCGCATTGTCGGCATTTCCAACACGACCACGGTGCGGAGTGCCCGGCGGACCGCGCCGGAGGCCACCGTCGAGGAAGTTCCGAGCGTGGACCTGATGACCGAGATGGCGCGCAGCGGGAAAGGCGACGCCTTCGCGCTGACGCACGACTCGTTTGTCGGACTGCTGCCCGGTCTGCCCGGTGCGCGGGTTTTGCCCGGCCATTTCCAGCAGGTCGGTGTGGCGGTGGCGGTGCCGAAGGGCCGGCCCGAGGCGCTCAGGGCGGCCACGGCGCTGATGGAGCACGCCAAGCAATCGGGGCTGGTGCGGCACGCTTTCGACAGCGCCGGCTTGCGCGATGCCGAGGTGGCGCCAGCAGTCTAGCCTTCCTGCACCCGCACCGGCGCTGCGGCGACGCGCCGGAACAGCTGGATGCGCCGCCGGATCGGCAGCCAGTCGTACAGATAGATTTCGATCGGCCGCCAGTTGGCGACCCAGCCGACGATGATAAGGCTTTCCTCCACCACCCGTGCCGCTGTCCGGTTTGGAATCATGGCGGCAAACACCTGGCTGGCGGTCAGGCAGGCCACCAGCACGCCGACGCCGATCGCCAGTGAGCGGCGGCCGATCCGGAACAACTCGCGCAGTTCGTTTTCGCCGGCTTCGGCGCGGTCTTGGAAATAGTGCGCGAAGGCCTCGCCGATGCCGGCGGATTCCGGGCGGGCCGCTTCTTCCGGCGGCAGATGCACGACGATGTTGAAGGGCGCGCCAGGCGGCAGTTCGCGCACCCAGCTGACCAGAAACTCCTCGACGCCGGTGTCGAGATCCTTTTCGCGGAAGGGCGAGGGATCGAATGAATTGAACAACTGCGAGATGGATCGTGTGCGTACCGCGATTTCAATGGTGCCGTCAGGTCCGGTCATGGCATTGCCCGGGTTGCGGCGAAACGCCGGATGCCGGTCGCGGCGAAATACAGCAACGCCACGCCCGCGATGGCCCAGCACAACGCCGGCACCCATTGCAGCACAAGCCTGTATTCCGGCTCGCCGTTGATCCCGGTTGCCACCGCCGCCATGCGCACGAAAGTCGCCAGCGCCAGCGTCGAGAACAGCAGGCCGGACATGCGACCTTCTCCGCCATGGGCCCCGATCAGGAACGCCACCGTAAAGGCGCTCATCAGGATCGCGCCCCAGGCGGCGCCCGCCGCGAATTGCGCTACAATCAGCCATGGCAATGCCGGCGCCTGATGCGCCGCGAGAATGGCCAGCGCGCCGGCCAGTGCGGCGACACCCATCACCCAGTAGCCGCCAACGCGCTTGGTCACGAGGCCGGCCGGAAACATGGCGATGTTGAAGCCGATCCAGAACACCGGCATCAGCCATGGCAGGTCGGCCGGCGTGGCAAAGCGCAGGTACAGTGCGGCGCTGTCGAGCGCGAAATGCATCTGGTAGCCGAGCGCCAGCACGATCATGCCGAGTGCGAAAACGGTGGCTGGTGTGGTCAGCGTGCCGAAGGCGCGGGGCGGCGTGGTGTCGGCCTCCGGCCTCGGCACAGTCGCCAGTTGCCGTTCGGCCGCGATCATGCCCAAGGTCGTCAGCACCAATACAATGCTCGCCACCGCGAACGGCAGGCGTGGGTCGACGTCACGCAGCGCAAGGGCAAGATACGGCCCGACCGCGCCGGCAAGGCCGGTACCGAGCAGCGCCAGCGCCGCCAGATAGGGGATCGCCGGCTTGGCGGCGTATTTGCCGAGCAGCATCAGCGGCGGCGCGCGCAGCGCCGACGACGTGACGGTCCACACCAGCGTCACCGCGATCAGCAGCGGCGCGCCGGCAACCGCCACAAAGGGCAGGGCGATGAAGGCGGCGCAGGACACCGCGGTCGCCACGGCGACCCAGACGCCGAGCCTGCCGAGCACGCGCGTGACCTTGTCGGCCGCGACGCCGGCTGCGAAGTCGCAGATTGTGAACACCGCCTGATCCAGCATCAGAATCCAGATCACCGCGCCCGGGGGCAGGCCGGCGCTGGCCGCCAGCTTCGGCAGGTAGATGACGTAGACCGTCCAGCACAGCGTGAACAGCAGCTGCAGCAGGGCCAAATACCAGCCGAAGCGGTGCGATACCGCGCTCATGGGTAACTCAGATGCTGATGACCACGTTTCCGACCGATACCTTCTCCACGGCCTCATGCGCCGCCACGATGTCGTCGAGGCTAAAGGTCTGCGGAGCGATGCGGTGCTTCAGCGTGCCCGTCTCCAGCGCCCTGGTAATCGCTGTAACGACCCGCTCGCGCTCGGCGGCAGTGATCTCGTAGACGATGAAGAACTGGTACCGCGTCGCGTTCGGGATGCCGAAGCCGGCCGGGATGGTCGCCTGCGGATTTGACGTGCCATAGACGATGACGTTGCCTTTCGCCTTGAGCACGCCGGCGACGTATTTGGCGTTGCTGGCGATATCCATGTCGATGATGGCGTCGATTGGCTTGCTGTTGGTGATTGCCATCACGCGCGCGGGCACATCCTCGGTCCGGTAGTCGATGGTGTGGTCGGCCCCGACCTCTGTTGCCATCGCGCCTTTTTCCGCTGAGGAGACGGTGGCGATGACGGTCGCGCCGGCCGTCTTGGCGAACTGGATCACATATTGGCCGACGGCGCCGGCCCCGCCTGTGACCAGCACAACGCTGCCCTTGCCGATTTCAGCCAGCAGGACCGCGTGGTAGGCCGTCATTGCCGGAATGCCGAGACAGGCGCCCACCTCGAAGCTGATGCTGTCGGGTAGTTTGACGGCCTGGACCGCTGGCAACACGATGAATTCGGCGGCGGTGCCGTAGGGGCGCTGCCATTGGCCGTTCCAGACCCAGACGCGCTCGCCGATCCGCGCTTGCGGCACGCCGTCTCCAACCTGGTCGATAACGCCCGCGCCATCACTGTGCGGGATCAGTTGCGGCCAGGCAATTTTGCGGCTGCCCTGACGGGCTTTTACGTCCGATGGGTTGACGCCGGAGGTCGCCAGCTTGACCCGGACCTCGCCAGGCCCGGCTTGCGGCGTCGGCACCTCGCCGACGCGCATGACATCACGCGCAGAACCATTGCGCTCGTAATAGGCCGCTTTCATTGAGGATGCCTCCGACAGGGAGGCACCACAGTAGCATGGCCGATTCTATTCGTGGAACGGCGTCAGCTGGTGATCTGATGTATCTGGGCGCGGGCGCGCTGCGTCAGCTGCTCCCACTTGGTCCCAACGACGTCCCAGTTCACCAATGTTCGTTCGGTGGTGGTTGGCGCCGTTGTCGCCATTCTGGTGTTGTTGGAATCGTAGAGAAAGGCGCCGCCGACGGTCAGAAGGCCGCCAATAATGATGCCGAGCAGAAGCCGCATGGTTAATCTCCGCGTTCCCCGCATCAGAACGCTCCCGGGCAGGTTCCGGTTCCCTTCGCGGGCGCGGCTGGACGGCGGTTCGGCCATCCTGGGTCTCGTGCCGCAGCCCCAGAGGCCGCTAAAGTCCGCAGAAAAATCTTTCTAACATATTGAAATCATAGATATTTTTGCTCAAAAAACTTCCCCGGACGGCAAAATAACTGCTATATTACCGGGATGAGCAGACAGTCAGTGAAGGCTGCCGGGCGGTCCACCAAAACCGCCGGGCGCACCGTTAAGAAAAGCGCCAAAGGCGCGCGTGCGTCGGACAAGAAGCCGTCCAAGTCCGCGCGTAGTCCGGTTGGCAAATCCACCTCGACCAAATCGCGGCCGCCGCGCGCAGCGGCGCTTGCCGCGCCCAGTGCCGTGAAATCCTCGGCGAAATCGCCGCCCAAGTCGGCCGCGGCGAAATCCGCTGCGATCAAGGCCGTGGCACCGATGGTGCACACGCCGAGCCCGCCGGTGCAGCCGGACCAACCGCTCAAGGCGCACCGCTATACGGTCGGGGAGACGGTTTACTACACCTCGCCGACGTTCGGCCGCACCGCGGCGACCGGCAGCTATACCGTGATCAAGCTGCTGCCGTCGGAAAGCGACGACTACCAGTACCGGATCAAGAGCAACGTCGAGGCGTTCGAGCGCGTGGCCAAGGAAAGCCAGCTCGATAAGGCCTGACGGGTTCCCGTTGCCTGCAGTGCGCCGGCGCGTCCGAGCGCGCTTTTGTCTCCATCATCGCATATAATGCCTTGGAGCGGCCCGGTTGGCCGCAGGAGAAACCGCATGCCGATCTTCATCACCCAGGGCCGTTACACCCGCGACGCCATCAAGGGCATGATCGTCAAGCCCGAGGACCGCGCCGACCAGGTCTCTCGCATGCTGTCGAAAGCCGGCGGCCGTCTGATCGGTTATTATGTCACCTTCGGCGAATATGATTTCATGGCGATCTGCGAGGCGCCCAGCGAGACGCAGATGGCGGCGGTGCTGATGGCGGCCGGCAGCAGCGGCGGCGTGACCGACCTGCGCACCACGCTGGCCATGACATCGGTGGAGGCGAAGGGCGCATTTGCCGCGGCCAGCGACCTCGCGCCGAGCTATCGCGCGCCCGGAGGGGCTTGAAGCATCCGGAATAACGTCCACTATCGCGGCGTTGTTATTTCAGACTGACAACAGAAACGCACTCTAGGGAGATTGACGATGAGGAAGATACTCGCGGCGAGCATTATGGCGGTGATGCCGGTGCTGATGGCGGCGCCGGCCGCGGCGCAGAAATATCCGGAGCGGACCGTGCGCATGATCGTACCGTTCGGCGCCGGCGGACCGGCGGATGTGTTTGCCCGTATCGTCGCGCAGCATCTTTCGGAAGAAACCAAGCAGCCCTTTGTGATCGAGAACCGGCCCGGCGCCGGCGCGGTGATCGGCACCGATGCGGTCGCCAAGTCGACGCCCGACGGCTACACGCTGCTGGTCATGTCGAACACGCACACCACCAATGAATCGCTGCTGCCCAACAAACCCTACGATCTGATGCGCGACTTCGTGCCGGTGGCGACGCTCAATTATTCCGACCTGATCATGGTGGTGCACCCGTCGGTGCCGGCCAATACGGTGGCCGAATTCGTCGCGCTGGCGAAGAAGGACCCCGGCAAGCTGAATTATGCCTCGTCGGGTCCGGGCACGCCGTACCACATGGCGGGCGAGCTGTTCAAAGCCATGAGCGGCACCGATATCGTCCACATCCCGCACAAAGCCTCAGGCGACGCGCGCAACAGCGTGCTGTCCGGTAACGTGCAGATGATGTTCGATGCGGTTACGACCATGACCGAACTGGCCAAGAGCGGCAAGGTGAAGGCGCTCGGCACCACCGGCGTCAAGCGCACGCCGCTGACGCCCGACATGCCGGCGGTGGCCGAGACCGTGTCCGGTTACGAGGCCACCATCTGGCTTGGCGTCATGGCGCCGAAGGGCACGCCGCAGGAGGTCATCACGTTCCTGAATGGGGCCATCAACAAGGTCATCAACAGTGCGGCGGTGAAGGAAGCCTGGCTCAAGCAAGGCGCCATCCCGATGACCCAGACGCCGGCCGAATTCGAGGCCTACCTGAAGAAGGACATCGAGAAGTGGGCCGGCGTGGTCAAGGCATCCGGCGCCAAGGTTCAGTAGCCCAGGCGTGGGCGCATCGGTGAGGACATGGGTACAACGCCACTGATGCGCCTTGTGTTGATCGCCGCCGGGATCGCCGCCTGTTCTTTGGCGGCGGTCGCGGGGCTTGAGCGGCTGGCGCTCGACCAGCGTGCCGTCGAGCGGCGCGCGCTTCTCCAGCGGCACATGGAACTGAGCCTCGGCGCACTGGCGCCGGGGTCCGCACTCTCCTGTCTCGACGGTGCTGCCGGCGAGGCGATTGAGCAGGCCTGCGAGAAGGCCGTGTTTGCCTCGGCGCCAAGCGCGGCCGCCGCGGTCCAATATACGGGCGCGCGCCTGGCGCTGCTGGCGGACGCCGCACGCTTCGCGCCGGATAACGACCCGCCGTTCGGCATCGCCTTCGCCGCCAGCCGCCGCGCCATCGAACTCGATCGCTTCGGTATCGCCGCCCATGTGCTGGCGATCCGCGACGGCTGCACGCCGGAGCGCTGCGCTGGCTATGCACTGGTGCGCGACAGCGGCGTGCTGAAGGCCAACATGCGCAACCGGCTGTTCGAGCAATATACCGCCCGCCATGCCGAGAGCTGGAATAGGCCGGCTGGGCCGCCGGTCGCCCAGCAACCGCCGCAGACCTCCGAAGTCGACACGGCGCCGGTGGCAGCGATCGCCGAACCGCCCGCTATGGCGCGCGCCGCGACCGGCCAGAACAACCTGCCGCGCACGGTGATCCCGCCGGTCAGCATCATGGATACCGAGCCGCAGCTGGCAGCGGTGGGCGAGGTGGCCACCGGCGCCGTTGCCCCGGCCACCGACGCCGGCACGCCGTTGCCGCCCAGACGACCGCCACCGGCGGTGCGGTAGGCATGCCCGTTCGTCCCCGCGCAAGCGGGGACCCAGGGCCCATTGTTGAAGCATGAGATTGTGGCTCTGGATTCCCGCTTGCGCGGGAATGAGCGGTGAGTGCGGTTGTGCGCACGCCAGAATAAAGATCGACGCTGCGCGGCCTTCCTCTACTATCCCGGCGCAACGAATGGGCCCGACGATGTTCTCCTCCGTGCTGATCGCCAACCGCGGCGAGATCGCTTGCCGCATTGCCCGCACCGCGCGGCGGCTCGGTCTGCGCACCATCGCGGTCTATTCCGACGCCGACGCGCAGTCGCTGCATGTGCGGATGTGCGATACGGCGCACCGCGTGGGGCCGGCGCCGGCGTCCGAGAGCTATTTGCGCATCGACGCGCTGATCGACGCGGCGAAGGCGTCCGGCGCCGACTGCATCCACCCGGGTTATGGCTTCCTGTCCGAAAACGCCGGCTTTGCCGAGGCCTGCCGCGATGCCGGCATTGTCTTTGTCGGCCCGCCGGCCGACGCCATCCGCGCCATGGGCCTGAAGGACCGCGCCAAGGCGTTGATGGAAAAGGCCGGCGTGCCGGTGGTACCGGGCTTCCACGGTGACATGCAGGACCCGACCTTTCTCAAGCGCAAGGCGTTCGAGATCGGCTATCCGGTGCTGATCAAGGCGGTGGCCGGCGGCGGCGGCAAGGGCATGCGAAAAGTCGAGCGCCACGCCGATTTCGACACCGCGCTGGAGGCGGCGAAGCGGGAGGCGACGTCGGCGTTCGGCGACGCGCGCGTGCTGATCGAGAAATACGTTGGCAGTCCGCGCCACATCGAGATGCAGGTATTCGCCGACAGGCATGGCAACGTAATCCATCTCAACGAGCGCGACTGCACGCTGCAACGCCGCCACCAGAAGGTCATCGAGGAGGCCCCCGCGCCGGGCCTGAGCGCGGACCTGCGCGCCCGCATGGGGCAGGCTGCCGTCGCCGCCGCCAAGGCCGTCGGTTACGAAGGCGCGGGTACTGTCGAGTTCATCGCCGACGGCGCGCGCGGGCTGAAAGCCGACGGTTTCTGGTTCATGGAAATGAACACGCGCCTCCAGGTCGAGCATCCGGTCACCGAAGCGGTGACCGGGCTCGATCTGGTCGAATGGCAATTCCGCATCTCCGCCGGCGAGGCTTTGCCGCTGGCGCAAAACGAGGTGCGGCTCGACGGTCACGCCGCCGAGGCCAGGCTGTATGCGGAGGATCCCGAGCGCGGCTTTCTGCCGTCGACCGGCCGCCTGATCGCGTTGCAGTTTCCGGCAGGCGAGGGCCTGCGCATCGACAGCGGTGTCGAGGCCGGCGATACGGTGACGCCGTTCTACGATCCGATGATCGCCAAGCTGATCGCGCATGGTGCGACCCGCGGCGAGGCGCTCGACCGGCTGGCCGATGCGCTGGACGCAACGGTGGTGATCGGGCCGCGCAGCAATGCCGGCTTTCTCAGCCGCCTGTGCCGCGCCTCGGGCTTTCGCGACGGCGAATTCGATACCGGCTTCATCGACGGCCATTTGGCGGAGTTGGGCGCAGAGCCGCTGGGGCTTGATGCCGCCGCGGCGGCGGCCGGCGTGGCCGGGTTGCTGCACCGTGAAGCTGCGCGCCTTGCCGCCGCGGAGGGTGAACCGGCCGCGCTGTCGTCGCCGTGGGACGCTACCGACGCGTTCCAGTTGTCCGGTGCGCGCCGCGTGACGGTGCCGGTGCTGGCCGACGGCGAAAATGTCGTGGCGGAAGTCGCGTATCGGCCGGCGGGGCCCGAGGTGACCGTCGGTGGCGCTGTGGCGGCGCCGGATGCGGTGACGGTCGTGGACGGCGCGGCGGTCTATGTGCTGCGGCAGGGCCGGCAGACCAGAGTGGTGCTGCGCGATCTGGCCCTCGACGCATCTGGGGACGCCGGGGCGGGCGGCCTTGTGCGGGCGCCCATGCATGGCAAGGTGCTCGCCATTCTGGTGGAAAAGGGCGACCGGGTGACGCGTGGCCAACGTCTCGCCATCATCGAGGCCATGAAGATGGAGCACACGCTGGTGGCGCCGCTCGATGGCCTCGTGGCCGAGGTGGCCGTCGCTGCCGAGGCGCAGCTGGCCGAGGGGGCCCGGGTGATGGTGATCGAAGCTGTGGATGCCCCGTCCGAAAAGTAAGTTGGAAGTCCGTAATGCCGCTTCATCTCATCAAGCTCTGCGTTGGCTGTGACTCGGTCGCCGATCTGGAAGACTGGATCAAGCAGAAGCTGAAAGAGAAAAAGTCCAAGGGTCAGAAGCCCGAGCACATCCACACCACGCGGATGGTGCCGAAGCGCGCCGAGGAACTGACCGATGGCGGTTCCCTGTACTGGGTGATCAAGGGTCAGGTGACCTGCCGAGAGCGCATTCTCGACATCCGGCCGTTCACCGACAAGGATGGTATCGGCCGCTGCCGCGTGGTGATGGACGGCAAGCTGGTGCTGGTCGAGCCGCGGCCGCGGTCGGCATTTCAGGGCTGGCGCTATCTCGAGCCGAAGGAAGCGCCGCGCGATCTGGCCCGTGCAGCGCCCGGCGCTGCCGCCATGCCCGAACAGATGCGGCGGGATTTGCGGGAACTGGGGCTGCTGTGAGCTGACGGCGTCGGTGCCGCGCCCGTCACACGCCGCGCCCGACCTTGAGCCGGGCATCCACGTTTTACTTTCAACGCCAAGCAAGACGTGGATGGCCGGGACAAGCCCGGCCATGACGACACAGGGGGTGTTGCTACAGGCTGGATGCCCGCGTCCGCGGGCATGAGCGGAAGATGTTGCGGCGCGTGCCAGGTATTCTGCGTCATGCCCGGCCTTGTGCCGGGCATCCACGACTTTCTTGGTCAACGTCCGCAAGCGCGAGCGCTACACCGCCAGATTATCGATCAGCCGCGTCTTGCCGATCTTGGCCGCCACCAGCAGCCGGATCGGGCCGTCGTTGCGAGACGTGACGGGGGCCAGCGTCAGCGCGTGGCGGGCCTCGAGATAATCGAGCGCGAAGCCGGCTTTGGCGATTTCCTTGCGGCCGGCGGCAATCACGGCGCCAACCGGCTCTTTGGCCCTGATGCCAGTGGCGCAGGCCCTCAACACCCGGTGCAGCACCGGCGCCGCGGCGCGCTCCGGCGCCGATAGATAGACGTTGCGCGAAGACAGCGCCAAACCATCCTTTTCACGCACCGTCGGCACACCGATGACTTTCACCGGCAGATCGAGGTCGCTCGCCATCTGCGTCACCACGCGAAGCTGCTGGTAGTCCTTCTGCCCGAACAGCGCCACGTCCGGCATGGCCTGGGTGAACAGCTTGGCTACGACGGTACAGACACCGCCGAAGAAATGCGGGCGGAATTTATCTTCGAGGCCGGCGAGTGCCGCGCCTTCCGGCGCGATCCGGGTGGCGAAGCCGTCCGGATACATCACCGCCGGCGGCGGCGCCCAGACCAGTTCGACCTGTTCTTCTGCGAGAGCTTTAAGGTCGGTGTCGAAGGTGCGCGGATAGCTGCCGAAATCTTCGTGCGGTGCGAACTGCGCCGGGTTGACGAAGATCGATACCACCACGCGCTCGGCGCGCCGCCGGGCGGCGCGCACCAGCGCCACATGGCCACGGTGAAGTGCTCCCATGGTCGGCACCAGGGCGATGCGTTCGCCTTGGTCCCGATAGGCCTGAATGCTGCGCCGGAGCGTGGAAATCGTGCGCGCAACGGTCGGGCGGTTTGTCATCATTGCGCTCCCGAATTGTGGGTGGTCCAGTTCCTGTGCTGGAACCTGCCAAGGCATTAGCAGGTGACGGAAGATGCGGCCACGTGGATTAATGGTAAAAACGCGATAAACTTGACTAAAGCACCGCAGAACATTGAGAATTGCCGGATTAAAGGGCGCGTCAATGTTGGTTCAGCCGATCCAGGAGTCCCCGCAGTCTGCGCACGTCGTCGTGCTGGGCAACGAGAAGGGCGGTTCGGGCAAATCCACCACGGCCTTGCACATCGCCGTGGCGCTGATGAAGGCCGGCCAGCGCGTCGCCACAATCGATCTCGATTCGCGTCAGCAGAGCTTCACACATTACGTCGAGAACCGCCGCGCCTGGGCCGAGCGTGCCCGCCTCAAGCTCGAGCTGCCGACGCACTATTGCGTCGCCCGCGCCGACGGCAATTCGGTCGAGGCCAATGAGGCGCAGGAGTTCTCGAACTTCTCCAAGGCGATCGCCCGGATCGAGCATACGCACGACGTGGTCGTGATCGATACGCCCGGCAACGATACCTACCTGATGCGGCTGGCTCATTCGATGGCCGACACCCTGGTGACGCCGTTGAACGACAGCTTTGTCGACTTCGACGTGCTGGCCACGCTCGACCAGACCAATTTTACCGTTACTGGCGAGAGCCACTATGCGGAAATGGTGCGCGAGGCGCGGCGCCAGCGCCGGCTGGTCGATGGCCGCGTCACCGACTGGATCGTGGTCCGCAACCGTCTCGCCACGCTGGGCTCGCGCAACAAGCGGCTGGTCGGCGAGGGCATCAATCAGCTGGCCAAACGGATGGGCTTTCGCAGTGTCGATGGATTCGCCGAACGTGTCGTCTATCGCGAATTCTTCCCGCGCGGCCTGACCGCGCTCGACGATCTCGATGAAATCACCCTCGGCACGCGGCCGAGCATGTCGCATATTACAGCCCGCGAAGAAGTGATCTCGCTGCTCAATGCACTCCACCTGCCGCTGTCCGAAAACGGCCGCCGCCGCGCCAGCGCCCGCGCCGAGTGGTATTCGGTGATGGACCAGCCGCTCCAGGTCCACGACGTCATCTGAATTCCTGCCGCCATTGCACCTTTTGCCGCACATCGCCATGTGAGCCGGATGCGCCCGCGGCGCGTTGAATCGGTGTAGACTGGGGCGATGAGAGCGATGTCATGAGCAAGGACCGAACCCGCCAGACCCCGGCGCCCACCACCGCGGGCTCGGAACCGGCGTCGCGGACAGAGATCGACGCGTTTCTGGCCAAGGTACGCGCGCTGGGCCCAGCACCGACGGCGGGCCGGCGCGGCCGGTTGATCTTTGCTCTCGACGCCACCATGAGCCGGCAGCCGACCTGGGATTCCGCCTGCGCGTTGCAGGCCGACATGTTCCGCGAAGCCGCGTCGGTCGGCGGGCTCGATATCCAGTTGGTCTATTTCCGCGGCATGAACGAGTGCCGCGCCTCAGGCTGGGTGGCCGACAGCGAGAAGCTGGCCGATCTGATGTCGCGCATCGATGTCCGCGGCGGTCACACCCAGATCGGCAAGGTGCTCAGCCACGCGCGGCAGGAGAGCGCCAAGCAGCGGGCGCAGGCGCTGGTGTTCGTCGGCGACGCCATGGAGGAGAGTATCGACGACCTCTGCGCCGCCGCAGGCGAACTGGGGCTGCTCGGCGTCCCGGTCTTCATGTTTCAGGAGGGGCACGATCCGGTGGCGGAAAACGCCTACCGCGAGATCGCCCGGCTGACCCGGGGCGCCTATTCGCGCTTCGACACCGGCGCCGCCAGCCAGCTCGGCGAACTGCTGCGCGCCGTGGCTGCCTATGCCGCCGGCGGCATCAAGGCGCTGTCCGACCTCTCGGCGCGCAAGGCGGGCGGCGCACGCCTGCTCCTTGCGCAGATGAAGTAAGCCGATGCTGGTTTTCGGTTTGGTCGCACTGGTGCTCGGGCTGTGGGCGTTGCACCTGATCTCCAAGGTCGATGCGAAGCTCGGCGCCCGCGTCCTCAAGGCCGGCGGCGGCATCGCCGCCCTCGGCGTCGGCGTGTTTCTCGGCCTGCGCGGCAACCTCGGCATGGGCATCATGGTCGGCGCTTTCGGTCTTGGCCTGCTCGGCTGGCTGCCGTTCGGGCCGGCCGGTTTTTCCGCCCGGTCACAAAAGAGCAGCGGGCAGGCGTCGCGCGTGCGCTCGACCTATTTCGAAATGGAGCTCGACCACGACACCGGCGCCATGCGCGGGCGCATTCTCGCGGGCCGTCTGCAAGGGGCTGCGCTCGACAAGGTCGACATCGCGACGCTGGTCGAGTTGCTGGGCGACGTCGACGACGAGAGCCGGGCCCTACTGATGGCGTATCTTGACCGCCGGGATTCCGGCTGGAGTGAATACGCGCAAGGTGACGCGGCAGCGGGGCGGGGCGCCGCGCCCGGGGGCAAAATGTCGGAGCAGGAGGCCTATCAGATCCTTGGCCTGCAGACCGGCGCGAGCGCCGACGACATCGGCCGCGCGCACCGCGCGATGATGAAAAAATTCCATCCCGATCAGGGAGGGTCGACCTATCTGGCGGCCCGCATTAACGAGGCCAAGGAAATTCTTCTTCGTCGCCATCGCTGAGATACTCCTGACGCAACAATACCGTCAGCGGCTCCTGGCGTTCGACGCAGTCCTGTTATCGGCGGTTTCTTGTTTTGGTTTTTTTGTATTTTTTTGGTGTCTTCGCGCACCTTCAGGCGCGCGCTAGTTACTCCGCAGCATCATGCAAGGGATGTCGCTGCGCTTGAGATTCTTGCAGGCGTTTTCGGCCTGATCCTTATCGATGCCGGCAAAACGAGCGCGGAAGAGCGACTTCGGGCCTTTCGCGATTTTTTCGGTAAAGGGGCTGGCGTCGCCAAGCTGGGCCTTGGCCTTGTCCTTCGCCTCGACCAGCCGCTCCTTGGCGGCGTTTTCCTCGTCAAACGCGCCGACCTGGATCATCCAGCCGCCGCGCGGGCGAGCAGCAAGTTCTGCCGTGGCTGCCGGGAGCGGGACCTGACCGCCGGCCGAAGCGACCTGAGCTGAAGCAACCTGAGGCGGCTTGGCCGGCAGGACGCCCAACACGCCGGGGGCAGCGCCGGGCGGTGGCGGCGGCAGATCGTTCTTCACGGTGGCGACCGTGGTGACGCTGGATGTGGTGCCGGCCGGCGCCCGGACCAGCCGGCGGTTATCCGGCGGCAGCGGCGACAGGGAAGCGGTGCTCACGGTGGCCGGCTGGACGGCGACGGTGCGCACGGCAACGGGCTTGATGGGGTCGGTCGAGCCGGGGCTCACGACGGCCGTCGCCGGAGCGGCGATCGGGGCCGGCGTGGGGAGGGGCGTTGGCATCGCGGCAACCGCCACCTGGGCGGGGCGGGGATCGGCGGCCGGTACCGGCGGGGCCGCGGCGACCTGCACCTTTGCGCCGGTCCAGCCTTCGACGACCAGAGGTGCGGTACGTCGGGTCGCGGCAATGTTGACGTTGTTGGCGATCAGGCTGCGCATGCGGGCGTCGCGCGCGGCCGCCGTGCTGCCGCCAAACACCGCCGCCACGATATGGCGGTTGCCGCGGCGCACCGAGGTGACGACATTGAACCCCGAGGCGCGGATATAGCCGGTCTTGATGCCGTCGACGCCGTCAACGCTGCCAACCAGACGATTGTGGCTGCGAATCGTCTGGCCGCGGAAGACGAAGCTCCTCGTCGAAAAGTAGTGATAGTACTGCGGGAAACGGTCCTGAACGGCGCGGCCGAGAACGACCTGATCGCGGGCGGTGGTGATCTGTTCGTCGTCCGGCAGCCCGTGGGGATTGCGGTAGATCGTGTTGTTCATGCCGAGGGCGCGCGCCTTGGCGTTCATCTGGCGGCTAAAGGCCGGCACGTCGCCGGCGATTGCCTCGGCGATGACGACGGCGACATCGTTCGCCGATTTGGTGACGAGGGCGCGGATCGCGGTCTCGACCTGGATCGTCTGACCCGGCTTGAGCGCCAGTTTGGACGGCGCCTGGCGGGAGGCATTCAACGACACCGGCATTTCGGTGTTCAGCTTCATGCGGCCGGAGTCCAACTGCTCGAACAGCAGATAGAGCGTCATGATCTTGGTGAGCGAGGCGGGATGGCGCCGGGTGTCGGCATTGGTTGCCTGCAAAACCGCGCCGGAATTGACATCGATGACGAGAGACGCATACGGCGGCGTATAGGCCGGAGCAGGGCGTTTGCGCTTGCGGGCGTGGGCGTCAGTGCTGACGGCGGAGACGACAATGAGGGCCGCGAGACCCAGGGCGCCCCAACGGAGAGTTTGTTGGAAAATGGCTCCCGCACGCGACATCAACTCTCCCAACCCGCTTAATGGCCGTTCCTACGTCGCCTTTTAGGCGAATTTATAGCGCTTTCACGGCGCTTGCTAAGGGACGGTAGGAGAACACGGTTTACAACTTATTAATGCCATGCCCGCAATTTGACGAGATTCTTCGCACTGCAGCAGCTGGCTTGACTTTTTTGTGCACTGCAATATAAGATTAATCCAGTCCCGCCCTGCCGGGCTCGGACACTGAGCACATTGGACCCGCAATGGCGGGCCGGGAAAGGTACCACCATGGTCAAGAATTTCGAGGACCTCCAGCAGGTCAGCAAAGAAAGTGCCGATATTGCCATGAAGTCGATGGGCGCGGTCTCCAAGAGCGCCCAGGCGATCGCCACCGAAATCGCCAGCTATTCGAAGAAGTCCTTCGACGAGAGCACGGTGGCTCTGGAAAAACTGTTCGGTGTGAAGTCGCTGGAAAAGGCGATTGAACTTCAGTCCGAATACGCCAAGTCCGCCTATGAAGGCTTCGTGGCCGAGGCCACCAAGATCAGCGAAATGTATGCTGATCTTGCCAAGGAGTCCTATAAGCCGTTCGAAGCCATGGTCGCTAAGGCCAAGTAGGCGTCGCAGCAAACAAATCTGCGTTCGATACGATAAAGCCCGGCTGAACCAGCCGGGCTTTATTTTGTTTGCCGCCAGGCGTGACTATTTGGCGACCCGCAGCTTGGTCAGGTTGGTGCCGATGGCGGCAAACACGCTGCCGAGACCATTCGAATTGTTGACGATGAAGAACTTGTCGGCGCTGCTGGCGCAGTTCTGCAATAGCGTCGAGGTCGGATCGTTGTCGGTGTTGACGTGAATGGTATAGATCGTCACGCCCGCCGCCTTGATGTTGGCGCAGGTGCCGGCGCCGTTCTTCGAGGAGTCGTACATCCGCTTGTCGACCTGGGTCTGGCTGGACGACCAGCGGTTCTGGGTGTTCAGCCCGTCCGACATCAGGATGATCACGTCCTGGTATTTATAATTTGAATCCTTGGGCGGCGCGGTGAGGGGGCCGCCACCGACCAGGGATTGCCAGGCCCAGACCAGGCCGATCGGCTGGTTGGTCATGCCGGCCGGTTTCATCGAGTCGACCAAAGTGTTCATCGCACCCCAGTTGTAATTCAGGCCCATCATCGCCACCGGGCAATTATCGTCCTGATCGGCCGGAAACAGCTTCGACGGGCTGGTGCTGGCGCTGCCGGTCGGCGCCTCGACGGTCTGGTCGTAGCTCTGGTCGCGGTCCGCGACGCAGCCGTTCCAGGTATTGTGGTTTGCCGGGACCCACGTGGTCGAGGTGGTGCACTTCTTCTTGTTCTTGCCGTTCTTGCCAGATTTCTGGTTGGCGCAGGTGGTGCTCGAGCTATCGTACCCGTTGTCGTCGTCCCAGTCCGACCAATCGATCCAGTTCGCGTTGTAGTTGGACTTTCCGACATTGACGGTCTGGGCAAACGGAATGATCGACACATAGACGTCGCCGTTGGTGCTGGCCGTGCTCTGCAACTGAGTCAAAAGACTCTTGGTCGCCGACTTCAAGGCGGTCATCTTGCCGTCGCTCGACATCGAACCGGTGTTGTCCAGCGCCAATGCCACCCGCAGCCGTTCGGAGCCCCATTTCGATGTGGCTGAGCCGTTTACGGTCAGGCTGTTGAAACCCATGATGCCGAGGAAGTTGGTTGGCACCTCGGCAGATCCGTTCACCACCACAGTCGAACCGCCGCTTGCGGTGTAAGTTGCGCCGATGCTGACATTGGTCGCATCCGGCCGGTTGAACAGCGAGTTGAAATAGCTCTTGGCCTTGACCTGCAAGGCGGCGTCGCTGAGCGTCGCAGCGTCTTTCGACAGCATCAGCGCGGTGGAGTCGAGGGCGGCCTGCATCGCGGCCTTGGCGGAATTGGCCTGACTGTAATCAACTGCGAAGCCGACCGTGCCGAGCACCGGCAGCGAGGCGATGGCGAAGATCATTTCTTGAGGCTGCGGACGATCCTGGTCCTGAACATGATGATCACCGGCGTTTGGGTTCACCGGAATACCTAGCCGCAGGAAATAAAGGGCCGGTTTACGGGTAGGGCGAAAATCAAACGCCGCGGGTAAGTTCCCGCGGCGTTTTCTCGGTTTTTTTGTGGTCGGTCAGTCGCTTGCATCGTTAACCGGACTTGCGGGCGATGATGCCAATGCCAGCTAGTTCTTAGACGACACTGTTAACGCCCGGTTGCCGGCTGTTACTTGGCCACGCGCAGTTTGGTCAGGTCGGTGCCGATGGCATTGAACGCCGTGACGATCTGGCTTGCCGAGGTCAGCAGAAAGAACTTGCTGGCGTCGACGAACTTGTCCGGGCTGCCGGCGCAATTCTGCAACAATGTCGAGGTCGGATCGCCGCCGGTGTTCACCTGGATCGTATAGATCGTCACACCGGCATTCTTGATGTTGGCACAGGTGCCGGCGCCGTTGTCGTACATCCGCTTGTCGACATCGGTGTTGGTGCTGGAGCCGTTGCCGTTCCAGCGGTTGAGCGTGTTCAAACCGTCCGACAGCAGGATGATGACGTCGGTATAGGTGTAATTGGCTTCCTTGGCAGGAGCGACGAGGGGGCCGCCCCCGACCAGCGACTGCCAGCCCCAGACCAGTCCGATCGGCTGGTTGGTGGCGCCGAGCGGATACAGGCTATCGACCTGGCTCCGCATGGCCGCCCAGTTATATGACAGGCCCGACACCTGAGGCGAGCAGTTCTCGTTCTGCTCTGCCGGATATTTCGACGCCGCGATGTTGTTGCTCGGCGCCGTCACCAGCCGGTCGTAGTTGGAGACGGGACCGGCGGCGTTGCCACGGTCGGTAATACAGCCGTTCCAGGTGCTCCGGGCATTTGGAATCCAGGTGTGGTTGTAGCCCGTCGTGGTCGTGACGGTTTGCACACAGCGCTTGTTGTTGCCGTTGCCGCTGCACGAGCAGTTCGACCTGTTGCCGCAACTGGCGTTACGGCCGGTATCGACGGTATTGGTCGAGGTGCTGGTGATTGGAACGCTGTTGTAGCAGCCGTTATAAATGATGCCGATCTTCGTCGAATCCTTCCGGCCCGAATCCGTGCTGGGGCAGATCAATCCGGCATTGGCGCCGCTCGAGGGGATGGTGTTGGTGGTCGAGGAACTGGTTGGGCTCGTGGCGCAACCGAAGCCGTGATTGTTGTTGGAGAAAGGGCAGGAATCGCCGGGGCCGATGTCGTTCCAGTTGTTGGGCTTGTTGTTCTTCAGGATTGCGGGCTCCGACTCCCAGTCGGTCCAGTCGATATAATTGGCATTGAAATTGCCCGCCCCAAGATTGACGTTCTTGCTGAACGGGATCAGCGAGACATAGACGTCGCCATTGACGGCGGCTGCGTCCTGCAACTGTGTCAGCAGGCTTTTGGTGGCTGTCTTCAGCGCGCCGATCTTGTTGTCCGAGTTCATGGAGCCGGTGGTGTCCAGCACCAGCGCCACGCGCAACCGTGACGTGCCCCACTTCGACGTGGATGAGCCGTTCACCGTGATCTGGTTGTAACCGATAATGCCGAGCAAATTGGTCGGCACGTCGGCCGATCCTTTGACAATAACCGTCGAGCCGCCGTCGGCCGTGTAAGAGGCGTTGATCGTGATGTTCTTGGCGTCGGGCCGGGTAAACAGAGCCTCGAAATAGGTCTTCGCCTTGGCCTGCAACTGCGTGTTGTTGAGCGTTGCGGCGTCCTTCGACAGCATCAGTGCCGTCGAGTCGAGCGCCGACTGCATCGCGGCCTTGGCTGCATTTGCGCTGCTGTAATCGACCGAAAAGCCGACGGCGGCCAGAACGGGCAGGGCGGCGAGGGCGAAGGTGGTCGCAACGTTGCCACCCCTGGCCTTTCTGAAATGTCCGAGGCTGCGGCTCAGCTTTGTCCAGAAATGCGTCATCACGGCTCACCATCGCTAGAGAGTACGGAGGCCGTCATAAGGTCCGGTGATAAAAGGTCGGTGTACCGGGAAGCGCGAATCCGGGTTCCGCGGTAATTGTTTGCCGACATCGTCAGCCGTTAGTGGTGCACATTCAGCGGCTTGGCTGGTTAAAGGTCTGTGCTGCGGAAACGGCGAATGCCACGCAGTTCTTAGCGGACAC
>LNFM01004220.1_pt1 | contig 26860 bp, 25 predicted proteins | sample 596031 | NCBI WGS metagenome assembly LNFM01 (sample SAMN04254537, study PRJNA301005) | activated carbon metagenome | isolation source: dual media filters at the Ann Arbor, Michigan drinking water treatment plant | place: USA: Ann Arbor | reverse complement strand
AGCGGGCTGAGTGCGCGGCTGAGTGCGCGGCGGCGGGTGCTTCCGGGGCGCCCGCCGCCGATACACATCGACATGTTTCGGTCATTCCCGCGCCACACTCGGCTGGCCAACCTCTTTCCGACGCAACCGGGAGAGACACACGATGGCCACGAGCCTCTGGCCTTCCCTGCTGGCGACCTGGCTGAGCCTGACGCCCCCGCCCCAGGCCGGCATAGGGCCAGGCGCGGGCCAGGCGGCGCCCGCCGCGCCGGCGCCCGGCATCGCCCTGCCGCGGCGGCAGGATTGAGTTGCCCCCGATGCCGCCCGATAAGGACGCATGAACGACCTCCATCGCCATATCGAGGCCTGCAACAACACCCCATCACCGGCACATCTCCTGCCCTTTCGCATCGGCGAGCAGCAGGTGGGGTGGGTCGCGCCCGCGCTTGCCCAGGCGCTGACCTTCCACCCCCGCGACGTGCATTTCGACGCCAGGGGCGTGGCGCTCGCCTCGCGCCATCGCAGCCCGGCGGCGCGCAGCGCGGCGCTGGAGGATCTCTGCGGCGAATTGGCGCCGCGCGGGCATCTGCGCGTCAGGGGCGAGCCCTTCGATGTCCGCCCGACCGCCGAGGGGCCGACACTGGCGACGCTGGATCGCGGCGCGCTTCCCGCCTTCGGGGTGATCGGCCAGGGGGTGCATCTGAACGGGCTGGTGCGCCGGGGCGACGGGCTGCATGTCTGGGTGGGCATCCGCGCCCGCGACAAGGCGGTGGCGCCGGGCCAACTGGACAATGTGGTGGCGGGCGGCATCCCGGCCGGGCTCACGCCCGAGCAATGCCTGATCAAGGAGGCGGAGGAGGAGGCCGGCATGCCGGCTGCCCTGGCCGCCCAGGCCCGCCGCACCGGTCGCATCAGCTATATCCTGACGCTTCCCGAGGGGCTGCGGCGCGATGTGCTGCATGTCTACGACATCGACCTGCCGGAAGATTTTACGCCGGCGCCAAATGATGACGAGGTCGAGCGCTTCGAGCTCTGGCCCGCCCAGCGGCTGCTGGAGGCGGTGCGGGAGACCGAGGATGTGAAGTTCAACGTGAACCTGGTGCTGATCGATCTCTTCCTGCGCGAGGGGCTGATCGATCCCGGCAACGCCGAGGGCCAGCGCTTGCGGGTGGGGCTGAACGCCGGCCCCTGAGGTTGCGCATGGCCCTTGCCCGGGCCATAGCGGCGCCGCATGCAGCTCCAGGCCATTCTCACCCATCTGGGTTTCGCGCTGTTCCTGGCCCTGGTCTCGGCCGGCTGCGTGGCCCTGATGATCCGCTTCCCCATCCTCGACCACCCCGATGCCCGCAAGGCGCATTTCCACCCCACGCCAAAGGGCGGCGGCGTGGGGGTGGTGGTGGCCTTCATGCTGGGCATGCTGGTCCTGTTCGGCATCGCCGATTTCGCCCGGCTGGGTGCCATGCAGTTCCTGGGCGTCATCCTGGCCGCGCTGGCCATGGCTGGGGTGGCGCTGGCCGATGACGCGCGGGATTTCCGCTTCGTGGTCAAGCTGGGCGCGCAATGCGGCGCGGCGGTGGTGGCGGTGGCCTCCGGGCTGGTGCTGGAGCGGCTCGCGGTCCCGGGCTTCGGCGAGGTGCCGCTGGGCTGGTTCGGCGTGGCGCTGACCCTGTTCTGGATCCTCGGCTGCACCAATGCGGTGAATTTCATGGATGGCAGCGATGCGCTGGTGGGCTCGGTGATGCTGGTGGCATCGCTGGCGCTGGCCCTGATCGCGGCCAGCGAGGGCGCCTGGTTCGTCTATGCCGCCGCCCTTTTCCTCGCCGCGGGTTTTTCGGGATTTCTGCCCTTCAACCTGCCGCCGGCGCGGATTTTCATGGGCGATGTGGGCAGCCAGTTCGCCGGCTTCGTGATGGCGGTGCTGGCGGTGGCGGCGTCGCGCTTCGATGCCACGCAGATCAGTTTTCTGATCGTGCCACTCTTGCTGCTGGGGCTGTTGTTCGATGCAGGTTTCACCCTGCTACGCCGGGCGCTTGCGGGCGAGCGGGTCAGTACCCCACACCGCACTCATCTCTACCAGATGGCGGTGCGGGCGGGGATGGAGCCCGCCCATCTCGCCGCCATCCATGCCGGCTTCACCGTGTTTCACGCGGTGCTGGCCGCGGTCTTCATCAATCTGCCCACGCCGTGGAAGCCCAGCGTGCTGATCCCCGCATTGGCCGTGCAGCTGGTCTGGGCCGGCTGGGTGCTGGCCCGGATGCGCCGCCGGGGCCTAGCCTTTTAGGAGCATCGCAAGCCCCAGGAACAAGGCGATCGCCAGGCCCTGGAACAGCACGCGATACTGCATCAGCGTGTTGGAACGCTTCCCATTGGTATCGCCGCGCACCATCTGCACCACCCCAAGCGCCAGCACGACCAGCGTGCCGATCATGGCGGTGACGAGCAGGATGGTCAGCGCGGTCTGCATCACGCCGCCCCTGCCAAGGCCTTCCACACCACTTCGGGCGTGGCCGGCATGTCGATGCTCTTCACCGCCAGCGCATCGACCAGGGCATTGATCACGGCGGGCGGCGAGCCCACCGCGCCGGCCTCACCGGCCCCCTTCACGCCCAACGGATTGGTCTCGCAGAGCACCTCGACGAAATCCACCTCGATATCCGGCAGGTCATCGGCGCGCGGGAGCGCATAATCCATGAAGGAGGCGCTGAGCAGCTGGCCCGAGGCCTCGTCATAGGAGGTGCGCTCGAAAAACGCCTGGCCCACGCCCTGGGCCACGCCGCCATGCACCTGGCCACGGACGATCAGCGGGTTCAGCGCGTGGCCCACATCATCCATCACGATGTAGCGCGGGATGGAGATGATGCCGGTCTCCGGGTCCACCTCCACCTCGGCGACGTGGCAGCCATTGGGGAAGGTGTGGGCGGGGATATCGGCGACTTCGGCGGCGTCGAGCAGGGTCGCGGGCTCGCCGGCCGCGGCCCTCTCCTTCTGCCGCAGCGCGAGCGTCAGGATATCGATGCCGCGATCGGTGCCGGTGACCGAGAAGCGGCCCTTTTCGAATTCGATATCGACCACGGCCGTCTCCAGCACCTCCGACGCCGCCTGCTTGCCCTTCTCCACCACGGTCGCGGTGGTGGCGAGGATGGCCGTGCCCTCGGAATAGAGGCTGCGCGCGCCGCCGGTGCCGCCGCCGGTCGGCACCTGGTCGGTGTCGCCCTGCATGATGCGGATCTTTTCCATGGGAATCCCCAGCTCATGGCTGGTGAGCATGGCATAGGCTGTTTCGTGCCCCTGGCCGGTGCTCTGGGTGCCGACCCAGACTTCGGCGAAACCATCGCCGGTGAAGCGCACCTCGGCGCGCTCGGTCGGGCCGCCGCCGGTGGCCTCGAGGTAATAGGCGAGGCCAATGCCGCGCTTCATGCCCTTCTTCGCCGCCGCCGCCTGCCGCGCCGGGAAGCCGGCCCAGTCGATCTTGGCGAGCGCGGCGTCCATGATGGTCTCGAACTCGCCGCTGTCGTAGCGCTGGCCGATGGCGGTGGTGAAGGGCATCGAGGAGGAGGGCACGATGTTGCGGCGGCGCAGCTCGATCCGGTCGACGCCGATTTCGGCCGCGGCGGTGTCGATCAGCCGCTCGACCAGGTAGTTCGATTCAGGCCGGCCGGCGCCGCGATAGGCATCGACCGGCACGGTGTTGGTCAGCACGCCGATGACATTCGCGTGGATGGCCTGGAAGCCGTAGATCGAAGCCAGCACCTTGGTGCCCGCGCCGGTGGGGATGAAGGGCGCGAAGGTGGAGAGATAGGCGCCCATATTGGCGTAGTTCTTGGTCCGCAGGGCCAGGAATTTTCCGTCCGCATCCAGCGCCAGCTCGCCCAGCGTGATGTTGTCGCGGCCATGGGTGTCGGAGAGGAACGCCTCGGTCCGTTCCGCCGCCCAGCGGACCGGGCGGCCGACCTGCCGCGCCGCGATCGCGCACATCGCGTATTCGGCATAGAGATAGAGCTTCATGCCGAAGCCGCCACCCACATCGGGGGTGACCACGCGCACCTTCTCGGGTGCGACCTTCAGCACATTGCCGGCCAGCAGGTTCTTCACCAGCCACGAGCCCTGGGTGCCGGCATACAGCGTGAACTTTTCCTGGGCCGCGTCGTATTCGGCGGTGCAGGCGCGGCCTTCCATGCTGGCCACGACGACACGGTTGTTCACCACCGTCAGGCGCGTGACATGCGCGGCCGTCTTGAAGAGCGCGTCGGTCGCCGCTTTGTCGCCTGCCTCCCAGTCGAAGACGGTGTTGTTGGCGAGACCAGGCCACACGGTGGGCGCGCCGGGCTCATGCGCGGTGGCGAGGTCGGTGGCGCTGGGCAGCACCTCGTAGTCGATCTCGATCGCCTCGCCGGCATCGCGGGCCTGTTCGGTGCTTTCGGCGACGATGAAGACCACGGGGTCACCGACATGGCGCACCGCGTCGGTGGCCAGCGGCAGGCGCGGGGTTTCGCCGCGCGGGCTGCCATCGCTGTTCTTCAGCGGAATGACGCAGGGCACCTCGCCCACGCCCATGGCGACAAGGTCCGCCCCGGTGATGACCGCGAGCACGCCCGGCATGGCCTTCGCCGCCGCGGTGTCGATCGACAGGATCCTGGCATGGGCATGCGGGCTGCGCAGCACATAGGCCTGGGTCTGGCCGGGCAGGGCGATGTCGCCGGTGTAGCGCCCATCGCCCTTCAGCAGGCGAGGATCCTCGACGCGGCGGATGGATTGGCTGAGGCCGAATTTTGCCATGGGGGTCGCTCCGTTGCTTTGGGGAGAGGATGGGGTGGCCGCGGCATTTCGGGAAGGGGTGGTCGGCCGCTTCCCGCCGGCGCGTTCACGCCGCCGGCTGGGGCGCCGGCGGGTGTGGCGCACGCGGCTTGCGCCGGAACCAGCCCTTGATGGTCTCGCGCATGCTCTGGAAGGTCACGTAGAGCATCGGGATCATGAAAATCCCCACCACGGCGGCGGCGATCATGCCGCCGAAGACCGGCGTGCCCACGGCCTGGCGCGACAGGGCCGCGGCACCCTCCGCCCAGACCAGCGGCACCAGGCCGAGGATGAAGGCGATGGAGGTCATCATCACCGCGCGGAACCGCATCTTCGCACCCAGCACCGCGGCGTCGCGGATGGACATCCCCGCCTCGCGCCGCTCCTTGGCGAATTCCACGATCAGGATGCCGTTCTTGGCGGCCAGCGCGATCAGCACCACCAGCCCGATCTGGGCATAAACGTCCAGCGACTTGCCCGCGATCAGCAACGCGCCGAACGATCCCAACCCGCCGGCCGCGACCGAGAGCAACACCGGAATCGGGATGGTCCAGCTTTCATACAGCGCGACCAGGAAGAGATAGGCGAAGAGCAACGCGAGGGCGATCAGCACCCCCGTCCGCCCCGCCGCCTGACGCTCCTGGAACGCCGTGCCGGTCCATTCGAAGCCATAGCCCGGCGGCAGCACACGGGACGAGATCTGCTCCATCGCAAGCAAGGCATCGCCGGAGGAGACGCCCGGCGCTGGCGAGCCGTTCAGCAGCACCGTGCGGTTGTTGTTGTACCGGCTGATGGTCTGGGCACCCAGCACCACCCGCACATCGGCGAAGGCGCGCAGCGGCACCATCTGCCCGCGCTGGCTGCGGACCTGGATGCGCCAGATATCCGACAGCTCATCGCGGTCGGTCGCCTCGGCCTGGATATTGACCTGCCAGGTGCGACCGAACAAGTTGAAATCGTTGACATAGAACCCGCCCAGCGTGGTCTGAAGCGCGGCGAAGACGTCGGAAATGCGCACGCCCAGCGCCTGCGCCTTGTCGCGGTCCACATCCAGGAAGAGCGAGGGCGTGGTGGGCGAGAAGGTGGAGAAGACGCCGCGCAGCCTGGGGTCCTGGTTGGCCGCGATCATCAGCCCCAGCATTGCGCCGCCCAGCTCCGCCGGGTCCCGCCCCTCGAAATCCTGTAGCTGGTATTCGAAGCCGCCGCCGGTGCCCAACCCGATGATGGGCGGGATGTTGAAGGCGAAGACATTGGCCTGGCGGATGCCCTGCGCCGCGCCGAACAGCCGCCCGATGGCGGCGAAGACGCTGTCCTGCGTCGCCGTGCGGTCGGCGAAGGGCTTCATCCGCGCCACCAGGAAGGCCGCGTTGGACTGCGCGCCGCCATCGATCAGCGAGAACCCCACAATCGCCAGCGTGTTCTCGACGGCGGTGTTGGAGCGCAAAATCCCCTCCACCTGCTCCACCACCGCCCGCGTGCGCGACACGGATGCACCCTGCGGCAATTGCAGCTGCACGAAGAAGGCGCCCTGGTCCTCCTGCGGCAGGAAGCCCTGTGGCGTGCGCCCGGCCACAGAATAGATGCCGAAGCCGATGACCAACGTGATGGGAATGGACAGCACCGCCACCCGCACCAGCTTGCCCACGATCCAGGCATAGCCATCGCGCGCGCCATCGATGAAGCGCAGCACATATTTGATCGGCCCACGCTTGGGCCCACCATGGGTCAACAGTATCGCGCAAAGTGCCGGCGAGAGAGTCAGCGCATTGATCGCCGAGATGATCATGGCGACAATGATTGTCACGGCGAATTCGCGGAACAGCACGCCGGCCACGCCAGGGATGAACGCCACCGGCACGAAGACCGAGAGCAGCACCATGGTGATGGCGATGATCGGCCCGGTGATCTCGCCCATCGCCTTCTTGGTGGCCTCGGCGGGGGTGAGCTCGGGCTCCTCCTCCATCACCCGCTCGACGTTTTCCACCACCACGATCGCGTCATCGACCACGATGCCGATGGCCAGCACCATGGCCAGCAGCGAGATGGTATTGGCCGAGAAGCCAATGGCCAGCATCACCGCGAAGGTGCCGATCAATGAAACCGGCACGGCGATGGCCGGCACGATGGTGGCGCGGAACGACCCCAGGAACAGGTAGACCACGATCACCACCAGCAGGAAGGCCTCGACCACCGTCTTCAGCACCTCCTTGATGGTGTCGGAGACGAAGGTGGAGGTGTCGTAGAACACCCGGTAATCCACGCCCTCGGGGAAGCGCGTCTTCAACTCCTCCATGGCGCGGCCCACGGCGCTGGCCACCGCCACGGCATTGGCGCCGGGCGAGAGATAGATGCCCATGGTCACCGCCGGCTGGCCATTCAGCCGGCTTTCGGTGTCCTCATTCGCGGCGCCGAGCTCTATTCGCGCCACATCGCGCACCCGCAGCGTCGAGCCATCGGGGTTGGCGCGGATGACGATGTCGCCGAACTGCTCGGGCGTGGTCAGCCGCCCCTGGGTCTGCATGTTGAACTGGAATTGCTGGTCCGGCCCGATCGGCCGCGCGCCGATGCGCCCCACAGCCGCCTGCACGTTCTGCCCCTGGATGGCGGCGACGATGTCGGAAGGTGCGATGTTGAGGCTGATCAGCCGGTCCACCTCGAACCAGATGCGCATGGAATAATCCAGCGCGCCGAACAGCTGTACCTGACCCACCCCCGGCGTTCGCGCCAGCCGGTCCAGGATGTTGATGGTGGTGTAGTTCGACAGGAAGATCGGCGCGCGCGATCCGTCTGGCGAATAGACGAAAAGGAACTGCAACACCGCCGAGGATTGCTTGCGCACCGTCACGCCATTGCGCTGCACCTCCTGCGGCAATCGCGCCAGTGCGGCCTGCACGCGGTTGTTGACATTCACCGTCGCGATATCGGGGTCGGTGCCCAGCGCGAAGGAGACGCTCAGCGTATAGGTCCCGTCATTGGCCGAGTTGGAGCGCATGTAGAGCATGCGGTCCACGCCGTTCACCGCGCTTTCCAGCGGCTGCGCCACTGTCGCCTCAACCACGGCGGCCGAGGCCCCGGGGTAGCGCGCGGTGACCGAGACCTGCGGCGGCACGATGTTGGGAAACTGGCTGACCGGGATGACCGACAGCGCCAGCGCACCCGCGATGGTGGTGACGATGGCGATGACGATGGCAAGCCGGGGGCGGTCGACGAAGACGGAGCTGAGCATGTGCCGGGCCTAGCGAGTCGCTGCGGGCGGCGCGGGGGCCGCCGGCGCGGCTGCGGGGGCCGGCGCGCCGGGCGGGCGCCCCGCTGCTCCCCCGGCCGGCGCCGGGTTCACCGGCGTGTTGGGCCGCACCCGCTGCACGCCCTCGGTGATCACGCTCTCGCCGGCCTGCAAGCCTTCCTCCACCACCGCCAGCTCGGCGGTGCCGCGGCCCAGCCTGATCTGCCGGCGCTGGGCCACGTTGTTGGCGCCCACGACGAAGACGAAGAAACCGCTCTGGTCCTGGCCCACCGCGGCGCGTGGCACCACGATGGCCTGCACCGGCTCGATGCCCTCCACCGTCGCGGTCACGAATTGCCCGTCGATCAGCTCGCGCGAGTCGCCCTGGCTGCCCGGCGCGCTGCGCACCGGGTTGGGGATCAGCGCGCGGACCAGGATGGTGTCGGTGTTGCGGTCGATCTGGGTGTCGATGAAGTCGATGCGGCCGACCTGATTGTAGGGCGTGCCATCCACCAGCCGCACCCGGATGACCACCGCGGCCGGGCCGCCGCGCGATTCGTAGCGCGCCCGCAGCTCCAGCGCCTGGCGCTGGCTGACGGTGAAGGCGACGCGCATCGGGTCCTGACTGACAATGCTGGCCATCGGCTCGGAACTCGGCGTCACCACATTGCCCACGGCAAAGACCGACCGGCCGATCTTGCCGGCGATGGGCGAGGTCACGTCGGTATAGGCCAGGTTGATCTCGGCGACGCGCACCTGCGCCTGCGCTCCCAGCACGGCGGCGGCACCCGTGCGCTCGCCGGCCAGCGCGGTGTCGAGAGCCACCTGCGTGCCGGCACCGGTCGCGCGCAATTCCCGCGCGCGGGCCAGGTTGACGCGGGCATTCTCCAGCGTGGCCTGGGCCGAGGCGACAGTGGCGCGGGCCTGGGCCAGCTGCGCCTCGAAGGGCGCGCGCTCGATGCGGAACAGGGGTGCGCCCTCGGCCACCTCGCCGCCCTCCTGGAACAGCCGGGCCTCCAGGAAGCCGGTGACGCGGGCGCGGATATCGACCCGGCTCACAGCCTCGATCCGGCCCACGAATTCAGAGGTCTCGGTCACCGGGCGGCGTTCGGCCGGCTGGACGCCGACCGCCGGGGGGCCCTGAGGCCCGAACTGTGCCTGGGCGGGTGCCGCGGCAAGAAGGGAGAGAAGAAGGGTCGCGTGGCGTAACGCCATCCGAAAATCCTTGGCAATAGACGACAGCAATTGCGGCGCGGCATGGCAGACGCGGCACACACCCGCCACAGTTGGGACTTCCCACAGGCCGCGCCTACCATGTCGCTGCATTTTCACACAATCCTTACATAAAAAGATCGCCATGTTTCCCGGCTGGCCAGGGAATGCGGCAGGATATGGCATGCGGAAACTCCTGCCTGGCTTGCTTTTGTTGTCAGGGTGCCTGGGCGCTCTCTGGGCGCTCGACCGCGCCCTGCCGCCCGATCTCAGCCGCGCCCAGGCCACGGGTGCCGAGATGCTGGACCGCCAGGGCCGCATCCTGTCGGTGCTGCCCGCGCCCGGCGGCGTCTGGCGCCTTGCCACCACGCCGCGCGACGTGCCGCCGCACCTCATCGCCATGCTGCTGGCCGCCGAGGACCGGCGCTTTCACTGGCATCCCGGCGTCGATCCGCTCGCCCTCGGCCGGGCCGCCGCGCAATGGGCCTGGCGGGGGCGGGTGGTCTCGGGCGGCTCGACATTGACGATGCAGGTGGCCCGCCTCCTGGAACCCAGGCCGCGCACCCTGCGCAGCAAGTCCATCGAGATCCTGCGCGCCATGCAATTGGAGGCGAGGCATTCCAAGCAGGAGATCCTGGCGCTCTGGCTGACCCTGGCGCCGCAGGGCGGCAATCTGGAGGGCATGCGCGCCGGTGCCCTGGCCTGGTTCGGCCGCCCGGCGCGGCAGCTCGACGTGGCGGAGGCGGCGCTGCTGGTGGCGCTGGCCCGACAGCCCACCCGCACCCGGCCCGACCGCCACCCCGAAGCGGCGCGGCGCGCGCGCGACGCGGTGCTGCTGACCCGCGCGGCCGCCGCCCAGGCGCCGGTGGATGGGAGCCTGGCCAGCGCCGCCCCGGTGCCGCTGCGGCGCCAGCCCATGCCGGCGCTGGCGCCGCATCTCGCACGGCAACTCGGCGGTGGGTCCACCACGCTCGATGCCGGGCTGCAACGCGCCGTCGAGCGCATCGCGGCCGACGCGCTGCGCGGCCTGCCCGAACGCGCTTCGATCGCCATCATGCTGGCCGAGGCCGCGCCGCGGGAATTGCGGGCGGTGACCGGCGGGGCCTGGATGGAGGAGGCCCGGGCCGGCGCGCTGGACCTGTCGCGCGCGGTGCGCTCGCCGGGATCGGCGCTGAAGCCGCTGCTCTACGCCCTGGCGTTTCAGGACGGCATCGTCGGCCCTGGCAGCCTGGTGGCCGACATGCCGCGCAATTTCGGCGGCTATGCCCCGGAGAATTTCGACCGCGGCTTCGCCGGGCAGGTCACGGTGGCCGAGGCGCTGCGGCAATCGCTGAACCTGCCCGCCGTGGCGCTGCTCAGCCAGCTCGGCCCCGTGCGTTTCGCCGGCCTGCTGAAGACCGCCGGCGCCGCGCCCCGCCTGCCGCCGGGCGCCGACCCCGCGCTGCCGCTGGCGCTGGGTGGGGTTGGGCTGACCTTGCGCGACATGACGACGCTCTACGCGATGCTGGCCGATGGCGGGCGTGTGGCGCCGCTGCTGATCCGCCCCGGCGTGGCTGGACCCGGCGTCCCTGGCCCGCGTGCCAATGCGCTGGAGCCGCATGCGGCGCGGCTGGTCGGCCGGGTTCTGGTGCAGCCCTTCCCCGGCGGTGGCCCGGCTGGCGTGGCGTGGAAGACCGGCACGAGCTGGGGCGGGCGGGATGCCTGGGCGATGGGCTTCGATGCGCGCCATGTCGCGGGCGTCTGGGTCGGCCGGCCGGATGGCACGCCCATGCCCGGCGCCACCGGCGCGCGCCTGGCCCTGCCCATCCTGGCGGGGGTCATGGAGCTGGTGCCCCCGGCGCCGCTGGAAGGGCTGCGGTCGCGGCCCGAACGCCCTGTCATGGCCGAGGCGGCAGACCGGCTGCGCCTGCTGTTTCCGCCGCCCGGCGCCGTCGTGGAATCAGGCGCGCTGGTGTTGCGCGCGGCCGGCGGGCAGCGCCCGCTGACATTTCTGGTTGATGGCGTGGCTTTGCCGATCGAGCCGGCGCGTCGCGAGATCGCGTGGCATCCGCCGGGGCCGGGCATCTACCGTGTCACGGTTCTCGACGCGGAAGGCGGCGCTGCTGGCGCCACCATCCGCGTCCGAGGGGAGGTCCGGGTCGAAGGCCGGGGTAACGTCCGGGGCGAATAGGCCCCCGGCGTTACTGGGCGCGCGGGCCGGCCGGGCCAACCGGGCCGGCGGGACCCACGGGGCCAATCGCACCGGCCGGACCAGCGGGACCGGCAGGGCCAATCGCACCGGCCGGACCAACGGGACCGGCAGGGCCAATCGCACCGGCCGGACCAACGGGACCGGCAGGGCCAATCGCACCGGCCGGACCAGCGGGACCGACAGGGCCGATCGCACCGGCCGGACCCGCGGGACCAACGGCGCCCATCGGGCCGATGGGACCAGCCGGACCCGCAGGACCAATCGCACCGGCGGGGCCGGCAGCGCCGACGGCACCCGTCGGGCCGACCGGACCAGCGGGACCAGCCGGACCGGCCTCGCCAGCCGGACCACGCTCGCCGGTCGCACCGGCGATGCCCTGGGCGCCCGTCGGCCCCTGCGGGCCGGCCGGGCCCACCGGGCCTGTCTCGCCGCGTTCGCCCTGCGGCCCGGGGGCGCCGACAGCGCCGGCAATGCCCTGCGGGCCGACCGGGCCCTGCGCGCCGGCCGGGCCAATCTCGCCGCGCGCGCCGGCGGGGCCGCTCGACCCCACCGCGCCACGCTCACCCGCCGGCCCGATCGGGCCCACGGGCCCCGGGCCGCGCGATGCCTCGAACACCAGGTTGATGAAAAGCGCGGTCACCGCCGCCACGGCCACATTGCCGAGCAGCGGATTGGCCGCCATCCATTTTTTCAGCTGGTCCATGAAGAGTCCCCCGTTTGACGCGAAGCGGTTTGCGGCCGCGGCGGCATGGCGTGCCGCGCCCCGCCCGGTTGGACGCGGGCGCATTACCCCCTACACTCCGCAGATGACGCCCTTCTGGCACAGCAAAAGCCTCGACGCCATGTCGCGTGACGAGTGGGAGAGCCTCTGCGATGGCTGCGGGCGTTGCTGCCTGCACAAGTTGCGGGAGGACCGCACGGAAAAGCTGCATTTCACCAATGTGGCCTGCCGGTTGCTGGATGGCGCGACCGCGCGCTGCTCGAATTACGCCGAGCGCAGGCGCTTCGTGCCGGACTGCATCCAGCTCACGCCGCAATTGCTCAATGAGATCGACTGGCTGCCGCCCTCCTGCGCCTATCGCCTCATCCAGGAGGGGCGGGACCTGCCCTGGTGGCACCCGCTGGTCTCCGGCCGCCCGGAAACCGTGATCGAGGCCGGAATCAGCGTGGCCGGCCGGGTGGTGGCCGAGCGCGATTCCGGTGGATTGGAAGACCATGTCGTGCCCTGGCCCGGGAAATTCCCGCGCCAGGCCGGACCATTGCCCAAAAGGAAAAGACCGAAATGAAAGACGCGATCTATGGCGGCATCAACGTGGCGGTGCTCACCGCCATGCATGCCGACCTCTCCCCCAACCTCGATGCCATGGCGGCGCATGCCTCCTGGCTCCTGGCCAATGGCGCCAATGGCCTGGGCGTGCTGGGCACGACGGGCGAGGCGAACAGTTTTTCGGCGGTCGAGCGCATGGCCATCGTCGAGGGGCTGGTTGCCCGTGGCATCCCGGCGGCGAAGATGATGCCCGGCACGGGTGTGAGCAGCCTGACCGAGACGGTGGCGCTTACCCAACACGCCCGCGCTCAGGGCTGCCGCGGCGTGCTGCTGCTGCCGCCCTTCTACTACAAGGCGCCCAGCGATGACGGCCTGTTTGCCTATTTCGACGAGGTGGCGAAGCGGGTCGGCGGCGGTATCGCGCTCTACCTCTACAATTTCCCGCAGCAATCGGCGGTGCCCTTCTCGCTGGCGCTGATCGGGCGGCTGCTGGACGCGCATCCCGGCGTGTTCAAGGGCGTGAAGGATTCCTCCGGCGACTACGCGAACATGAAGGCGATGATCGACGCCTTCGCCGGCCGCGGTTTCGAGGTCTATACCGGCTCGGACGAATACGTGCAGCGCATTTTGTCCGAGGGCGGTGCCGGCTGCATCACCGCCGCCGGCAATGCGAATTGCCATTGGGGCGGTATCGTCTATGCCCAGCGCACGGGGCCGGAGGCAGACGCGGCCCAGGCGATGCTCAGCGCCACCCGCCGCGCCGCCACCGCGGCCCCCCTCATTCCCAACCTGCGCGAGGTGATCGCGCGCTCCACCGGCGATGCCAGCTTCCGCCACATCCGCCCGCCGCATCTGCCGCTCACCGCCGCCCAGGCCGATGCCGCCTGGGCCGCCTGGTCGGCCACCGGCGCCATTCCGCTGCCCGGGCTCGCCGCCCGGCTGGCGGCGGAATGAAGGAGCCCTTCCGCTGCCGCGAGCCTGCCATCGCCACGGTGCAGCTCGACAATGAGCATGTCCGCGTCACCCGGTGGGATTTCCCCCCGGGTGCCGAGACCGGCTTTCATCGCCACGGCTGGTACTACGTGGTGGTGCCGGTGACAGATGGCGAATTGTTGCTGGAGATGGGCGATGGCAGCACCGCCCATGCCTCGCTCACCGCCGGCCTCGCCTATCAACGGCCGGCCGGGGTGGAGCACAATGTGGTCAATGCGGGTGTCGCGCCGCTGAGCTTTGTGGAGACTGAGCTCAAGGCGATGCCGGGCTGAACCTGCGGCCAATTCCGCCCACTTACATCAGCCGTTTACCTTTCTGCCGCCTATTGGACTGATGTCGCAGTTTCGCCATCAGCCAGAGAGCCCGCGCATGACGACGCCATCGGAGGCCGATTTGGTGCATGCCTTGCGCGGCGCCATGCGGGCCGAGTTCCAGCCGCTCTTCGCCGACATGACCCGGCTGGTGGACCGGCGCATTGCCGAGCTCAGTGCCGAGCTGCATGCCAGTGTCGAGCTGGTGGATATGAACGAGGCCAAGCTCTCCCGCGAACTGGGCATGGTGCATGAGCAGATCGCCGGCCTGGTCGCCGCGCCCCAGCCGCACCGCCGCAACAGCGGCGTCGAGTTGGAGGCGGTGGTGATCGCGACCGAAGCCGCAGCGAACACGATCATGGAGGCAGCCGAGGCCATCCAGGACTGGATCCTGGGCGACCGGCGCGATGCCGAATCCATCGAATGCCTCGCCAGCCGGGTGAACGCGATCTTCGAGGCATGTTCCTTCCAGGACGTCACCGGCCAGCGCATCCGCCGCGCCATCCAGCATCTGCAGACGGTGGAGACCATGCTCGAGCGTTTTGTCCCCGTGCCCGCCACGCCGGCGGGGCGGCTGGTCGTCGCCACCGGCATGCACACGGTCGAACCCGGGGCGCGCGGCCAGAGCGACATGGCGCAGGCCGAGATCGACGCGTTGCTCAACGGCTGAGCCACGCCGCAAGTCGGGCTGCCGCCGGTTGAACCTGGCATGGCGCGGCCACACCTACAGGTGATGGTCCGCCCCGCCAAATTCCTGAAACCGGCCATCCGTACAGGAGTGGCCCATGGCCGATGACCCCTATGGCGTGCTGGGCGTGAAGCGCGATGCCTCGCCCGAGGCGATCAAGGCGGCCTATCGCAAGCTCGCCCGCAAGCACCACCCCGATCTCAATCCCGGCAAGCCCGAGGCGGAGATACGGTTCAAATCCGTCTCCGCCGCGCATGACCTGCTGTCGGACCCCGAAAAGCGCGGCCGCTTCGACCGTGGCGAGATCGACGCCGAAGGGCAGGAGCAGCGCCCCGCCGGCGGCTACCGTCGCCATGCCGATGCGGCGCAGGGTGCGCGCTATGGCGGCGGGTCGGGCGATGCCGCCTTCGATGACCTCTTCGCCGACATGTTCGAGGCGCAGCGCAGGGCCGAGGCCGCGCCACGTCAGGGCCGCGACGAATCCTACCGGCTCGACGTCTCCTTCATCGATGCCATGCTGGGCACCACCATCCCGATGGGCCTGCCCGATGGACGGTCACTGAGCGTTCGCATCCCGCCCGGCATCACCACCGGCCAGGTGCTGCGGCTGCGCGGCCAGGGCGGCCCCGGCCGCAATGGCGGGCGCGCGGGCGATGCCATGATCGCCATCACTGTGGCGGATCACCCGCTGCTCGTGCGCGATGGGCGCAACATTCTGATGGAGCTTCCGGTCTCGCTGCGCGAGGCGGTGCTGGGCGGGCCTGTCGAGGTGCCGACGCCATCGGGCCGGCTGCGCGTCACGCTGCCCGCCCATAGCGACAGCGGCCGACAGATCCGGCTGCGCGGCAAGGGGGTGGCGGCGCATGGCGATGCCGCGGCGGGCGACCTGTTGTTGACGCTGAAGGTCGTGGTCGGTCCGGCCGATGCCGCGCTGGATGAATTCCTGACCCATTGGTCACCGCCGGCCGGGGAGGATCCACGCGCCGCGCTGGATTTCCCGGCGTGATCTCCCTGGAACTCCTGGTCGCCCGCTACCCCCGGCTCGACCCCGGGCAGATCCAGCAATGGCTGATCGAGGGCATGGTGAGGGCCGAGCCGGGCCCGGCCTTCACCGAAATGGATGTCGCCCGGGTCGGGCTCATCCTCGAATTGCGTGATGAGCTCGATTTGGGCGAGGCGGCGCTGCCTGTCGTGCTGTCGCTGCTCGACCAGCTCTACGCCCTGCGGCGGGAGCTGGCAGTGCTGCGCGGCAGCGCCCTCCCGGCCTGACTGTATCAGTCGGCGAAGGCCGAAGCGGCCTGGATCACCGGGCGCCAGCGGGCGATGTCGGCGGTCCAGAACTGCTTGTGGAAGGCCGGCGTCGCCTGCGCCGCGGGCACCGGCGCGGTGCCGAGATCGGCGAAGCGGCTGACCAGCGCGGGCACCGCCAGCGCATGCTGCAGGGCGGTCGACAGCCGGCCCACGATCTCCGCCGGTGTGCCGCGCGGGGCGTAGAGCCCGTGCCACACGCTCACCGCGAAGCCCGGCATGCCCGCCTCATTGGCGGTCGGCAGGTCGGCCAGCGAGGCCACGCGTTGGGTGGTGGTGACCGCGAAGCCGCGGATGGTGCCGGCGCGGATCTGCTCGGTGGTGTTGGTGGTCTGGTCGCACATCAGGTCCACCGTGCCGCCGACGAGGTCGTTCATCGCGGGGCCAGTGCCGCGATAGGGCACCGTGGTCAGGTTCACGCCCAGTGCCGACTGGAACAGCAGGCCACACAGGTGGCTGGCCGCGCCGATGCCGGCATTGGCCATGTTGATGCCATCGCGCCGCTGGCGGACCAGCGCCACCAGCTCGGCCAGGTTGTTGGCGGGCAGGCTGCGCTTGCCCACGATGGTCATCGGCACCTCGGTGATCATGCCGATGGTCTCGAAGCCGTTCACCGCGTCATAGGCCAGGCGGCGATAGAGGGTGGGGATCACGCCCATGCCGATGTGGTGGCACAGCACGGTGTAGCCATCGGGCCGGGCCAGCGCCACGCGCTGCGCGCCCAGCGTGCCGCCGGCGCCGCCGACATTCTCGACAACGACGGAGCCACCCATGTCGCGGCCCATTTCCTGCGCGATCAGGCGGGCGACGGTGTCGGTCGGCCCGCCGGCGGCGAAGGGGACGATCATGGTGATCGGACGTGTGGGATAGGCCTGGGCCAGGGCGGGCGCGGCGAGGCCCGCGACCGGCAGGGCGAACACGGCGCGGCGGCTTGGATGTGACATTGATGTTTCTCCCAGGAGTGAGGCGGTAATTAGCGAAGCGCCGGCCGCAATCAAGCGGCAATCACCACTGCCCGAAGAAAACCCCTGCCTTCTTGTACGATGCGGTGCCCTTCTCGGCCTCGTCCCAGGTGATGGTGGTGCGCCGCTTCAGGCTGGCGAACCAGGCCAGCAGCCGCTCCTTCATCGCCGCCCGCACCGCCTCATGCCCTGGGCTCTGGCCGAGATCGTGGAATTCCTCCGGGTCGGCCTGCAGGTCGAAGAGCTGCGGCGGCATGCCGGTCGACCAGTGGATGTATTTCCATTCCGCGGTGCGGACCATCCAGGCATGGTGGTGCCCCACCGGAATGCCCAGCCGCAGCCGGGCGCCACGGAATGTCCAGTCGAGCTCGGAAAACACCACGTCGCGCCAGGGCCGCGCGGGCGCCCCCCGGGTGAGTTCGAGCAGCGAGCGGCCCTCGATGAGATGCGGCGCGGGGGGCAGGCCCAGCGCATCGAGGATGGTGGGGACCACATCGATGGCCTGCACCGGGCTGTCGTCATCGCCCCGCCGCGTGGCCCGCGGGTCGACCAGGATGAAGGGCACCTTCTGGATGCAGTCGTGGAACAGCTCCTTCTCGCCCAGCCAATGGTCGCCGAGATAGTCGCCGTGATCGGCGCAGAAAATAACAAGTGTGTCCTTCCACAGGTCGAGCCGGTCCATCGTCTCCCACACCCGGCCGAGGTGGTGGTCGAGCTCGGCGATCAGCCCCTGATAGGCCGGGCGGACGGTGGCGATGCAGTCGTCGCGCTGGAAACTCTGCGCCGCCTCCTCATCCATGAAGGCGGTTTGCACGGGATGGGCGGAGCGCTCGTCGGGGTGGCGGGAGACGGGGAGGCATTGATTGGCGGAATACATCGCGTGGTAGGGCGCGGGCGCGATATAGGGCCAATGCGGCTTCACGTAGCTGAGATGCAGCACCCAGGGTTTTTCGCCCTGCTCCTCGATGAAGCCTATCGCCTTGTCGGTGGTATAGGCGGTTTCGCTGTGCTCGGCCTGGATGCGGGCGGGGTGGCGGGCATGGCGCATGTGCCAGCCCGATTGGGTCTGCCCATTCTCGTCGGTGACGGAGATGACGTAGTCGCTCCAGGGGTCGGGGCTGTCATAGCCCTTTTGGCGCAGCCAATGGGCGTAGGCGCCGTTGGGTTCGGCGTGGTGGCCGTCATGCCGGTCGACGAGTTGGAACCAGCCTTCGTGCAGCAGCACGGCCAGTTCATCGGCCCCGTCGGCGTGCAACCGCGCCATGCCGTGCCGATCGGGGATCACATGCGTCTTGCCTGCGAGCATCAACCGCCGGCCGGATTCCCGCAGGTGCCAGCCGAGCGTCACCTCGCCCACCGAAAGCGGCACCCGGTTGTGGGTGGCGCCATGCGAGGAGACGTAGCGGCCGGTGTAGTAGCTCATGCGCGACGGCCCGCAGATCCCGCTCTGCACGAAGGCATTGGTGAAGCGGGTGCCGCGCGCGGCCAGGGCGTCGAGGTTGGGCGTGCGCAGGAAGGGATGGCCGGCGCAGCCCATGTGATCGTGCCGGAACTGGTCGGCCATGATGAAGAGAACATTGCGCATGTGCTGGACTTTTCCCCGCTTCCCGCCACAGCCTAGGCGAAATGGAGGGAAATGCCATGCACCGCCGAACGTTCCTCACCGCGGCCGCCGCTGCCCTGGCCCTGCCCGGCCGGGCGCAGGGCGAGGTCAACCGGATCATCGTGGGCTTTCCGCCCGGCGCCTCCAGCGATGGCCTGAGCCGGTTGCTGGCCGAAGCCGCCGGTCGAGGGGCGCTGGGCACCAGCGTCGTCGAGAACAGGCCGGGTGCGACCGGTGGCATCGCGGCGGCGCTGGTGGGCCGGGCCAGGCCGGATGGCCGCACCGTGCTGGTCACCATCGACCCGACCTTCACCATCAACCCGCATATCTACGCCGCGCCGGGCTTCGATCCGCAGGGGTTCGAGCATCTCGCGCTGCTCGGCCATTTCCCGCTGGCGCTGCTGGTGCATCCCGAGACCGGGATCACCGATGTCGCGGGCCTCGCGGCCGCGGCGCGGGAGCGCGGGCTGTTCTATTCCTCGGCCGGCGCGGGCAGCCCCGGGCATTTGGGCATGGAGGCGCTGCGGCTGCGGCTTGGCCTGCCCGCGCGGGCGCTGGAGCACGCGCCGACACGGGGCAATGCCCAGGCGGTGATGGAGTTGCTGGCCGGCCGCGCCCAGGTCGGCATGCTGGCGATCGGCGGCGGGGTGCAGGTGGTGCAGGAGGGCCGGATACGCGCCATCGCCACCTCCGGCGAGGGGCCGGACCCCGCGCTGCCCGGCGTGCCGACCCTGGCCGAGGCGGGGATCACGGATATGGTGCTGCGCTTCGGCAGTCTTCTCTCGGCGCCGCGCGGCATGCCCGAGGCGATGCGCGCGGGCTGGATGGCCTGCGCGCGGGAGGTTTTCGCTTCGGCGCAGGGGCGGGCGCGGATCGAGGGCTTTGGCATGGTGGCCGAGCTGCGCCTGGGGGAGGCGGCGGAGGCCTGGGTGCGCGAGGGTTTTTCCCGCTGGGGGGAGGTGGCGCGGGCGACCTCGCTGCGGGTGGAATAGGCTACTCCCGGTTCTTCTTCCGCCACTCATCGATGGCGGCCATGGCCTCCTGCTTGGCCACCCGTTCATGCTGGCCCGCCACATCGCCGGTCGTCACCGGCTTCGCATCCGCGCCGGCGCCGTTATAGGTCGTCCAGCGCCAATTGTTGCGGCCCTTCAGCGGGCCGACCGTGTAAACACACCCCCGATGCTCCGCCATATTCAGGCATCCATCTTCAGGGCGGCAATGAAGGCACTCTGCGGTATTTCAACCTTGCCGAACTGGCGCATACGCTTCTTGCCTTCTTTCTGCTTGTCCAGCAGCTTTCGCTTGCGGGAAATATCCCCGCCGTAGCATTTGGCCGTCACGTCCTTCGACATCGCGGAAATCGTCTCGCGCGCGATCACCCGGCCACCGATGGCGGCCTGGATGGGGATCTTGAAGAGCTGGCGGGGGATCAGCTCCTTCAGCTTTTCGCAGATGCTGCGGCCGCGGCGCTCGGCGGCGTTGCGATGCGCCATGAAGCTCAACGCATCAACCGGCTCATTGTTGACGAGGATGGAAATTTTCACGAGGTCGCCCTCCTCGTAGCCATCCATGGCGTAGTCGAAGCTGGCATAGCCGCGGGAAATGCTCTTGAGGCGGTCGTAGAAATCGAACACCACCTCGTTCAGCGGCAGGCGGTAGACCGCCATGGCGCGGCTGCCGACATAGGTCAGCTCCACCTGCTGGCCGCGGCGCTCGTTGCACAGCGTCAGCACTGCGCCGAGGTAATCGTCCGGCACGAAGATGGTGGCCTTGATCCAGGGCTCCTGGATGCTGTCGAGCAGGCTGCCATCGGGCATGTCGGCCGGATTGTGCAGATCGAACTCCTCGCCATTCGTCTTGCGGAGTTTGTAAACGACCGAGGGTGCGGTCGCGATCAGGTCGAGGTCGAACTCGCGCGAGAGGCGTTCCTGCACGATCTCCAGATGCAGGAGGCCGAGAAAACCGCAGCGGTAACCGAAGCCCAGCGCGGCGCTGCTCTCCGCTTCGTAATGGAACGAAGCATCGTTCAGCCGCAGCTTGGAGAGGCCGTCGCGCAGCTTCTCAAAATCATCGGCATCGATTGGGAACAGCCCGCACCACACCACCGGAATGCTCGGCTTGAAGCCGGGCAGGGCCTCCTCCGCCGGGCGCCGATCCTCGGTGATGGTGTCGCCCACATTGGTATCGGCCACGGTTTTGATCGCGGCGTTGAGGTAGCCCATCTCGCCCGGTCCGAGATATTCCCGCTGCACCATCTTGGGCGTGAAGACGCCGACCTGGTCGATAAGATGGGTCGAGCCGCTCGACATCATCCGGATCTTCATCCCGCGCTTGAGGATGCCGTCCTTGATCCGCACCAGGATGATGACGCCGAGATAGGCGTCGTACCAGCTATCGACCAGCAGCGCCTTCAGCGGTGCATCGGGGTTGCCCTTGGGCGCCGGCAGGCGGGTGACGATGGCCTCCAGCACGCCCTCGATATTGAGGCTGGTCTTGGCCGAGATCATCACCGCATCCGTGGTGTCCAGCCCGATGACATCCTCGATCTGCTGCTTCACCCGGTCCGGTTCGGCGGCGGGCAGGTCGATCTTGTTCAGGATGGGGACGATCTCGTGGCCCGCATCCAGCGCCTGGTAGACATTGGCCAGCGTCTGCGCCTCGACCCCCTGGGAGGCATCGACCACCAGCAGCGAACCCTCGCAGGCGGCCAGCGAACGCGAGACCTCGTAAGCGAAATCCACGTGCCCCGGCGTGTCCATGAGGTTCAGCGTGTAGTCGAGGCCATCCTTGGCGCGGTAGGTCAGGCGCACGGTCTGCGCCTTGATGGTGATGCCCCGCTCCTTCTCGATATCCATGTTGTCGAGCACCTGCTCGGTCATCTCCCGGGCGGAGAGCGCGCCGGTGGTCTGGATGAGCCGATCCGCGAGCGTGGATTTCCCATGGTCGATATGGGCGATGATCGAGAAATTGCGGATGCGATCCAGAGGCGTGTCGGACATGAGGGTTCCGGGATGGGACAGGGGCGGGAAGACACCCGCGCCATGGGTTGACGCTCACATAGGGCCGAAAGCCCGGCTTGTCATGGGCGGATCAGGCGAACCTCGATGCCCAGCGGCAGCGTGGCCCAGACCCGGTCGGCGGTGAGGACGGGAATGCCGAGCCGTTCCGCGGTGGCGATGCAGGCGCAATCGGCCAGCGACAGCACGCCGCGATGCCGCCGCACCAGCCCCTGTGCCCGCCCGATTTCGGCCGCGGTGAAGGGCAGAAGGGGGATTTCCAGCGCGGCGAAAGCGGTGCGGGCATCGGCCTCCGCCATATTGGCGCCGAGCCTGGCCAGGACCTCCACCGCATTGACCGCGGAGATGGCGGCCAGCGCGAGCGCCGCGCCCACGATGGCGCTGCCCGCCTCGTCCTGCAGCAATGCCAGCACGGCCGAGGCATCCAGCAGGGCTTCAGCCACGCAACGCGTCCTCGGCCGCCTCCCGCCTGCGGTCGGCGATCAGTTCATCGGCGAGCGATACCCCGGGCGGGACCGCCGCGCGCACCATGGCCTGGGCACGCCGGAGTGCCTCCATCCGCGTCATCGCCACCAGCGCGCCGTTTTCCACCGAGAGCATCAGCTCCCCACCCTGGGAAATGCCGAGCTGGTCGCGAATCTCCTTCGGCACGACAAAGCGGCCGGCACCATCGACCGATACCCGAACATGCCCCATCTGCCATCTCCATCATCCAATGGTAGGGCAGTACCATAATGGCAGCACCACTCTCCACTGGAATCGCCGCCCATTCCGGGCCAGATTGGCGGGATGAACCCCGCCCAACGCCTCGCCGCCCTTCGCGCCCAGCTCGCCGCCCTGGGGGTGGATGGCTTTCTCGTGCCGCGCAGCGATGAATTCCTGGGCGAATACGTTCCCCCCTCGGGCGAGCGCCTGGCCTGGCTGACCGGCTTCACCGGCAGCGCAGGGCTGGCCGTGGTGCTGGCCGGGCGTGCCGCCATCTTCACCGATGGCCGCTACACCACCCAGGTCGCGCAGCAGACCGACCCTGCATTGTGGGAACGCCGCCACCTCATCGAACAGCCCGCGCCGGAATGGCTGCGGGAGGCGGCGCCGGGGGCCAGAATCGGTTACGATCCCTGGCTGCACAGCGAGGCGGCGCTGGCCCGCTACACCGGCGTGACCCTGGTGCCGCTGGCGCAGAACCCCATCGACGCCATCTGGCCCGACCGCCCCGCGCCGCCCCTGGCCGCGGCCCGTATCCAACCCGCCGAATATGCCGGCCAGGATTCGGCCGAAAAGCGCGAGGCCGCCGCCGCCGCCCTTCGCGCCGCCGGCGAGGATGCCGCCGTGCTGGCCGACCCGCATTCCATCGCCTGGCTGCTGAACATCCGCGGCGGCGACCTTGCCCATACCCCGCTGGCACTCGGCTTTGCGCTGCTGGGCGCCGATGCCTCGGTGCAGCTCTTCATGCCGGCGGAAAAGCTGGGGCCGGCGGTGCGCGCCCATCTCGGCAATGCCGTCTCCGTCGCCGAGCGTTCGGCCATGCCCGGCGTTCTCGCCGGCTATGCGGGCAAGACGCTGCGGCTGGATGCCGATGCCACCTCGGCCTGGTTCGCCAAGACGCTGCGCGAGGCCGGCGCCACGGTGGTGGCGGGCGACGATCCCTGCCGCCTGCCGCGCGCCCAGAAAAACCCGACGGAGCGCCAGGGCGCGCGAAACGCCCATCGCCGCGATGCCGTGGCCATGGCGCGCTTCCTGGCCTGGTTCGCCGAGGCCGCACCCTTGGGCGGGCTGACCGAAATGGCCGCGGCCGAGCAATTGCTGGCCTTCCGGCGCGAGGTGCCGCTGTTCCAGGGCGAGGCCTTCCCCGCCATCGCCGGCGCGGCGGAGAATGGCGCCATCGTGCATTACCGCGCCACGGCCGAGACCAACCGCGCGATCAATCCGGATGAATGCTTCCTGCTCGACAGCGGCGGGCAATATCTGGATGGCACGACCGATATCACCCGCACCCTCTTCACCGGCCCAGGCGCCGCGCCGGCCGGGCTGCGGGCGCGCTACACGAGGGTGCTCGCCGGCCATATCGCACTGGGCACCGCCCGGTTTCCGCGCGGCGTGGCGGGGCCGCATCTCGATGCGCTGGCGCGCCGGCCGCTATGGGATGCCGGGCTCGATTACGATCATGGCACCGGCCATGGCGTGGGGAGTTTTCTCTCCGTGCATGAGGGGCCGGTGGCGTTTTCCCGCGCCGCGAAGGTGGTGCCGCTGGCGCCGGGCATGATTCTCTCCAACGAGCCCGGCTATTATCTCCCCGGCCATTACGGCATCCGCATCGAGAACCTGCTGCTGGTGCGCGAGGCGGCGTCACAGCCCGACCAGGCAAAACCCTTCCTCGAATTCGAGACGCTGACGCTGGCGCCCTATGCCCAGGCCTTGATCGAGCCGGCGCTGCTGACCGCCGCCGAAGCCGACTGGATCGACGCCTATCACGCCCGGGTGCTGGCCGAGATCGGCCCGCTCTGCGACCCCGCGACCGCCGCCTGGTTGGCCCGGGAATGCCGCCCGCTGGCGCGGCCGGGCGCGGAGTGCTAACCGCGCGCCCTTCACTGGAAGACCGGAGCCGGCTCGTGTCGCCAATCGTCAGCATCATCATGGGCAGCCAATCGGATTGGGATGTGATGATCCGCGCCCAGGAGGTGCTGGTGGAACTGGGCGTGCCGCATGAGGCAAAGATCGTCTCCGCCCACCGCACCCCGAAGCGCCTGGTGGAATATGCCGAAGCCGCCGCCGGGCGCGGTGTGGGCGTGATCATCGCCGGTGCCGGCGGGGCGGCGCATCTGCCGGGCATGGTCGCCAGCATGACGCATCTGCCGGTGCTGGGCGTGCCGGTGGGCAAGGGCGCGCTGCAGGGGATGGATGCGCTGCTCTCCATCGTGCAGATGCCCGGCGGCATCCCTGTCGGCACGCTGGCGATCGGCCAGGCGGGGGCGAAGAATGCCGGGCTGCTGGCGGCCTCCATCCTTTCGCTGGGCGATGCTGATCTGCGCGACCGCCTGATCGCCTTCCGCGCCCGGCAGACGGAGGCGATCGGTGACCGGCCGGTCTGAGCCGCTGGGCTTCGGCGCCACCATCGGCATTCTGGGCGGCGGGCAGCTCGGCCGGATGTCGGCCCATGCCGCGGCCCGGCTGGGTTTTCGCAGCCATGTCTATACCCCTGAGCGCGACAGCCCGGGTGGGGAAGTGGCCTCCGCCATGACCGTGGCCGGGTTCGATGACACCGCGGCGCTGCGGGGCTTCTGCGCCGAGGTCGATGTCGTCACCTTCGAATTCGAAAATATTCCGCCCGCCGTGCTGGATGTGCTGGACGCCTCGGGCGTGCCCTGCCGGCCCGGCACGGGGGTGCTGCGCATCGGCCAGGACCGGGTGCTGGAGAAGCGGTTCCTGGGCAGCATGGGCATCCAGGTGGCGCCCTGGGGGGTGGTGGAGCGGCTCGAAGACCTCGAGGGCATGCCCTTCCCCGCGGTGCTGAAGACCACCCGCCTGGGCTATGACGGGCGCGGCCAGGCGAAGGTGGGGAGCATCGCCGAGGCAAGGGAAGCCTTCGCCCGCCTCGCGCCACACCCCCTGGTCTGGGAGGCTTTCATGCCCTTCAGCCTGGAGATTTCCGCCGTGGCGGCGCGCGGCGTCGATGGCACCATCGCGGTCTTCGACATCACCGAGAACCGCCATCGCCACCACATCCTCGACCAGAGCATCGTCCCCGCTTCCATCTCCCCTGGTACGCGGGCGGTGGCGGAAGGCAATATCCGCCGGCTGCTGGAGGGCCTGGATGTGGTGGGCGTGCTGGCGCTGGAGATGTTCGTGATGCCCGACGGGGCGGTGATCGCGAATGAGATCGCGCCCCGGCCGCATAATTCCGGGCATTGGACGATGGATGCCTGCCAGGTCAGCCAGTTCGACCAGCATATCCGCGCCGTGGCCGGGCTGCCGGTGATCGCACCGCACCGCCACGCCAATGTGGTGATGCAGAATTTGGTGGGGCCGGAGGGGGTGGCGATGTGGGACGCGGCGCTGGCCGACCCCGCCGCGGTGCCGCATTGGTATGGTAAGGCGGAGGTGCGGCCGGGGCGCAAGCTCGGCCATGTGAACCGGCTCAGCCCTCTGCGGGGGTAACCGCGGCGTTTCGGCGCCGGAAAGCGGTGTTTGCGGACAAATACCAGATCGGGTGTGCGGCGGGCCTCTCACCACAGGATGTGGTTCGGGCGCTGCGTTGCATGAATCGAAATTGTGGTTTTGGGACAAATTCCCCTTCTGGCCGCGAGGGCGCGCGGCCGGCATCGCGCGCATGTCGTGATGGCCGGAGGGCGCGCCGGATGGAACGCTTACCGGCCTGCCCGTTGGGTAAAGCAGTAGGAGTAGCCGGTTTAGCAGGCAAAATCAAGGACAATAAACCTAGGGCCGATCGGCTGATTGCGTGGCAGCCTCCTGAGTGAAGGTAATTGCCTGTGGGAGCGCAGAGCCCCACGCCAATTTGAACACGAATATACGTTCATCTGCAGGTTCAGCCGAAATAAAATTCAGGTCCGTTGGACGATAAGTATGTCCGTCTGCAAAGCCGGTGAATTCTACTGTTGGCCTCTCAAAGAAGAATTTGATGTCTTGGCCGGCCATCTTTACCCAAAGTCCGACGACCTCGCTTTCAGTCTGGCGTATCAACGGCGCAAGGGCAACGGAATTCTCAATTTGGAAGCGATGATCCAACGTCGAATTAACATACATCCCCAAAGGATGCCTAAGGGCCGCACCAGCAAGTGGGGCACCGCATGACTCTGCACGCAAATTGCAGCCGTCCCTGAGACGCACCCCGGCGCTGCTCGCGATTCCAGCATGGAAAATGCCGAGCAATGTCTTCAGCGCCCAGAGTTCGAGAAGCTCGCCGCGGATCACACGGATCGAAATACGTTTGGACCACGACCTCCTATTGAGTTCGCTAGCAATAAAGTTCATGCCCGAAAAAAAACGTTCGGCCGCCACATCGATCGGAGACAACGCGCTGTTATGTCTCCTGCAAAGGACATTAGCCGTCATACTGGATTTTCCGTAGTTTGCGGTCTCTCCCTCGCTTTGCCAGGGCATGCCGGACACAGAGATGTCTTTTCCCATTGCGTTCAACACGGACCGAGACACGTAGTGCTCACCAGAAATCCTTGTGCAGCAGTCCTGCGTGAAAGCCATGAAGCATTTAGGATGGGCGGATTCAAAATCCGTAGCGAACACCGCCGCCGTCCAGGAACGTTTACGGTGGTGCGATGGCAATTCAGAGATTTCGG
>LNFM01004219.1_pt1 | contig 26873 bp, 24 predicted proteins | sample 596031 | NCBI WGS metagenome assembly LNFM01 (sample SAMN04254537, study PRJNA301005) | activated carbon metagenome | isolation source: dual media filters at the Ann Arbor, Michigan drinking water treatment plant | place: USA: Ann Arbor | reverse complement strand
ACGTCAGCCGGATGGTCAACCTGACCACGCTGGCACCCGACATCGTGGCGGCCATCCTGGACGACGCATTGCCGAACCACGTCACGCTGTTTGACCTGGCGGTGGACCCGCCTGCACTGTGGGATGAGCAGCGGGCCAAGCTTGTATAGACCGAGCGGTAGCACCGGTATAAAATTATGAATGGTGCCCACCTTACTTGCACACGAGTAAAAAAAGGCGTTGCCTCACAGTCACTGAAAACCTCTCTTTGAGCCTCGTCGTCGGGGACTTAAACGTGTGCGCCTGACCCGAAATCGGCGTGGCATTAGGAAAGGTTTGTCATGACAATCAAAGAACTCGCGTACTCCGCGCAGCAGCACCTCCAGGCCAGCACTGGTGCCTCTTTCAAGAGAGCCCACATCTACGAGCTGCTGGCAGCTTCCTTTGGCTTCAATTCTCACGCCGCGTTTGGCGTTGACACCGTATTCACGGAGCTTCGCCAGAACGATCGGCGGGTGGTCCCGCAAAGTGCGCTCATCAGGCGGCGTTGCATCGAGCTTGGGTATCAACCTGAAACCGTGATTCTGGCGACCTCGGCGCTGGAATCCTTCCTGACAGAGCAGCAAATCGGCATCGCCAGGATCTCGTCATTGATCAGTCGCCTGCGAGGCGAATTGCCCAACCAGGACGACGAGCTCGAATACGGTGAGGGTGAACTGTTCGAGCCTACCGACGAAGCGTTCGGACCGATCCTCGCTGACGGATTGGATGCTGCAGCCAGCAAAGGCAATGCGCTGGCTCACTACGCGCTGGCGCTGATGCACGCCCCTGATGATGAAGACGACCCGGACGCTGGAAGTTCCTATTGGTATGAACAGGGGCAGCAGGGCCGTGTCCTGACAGGGGTGGAAAAGGAGTGGGCCGAAGCCCATGCGACTCGTCTGGCCCACGCTGAAAAGTACGCTCACCATTTAAGGGAGGCTGGTCGGCTGGGGAATCAGGATGCGCTTCTCGATCTGGCGGATCGATTTGACGATCCGTCCTTCTTCGAGCAGGCGCGCCACAGCGTCGATGCTGACCCAGCGGCGATTGCGGCTATCGCAGAGCGCATGGGCCGCACTTCAGATGCCAGGCATTGGCTGACCCTTGCTGCCGAGAGTGGAGACACGGATGCCATGCTCCAGCTCATTGAGGAATACGACCACACTGACCTGCAGCGCTGCTGGACATGGGTGTACCTCTCCCGGCTAGTCGGAACGGATCTGACCCGGGACGCGCATTACGCGATCAACGAAGACGGTTCGGACTACGACGATGACGTCGGTGGTCCAGCCTATGTCGCAGGTCGTGACGGGGTAGATCTTGAGCCACTCTCTCTGGCACAAGACGCTACTGCCCGGCTCGCAGCCCAGAAACTGTTTGAACAGATCGAGCAGAACGCAGGGTAAGTCAGCTGGCTTTGCGCCAGGGCCGTTCCCCCACTCTGGTAGCCAATGCTGCAATCCAACCGCTTGATTCGTCCGCGTGTAACCTATTGATCTGTAACAGGGTCTGTCACGGACTTTGCGGACTTCGTGCCAATTCCGGAGAGCGAGTCCGGAGCGAGGAATGGCCAGGAGAGAGTGGAATGTGGCCGGGAACGGCTAAGTCGGGCGGCTGGCGAAGTCCGCAGGCTTCCGCAGAAACCCTCAACAACACGCGGGAGCTGGCGCGATCAGGCAAGAAAAAACCCCAACCGAGAACGGTTGGGGTTTCATTATTGGTGGAGCTGGGGGGATTTGAACCCCCGTCCGCAAGCCTTGTTCGGGCAGATCTACATGTTTAGCGGTCTGATTTGAGTCTCGCCACCTGTGTCGCGCAGTCGCACGCTACACAGGACGCCAGCACCCTATTTTCTCGCCCCGGGTTAAGGTACCCAGCCCGGAGCCAGCCGATGAAATTATCTTTACAGCCGGGAGCACTTAACTTGCGTTAAACACCCCTTGCCCAGCCCATCGGCCTGCTGTTGTAAAGCTCACTGGCAATTAAGCAGCGAGTGCGAAACGTTCGTCGTTTGCAGTTAGTTTGTTTGAATCAGTTTTACGAGCACACTCAGCTCGACATGCACCACACCGCGTCCGAACCCACGTCGAAACCAATGCAGCCCCAAGCGGACTAGTTTAAGCCATTCGCAGCAAATTCAAGAGCGCGGCCGGCGAAACAATGGTGGCGTCGGCTTTCCAGCCCTGGGTGTCGGCGGTGGCGCCCAGATAGCCGTAGGCCGCAGCCACGGTCGGCATGCCGGCGGCGCGGCCGGCCACGATGTCGCGCTCGTCGTCGCCGACATAGACACAACGCGCCGGTTCGACATCGAGCTGCCGCGCCGCTTCGAGCAGGGGCGCCGGGTGCGGCTTGGCATGCGGCGTGGTGTCACCGCTGATGATGGTTTGCGCGCTGGCGAACAGGGACATCTGGCGCGTCAGCGGCAGGGTAAACCGCGCCGACTTGTTGGTAACCACGCCCCATTTGAGGCCTGCGCCGCTGATCTGCGCGATCAGTTCGGGCACGCCGTCGAAGGCACAGGTGCGCTCCGTCATGCAGGCTTCGTAGTTGCTGAAAAACTCTTCCTTCAGCGCGACGAAATCCGCATGCTCGGGCGTGAGGCCAAAAGCCACGCCCAGCATGCCGCGGGCGCCGGCCCCAGCCATGGGGCGGTAATCGGCCAGCGGCAGGGAAGGCAGGCCGCGATCGGTGCGCATTTTGTCGGCAGCGGCGCCGAGGTCGGGGGCGCTGTCGATCAGCGTGCCGTCCAGGTCGAACAGCACGGCTTCTATCTGGTGAAACATGTCAAACCTTACGGGTTGCCAGCAGGTAATTGACGCTGGTGTCGGCACTGAGCCAGTAATGCTGGGTCAGGGGGTTGTATTCCATGCCGCGGGTGTGTTGAAGGTTCAGGCCCGCAACGCGGCAATAACTCGCCAGTTCACTGGGTTTGATGAACTTGGCGTATTCGTGGGTGCCGCGCGGCAACAGGCTCAGCACATACTCGGCGCCCACGATCGCGAACATGAAGGCCTTGGCATTGCGGTTGATGGTGGAGAAAAAAACATGGCCGCCGGGTTTGACCAGACTGGCGCAGGCACGCACCACCGATGATGGATCGGGCACGTGTTCCAGCATCTCCATGCAGGTGACCACATCAAAACTCCCCGGCTGCTCGGCCGCCAAAGCCTCGGCGCTGATTTCGCGGTATTCCACGCCCTGGGTTCCGGCCTCCAGTGCATGTAATTGCGCAACTTTCAGGGCCTTGCTGGCCAGGTCTATGCCCAGCACCTGCGCCCCTTGCCTGGCCATGGCATCGGCCAGGATGCCCCCGCCGCAACCGATGTCCACAACACGCTGGCCCTTGAGCGGCGCGATGCTTTCAATCCAGCCCAGCCGCAACGGATTGATCTGGTGCAGCGGGCGAAACTCGCTTTCGGTGTCCCACCAGCGATGCGCCAGGTCGGAAAATTTGGCCAGTTCGGCCGGATCTGCGTTTTCAGTGGTGTGCATGGCTTTGATTATCGCCCGGGCATAAAAAAACCGCGCCGTAGCGCGGTTTTTCAAGCGATCCGTAAAGGATTAGCGATTGGCGCGGGTGCCGACCACTTCGATTTCCACGCGACGGTTCTTCGCGCGGCCTTCGCCGGTCTTGTTGTCAGCAACTGGCTGTTTCTCGCCTTTGCCTTCGGTGTAAACGCGGTTCTGTTCCACGCCTTTGGACACCAGATAAGCCTTGACAGCTTCGGAGCGGCGGACCGACAACTTCTGGTTGTAGGAGTCGCTACCCACGGAGTCGGTGTGACCGACGGCGATGATAACTTCGAGGTTGATGTCCTTGATCTTGCCGACCAGATCGTCAAGCTTGGCTTTGCCTTCAGGCTTCAGCACAGACTTGTCGAAGTCGAAGAACGCGTCAGCGGCGTAAGTGACTTTGGTAGCTGCAGGAGGAGCAACAGGTGCAGGAGCAGGACGGGCAGGAGCAGCGGCTGCAGGAGCAGGCATCGGTGCGGGTGCTGCAGGAACGATAGCGCCGTCGCAGCCTGGAGCGGCAGTAGCCGGTGTCCAGAAGCCATTGCGCCAGCACAGTTCGTTGGTGCCGTTTTTCCAGACCAGCTCGTTAGTGCCGTTTTTCCAGTTGTCAATTGTTTGTGCACCAGCGGCGGTTGCAAGCGCTGCGGAAGCAAACAACATTGCCACTTTGTTGAGTTTCTTCATGGTTCTCCTCTAGAGAAAAGCCGCAGACTTGCTGCGATTGGATACACGCCTTAAGTGACCATCACTCAAAGCGTTACAGTTATTGTGCCATAGCTCATTCGCCGTTCAAGCGCGGTATCGGCTTCGTCCGACAGAGAATCAAGATTCTTTGTTTTCTGTTGCGGGCGTGCCACACCCGGACTCGCCTGAATTCAGGCCTTAAAATCAGCAGGCTTCGCTCTTCGAGCGTACCGCCCATTCCAATTCAGGCCTCTCCATGACCCAGTTTGCCAAAGAAACCCTGCCCATCAGTCTAGAAGAGGAAATGCGGCGCAGCTACCTTGATTACGCGATGAGCGTGATCGTTGGTCGCGCTTTGCCGGACGCCCGCGATGGCCTGAAACCGGTTCACAGGCGCGTGCTGTTTGCGATGCACGAACTGAACAACGACTGGAACCGGCCTTACAAAAAATCGGCGCGTATCGTCGGCGATGTGATCGGCAAGTACCACCCGCACGGTGACCAGTCGGTGTACGACGCGATCGTGCGCATGGCCCAGGACTTTTCCATGCGCCACATGCTGGTGGACGGCCAGGGCAACTTCGGTTCGGTCGACGGTGACAGCGCTGCGGCCATGCGCTACACCGAGGTCAGGCTGTCGAAAATCGCCCAGGAAATGCTGGCCGACATCGACAAGGAAACCGTCGATTTCGGACCCAACTACGACGGCAGCGAAAAGGAACCGCTGGTCCTGCCTTCACGCATACCCAACCTGCTGATCAACGGCTCCGGCGGCATCGCCGTGGGCATGGCCACCAACATTCCCCCGCACAACATCAACGAAGTTGTGGACGCCTGCCTGCACCTGCTGAAAAACCCGCAGGCCGGCATCGACGAACTGATGGAAATCATCCCTTCCCCCGATTTCCCCACGGGCGGCATCATCTACGGCATCAATGGCGTCAAGGACGGCTACCGCACCGGCCGCGGCAAGGTTGTCATGCGCGCGAAGTGCCATTTCGAGGATATCGACAAGGGCCAGCGCCAGTCCATCATCGTCGACGAGTTGCCCTACCAGGTCAACAAGAAGACGCTGCAGGAGCGCATGGCCGAACTGGTCCATGAAAAGAAGATCGAGGGCATCAGCCACATCCAGGACGAATCCGACAAGTCCGGCATGCGCCTGGTCATCGAGCTCAAGCGCGGGGAAGTTCCTGAGGTGGTCCTGAACAACCTGTACAAGCAGACGCAGTTGCAGGACACCTTCGGCATCAACATGGTGGCGCTGGTCAACGGCCAGCCCAAACTGTGCAACCTGAAGGACCTGATCCAGGTCTTCCTGTCGCACCGCCGCGAAGTCGTGACGCGCCGCACGGTGTTCACCTTGCGCAAGGCGCGCGAGCGTGGCCATGTGCTCGAGGGCCTGGCTGTCGCGCTGGCCAACATCGACGACTTCATCGCCATCATCCGCAACGCGCCGACGCCACCGGTGGCCAAGGCCGAACTGATGCTGCGCCCCTGGGACAGCAGCCTGGTGCGGGAGATGCTGACCCGCACGCGCGCCGACGGTGGCGTCGTCAATGCCGACGACTACCGGCCAGACGGGCTGGAAAAGGAATTCGGCATGGGCAGCGATGGCCTGTACCGGCTGTCCGATACGCAAGCCCAGGAAATCCTGCAGATGCGCCTGCAACGCCTGACCGGCCTGGAGCAGGACAAGATCGTTGCCGAGTACAAGGAAGTCATGGCGGAAATCGACGATCTGCTCGACATCCTGGCGCGGCCGGAACGGGTCTCGACCATCATCGGCGAAGAGCTGCTGGTCATCCGCCAGGAATTCGGCCAGACCAAGCTCGGCGCGCGCCGCAGCCAGGTCGAGCACAGTTCGTTCGACCTCAGCACCGAAGACCTGATCACCCCGACCGACATGGTGGTCACGCTGTCACACACCGGCTACATCAAGAGCCAGCCGCTGTCCGAATACCGCTCGCAAAAACGCGGCGGCCGCGGCAAGCTGGCGACGGCCACCAAGGAAGACGACTGGGTCGACCAGCTGTTCATTGCCAACACCCACGACTACATCCTGTGTTTTTCCAACCGCGGCCGGCTTTACTGGCTCAAGGTGTGGGAAGTGCCGGCCGGTTCACGCGGCTCGCGCGGACGGCCCATCGTCAACATGTTCCCGCTGCAGGAAGGCGAAAAAATCACCGTGGTGTTGCCGCTGACCGGCGAGAAGCGCAGCTTCCCGGCCGACCAGTACGTCTTCATGGCGACCAGCATGGGCACCGTCAAAAAGACGCCGCTGGAAGACTTCAGCAACCCGCGCAAGGCCGGCATCATCGCCGTTGACCTCGATGAGGGCGACTACCTGATCGGCGCAGCGCTGACCGACGGCAAACACGACGTGATGCTGTTTTCCGATGGCGGCAAGGCCGTGCGTTTTGATGAAAACGACGTGCGCCCCATGGGCCGCAATGCGCGCGGCGTGCGCGGCATGACGCTTGACGACGGCCAGGGCGTGATCGCCATGCTGGTCGCCGAGGACGAAGCGCAAAGCGTGTTGACCGCCACCCAGAACGGTTTCGGCAAACGGACCTCCATCCAGGAATACACGCGCCATGGCCGCGGAACCAAGGGCATGATCGCGATCCAGCAAAGCGAGCGCAACGGCAAGGTCGTGGCAGCCACGCTGGTGCATGTGGACGACGAAATCATGCTGATTACCGACAAAGGTGTGCTGGTTCGCACCCGCGTCAGCGAAATACGGGAAATGGGACGGGCCACCCAGGGTGTTACCCTGATCGGCCTGGACGAGGGCTCACAACTCAGCGGCCTGCAGCGCATCGTGGAAAACGACGCCGCACTGGACGACAACGACATCAACGGCGATTCTGCCAACACCCCCAACCCGGATACCCCTGAATGAAAAAACTTTTGACAGCCCTGCTGATCGCAGGCTGTGCGTTCTCAGCCTCGAGCCAGACCCCCACTGCTGATCCCAAGCTGGAGTTGGCCACCAAAGTGGTCGCCCTGCAGCAAGCCGACCTGGACGGCCTGGTCGGGCAACTGGTCAGCGCCGCGTCCCAGGACATCGTCGCCGGCTGGGCACCACGCTTTGACAGCAGCGTGCCCAAGGCGAGGCAAGCCAAGGCCACGGAGGAGTTCAACGCAGAACTGACCAAATTTGCTGCGGACGCCAACAAGATCATCAGCGCCAAGGTCGGCCAGTCGAACACTGAAGCGCTGATACCCGCCTATATGGAGCGTTTCAGCCTCGAAGAACTCCGGCAGCTCGCCGCCTTTTTCGAGTCACCGGTCATCCGCAAATACAAGACCGCCACCCCGGAGTTGGTGGATGTGTTCGTGAAAAAACTCGTGGCCAGCACCCAGTCGGATATCCAGGCGCGGGCAAAGCAGTTTGATGCGGCCGCCAGCAAGATCGTGGGTTCAGCCCCGGCAGCACCGGCCGCCAAATCCCAGCCACAGAAAAAATGACTTTCGCGACAGGACCCTGGCGCCGCTCCTCTCCCAGGGGCTGGTCGGCCAGGCCAGTCTCACATGCCCTGCCTGATACCGATCTCACATGACCCAGACCCTGTCGCAACTTCGCCAGCAGATTGATGCCGTGGACCAGCAACTGCTGGCTTTGCTGAACCAGCGTGCGGCCCTGGCCAATGAGGTTGGTGACATCAAGCGCCTGGAGAGTTCGCCGGTGTTCCGGCCGGAGCGCGAAGCGCAGGTGATTCACAGCCTTCAGGCAGCCAGCCCCGGCCCGCTCAAGGGTGACAGCATTGCCCACATCTGGCGCGAAGTCATGTCGGCCTGCCGCGCGCTCGAAGCCCCCCAGCGTGTGGCCTACCTGGGCCCCGCGGGGACCTTCAGCGAGCAGGCTGCCGTGCAGTTTTTCGGCTCCAGCATCGAGCATGTGCCGTGTGCCAGTTTTGACGAAGTGTTTCGCGCCGCGACTTCGGGCACGGCCCAGTTTGGCGTGGTGCCCGTGGAGAACAACACCGAAGGCGTGGTCACACGCACGCTGGACCTGTTTCTCAGTTCTCCGTTGCATGTCATTGGCGAGATCAGCCTGCTGGTCAGGCACAACCTGTTGCGACTGTCGCCTTCGCTGGAGGGCATTGAGGTGGTGCTGGCCCATCCGCAGGCGCTGGCGCAATGCCAGGGATGGCTGGGCATTCACCTGCCCGGCGCGGAGCGGCGCGCTGTCTCCAGCAATGCCGAAGGCGCGCGCCTGGCCGCCGGCAATCCAGCCTGGGCCGCCATCGCCAGCGAGCGCGCCGGCACGGAATTCGGCTTGCACGTGGGCGCTCTTGCCATCCAGGACGATGCCTTCAATCGCACCCGCTTTGCGGTCATCTGCCTGCCGCAGGTGCTGGGCGCGCCCGAAGCATCCGGCAAGGATTGCATCAGCCTGATTGTGTCGGTGCCGAACCGGCCGGGGGCAGTGCATGACATCCTCGTGCCGCTGAAGACCCACGGGGTGTCGATGACACGTTTCGAGTCCCGCCCCGCCCGCTCGGGCCAGTGGGAGTATTTCTTCTACATTGATCTTCAGGGCCATCCCTCACAGCCGCATGTGGCCGCCGCCCTGAAAGACCTGCAGCAGCTCTGCGCCTTTTACAAGGTACTTGGCACTTACCCTGCAAGCGACTGAACTTCATGAAGCAACTGCAAGCCAACCGGGTCTTCCCGCATGTTTGAGCAACTCGGACTGATAGGCTGCGGCCTGATGGGCGGCTCGTTCGCGCTGGCCCTCAAACGCGCCGGCCTGGTCAAACGGGTGGTCGGCTACAGCAAGTCGCCCTCCACCACCGAGCGCGCGCGCCAGATGGGCGTGATTGACGTGGAAGCCCCGTCGGCCCTGCTGGCGGTGTCGGGCGCCGACATCGTGCTGCTGGCGGTGCCGGTCTCGGCCACCGAAGCCACCTTCAAGGCCATACGCCACCTGGTGGGACCGAACACGCTGATCATGGATGTCGGCTCGACCAAGCGCGATGTGGTGGACGCTGCGCGCCGCGTGTTGCGCGACCACCTGGGCTGCTTTGTGCCGGCGCACCCGATCGCCGGCAAGGAAGTTTCCGGTGTGGAGCATGCCGACCCGGACCTGTATTTCGGCAAACAGGTCATCCTGACGCCGATTGAACGCACCTTCACGGTCCAGCTTGAAAAGGCTGTCAACGTCTGGACCGCCCTGGGCTGCAACGTGATCAAGATGTCGCCGCAGTCGCATGACGCCGCGTATGCCGCCGTCAGCCACCTGCCTCACCTGATCGCCTTTGCCCTGATCAACAGCATTTCCGGGCAGGCCCAGGGCAAGGACTACATGTCGCTGGCCGGACCCGGCTTCCGGGATTTCACCCGCATTGCGGCAAGCGATCCCAAGATGTGGCGCGACATCCTGGTCGCCAACAAGGAAGAACTGCTGGAGCAGTCCCGCATCTTCCAGAACACCCTGAAAGACCTGGAAAAGCTGATCGGCGCCGCGGACGGCGATGCGCTGGAAGAGCGTATTGACCAGGCCAGCCACACACGCGCCAACTGGCGCATCAGCTCGCCGAAATCGCTCAAATAAATGTTCGACACCGCGTTCCTGGATATTCCGGCATTGACGGGTGCTGGCGGCACCGTCCAACTTCCCGGCTCGAAAAGCATCTCCAACCGCGTGCTGCTGCTGGCCGCCCTGAGTGAGGGCCAGACCACAGTACACGACCTGCTGGCTTCCGACGACACCGCGGTGATGCTGGCGGCGCTGCGGCAATTGGGCTGCGGCGTCGAGGAAAACGGCAGCACCGCCGTGATCACCGGCCTGGGCGGGCGGCAGGCGCAGCCACAGGCCAAACTCTATCTGGGCAATGCTGGCACGGCGATGCGACCGCTGACCGCGGCGCTGGCCTTGCTGGGCGGCGACTTCGAGCTCGCGGGCGTTGCGCGCATGCACGAGCGCCCCATCGGCGACTTGGTCGACGCGCTGCGCGGCCTGGGCTGCGCCATCGACTACCTTGGCGGCGACGGTTTTCCGCCCCTGCGCATCCGCTCCGGCGCGCTGGTGCTGGACGCCCCCATCCGTGTGCGCGGCGATGTCTCCAGCCAGTTCCTGACCGCCCTGCTGCTGGCCTTGCCGCTGAAGGCTGAACGCGACATCCACATCGACGTCATCGGCGAACTGATTTCCAGGCCCTACATCGAGATCACGCTGAACCTGCTGGCGCGCTTCGGCATCCATGTCCAGCGCGAAGGCTGGCAGCGTTTCACCATCCCGGCCGGCAGCCGCTACCGCTCGCCCGGCACCATCCACGTCGAGGGCGACGCTTCATCTGCTAGCTATTTCATAGCACTGGGCGCAATAGGGGCATGGGCTGGAGGCCAAAAAGACATTGAAATTTCAGGCCTCGGCGAAGCCTCCATCCAGGGTGACATCCGTTTCATCGAGGCGGCCCGGCAAATGGGCGCCAGCATAGCCGCCAGCCCCAACAGCCTGCGCATCCGCCGTGGCGCCTGGCCGCTCAAGGCCATAGACCTGGACTGCAACCACATCCCCGATGCAGCCATGACCCTGGCCGTGATGGCGCTGTACGCCGACGGCACCAGCACCTTGCGCAACATCGCCAGCTGGCGCGTCAAGGAAACCGACCGCATCGCCGCCATGGCCTGCGAGCTGCGCAAGCTGGGGGCCAGCGTCGAGGAAGGCGCCGACTACCTGAAAGTCACGCCGCCGCTGAAATGGCGCACCGCTCCCATCCATACCTATGACGACCACCGCGTCGCCATGTGTTTTTCGCTGGCGGCCTTCAATCCGGCGCGCCTGCCCATTCGCATCCTGGATCCGCGCTGCGTGGCAAAAACCTTTCCCGATTACTTCGAAACCCTTTTTGCCGTGACCCAGACCGCCCAGGAACTGGTCCCCGTGATCTGCATCGACGGCCCGACCGCATCCGGCAAGGGCACGGTCGCCGCCTTGGTGGCCCAAAAACTGGGCTACCACTTCCTGGATTCCGGCGCGATGTACCGCATCACCGCACTGGCCGCGACACAGGCCGGGCTGGCCATTGGTCCGGCGCAGGAAGCCGCGATTGCGGCGCTGGCCCGGCAGCTTCCGGTGCGTTTCGTGGACGGCAAGGTGTTCCTGGGCAGCCAGGACGTCACGGAAACCATACGCACCGAGGAAGCCGGCATGAATGCCTCGCGCGTGTCGGCCCTGCCTGCGGTGCGGCTGGCGCTGGTGGACCTGCAGCACAGCTTCAGGCGGCTGCCGGGGCTGGTGGCAGACGGCCGCGACATGGGCACGGTGATCTTCCCGGATGCGCCCCTGAAAATCTTCCTGACGGCGAGCGCCCGCCAGCGCGCCGAACGGCGCCATAAGCAGTTGATTTCAAAGGGAATTTCGGCTACAATCGCCGGGATTCAAGAGGATTTGGAGGCGCGCGATGCCCGTGACATGTCACGACAGGCAGCGCCCCTGAAACCCGCTGATGACGCTGCGCTACTGGACAACTCCGAGCTGTCGATTGAAGAATCGGTAGAGAAGGTGTTGCAACTCTGGCAAGGCACCCGGCCCTTCTGACCCTCATACATTGTTGTAGGCACGCCAGTGCTTCGGTCGGCAGGATCATTAACTTAACCGCGGACACCCGCACCAAACCGCCGCAGTCAGCTCTAAAAACGATAGCAATGGTGCTGTCGGAATCCTGTGCTGCGGACTAGGAAAACCATGTCTGAATCTTTTGCCGCCCTCTTTGAAGAATCGCTGAAACGCTCCGAAATGCGTTCGGGCGAAGTCATTACCGCCGAAGTCGTGCGTATCGACCACAACCACGTGGTCGTCAATGCCGGACTCAAATCCGAGGCTTATGTCCCCCTCGAAGAATTCAAGAACGACCAGGGCGAACTCGAAGTCCAGGTCGGCGACTTTGTCTCCGTGGCCATCGACTCCGTCGAAAACGGTTACGGCGACACCCTGCTGTCCCGCGACAAGGCCAAGCGCCTGGCTTCGTGGATGAGCCTGGAAAAAGCCCTGGAATCCGGCGAATTCGTCACCGGCCAGACCAGCGGCAAGGTCAAGGGCGGCCTGACCGTCCTCGTCAACGGCATCCGCGCCTTCCTGCCCGGCTCGCTGATCGACACCCGCCCCATCAAGGACTTGTCTCCCTACGAGAACAAGACCATGGAATTCAAGGTCATCAAGCTGGACCGCAAGCGCAACAACGTCGTGCTGTCACGTCGTGCGGTGGTTGAAGCTTCCATGGGCGAAGAACGCGCCAAGCTGATGGAAACCCTCAAGGAAGGTTCTTCCGTCAAGGGCGTGGTCAAGAACATCACCGAGTACGGTGCTTTCGTGGACCTGGGCGGTATCGACGGCCTGCTGCACATCACCGACATGGCCTGGCGCCGCGTGCGTCACCCGAGCGAAGTGGTGACGGCTGGCCAGGAAATCGTGGCCAAGATCCTGAAGTTCGACACCGAGAAAAACCGTGTCTCGCTGGGCCTGAAACAAATGGGCGACGACCCGTGGATGGGCGTGAACCGCCGCTACCCGCAAAGCACCCGCTTGTTCGGCAAGATCACCAACATCGCCGACTACGGCGCGTTTGTGGAACTCGAGCCCGGCATCGAAGGCCTGGTCCACGTGTCCGAAATGGACTGGACCAACAAGAACGTGGCACCGAGCAAGCTCGTGACCCTGGGCGACGAAGTTGAAGTCATGGTCCTCGAGATCGACGAAGACAAGCGCCGCATCAGCCTGGGCATGAAACAGTGCAAGGCCAACCCGTGGCAGGAATTTGCCCAGGACACCAAGCGCGGCGACCGCGTCAAGGGCCCGATCAAGTCGATCACCGACTTCGGCGTCTTTGTGGGCCTGGCTGCCGGCATCGACGGTCTGGTGCACCTGTCCGACCTCTCGTGGAACGAGCCCGGCGAAGCCGCCGTGCGCAACTACAAAAAGGGCCAGGAAGTCGAAGCCATCGTGCTGGCTGTGGACGTGGACCGCGAGCGTATCTCGCTGGGCATCAAGCAGCTCGACTCCGATCCGTTCACCACCTTCGTGTCGATCAACGACAAGGGTGCGATCGTGACCGGCAAGGTCAAGACCGTGGATGCCAAGGGCGCCGAGATCGATCTGGGCGAAGACATCATCGGTTACCTGCGTGCCAGCGAAATCAGCCGTGACCGCGTCGAAGACGCGCGCAACGTGCTGAAAGAAGGCGACGAAGTCTCCGCAGTCGTGGTGAACGTGGATCGCAAGACCCGCAACATCCAGCTGTCGGTCAAGGCCAAGGACAACGCCGACCAGCAGGAAGCCATGCAGTCCCTGAGCCAGCAGTCGTCGCGTGAAAGCGCGGGCCTGACCAGCCTGGGCGCCCTGCTGCGCGCCAAGCTGGACAACACCGAGAAGTAAACGGACCCCGCGACAATGGCGTGCCAGCTCTTCGGAACGGCACGCCATTTCGCTGTCCCTCCATTTTTATGACCCGAAGCGATCTTGTCGAAGAACTGGCGGCCCGATTCAGCCAGCTGACACACCGCGACGCCGAATATGCCGTCAAGACGATTCTTGATGCCATGAGCGACGCGCTGGTGCGCGGACACCGGATCGAGATCCGGGGCTTTGGCAGCTTCTCGATCAACCGGCGCCCGCCGCGCATGGGGCGCAATCCGCGCTCCGGCGAAAGCGTGGCGATTCCGGAAAAACGCGTGCCCCACTTCAAGCCAGGCAAGGCCTTGCGTGAAGCGGTGGACACCCGCACCGAGGAAATGCTGGTTTCCCAGCCGAAATAGGCTTGGTCCCGTCGCGGCTGGCTACAATCGCCAGACCACAAGGGGACGCCAAGTGAAATACCTGATGTGGCTGCTCAAGGCAGCCATTTTTTTTACGCTTTTTGCGTTCGCGCTGAACAACCAGCAAGTCGTTTCCGTGAATTTCTTTTTCGGAACACAGTGGCAGGCGCCGCTGGTGCTGGTGGTGCTGGTGACTTTTGCGTTCGGCCTGGCGGCCGGCATCCTGATGATGATGCCGCGCTGGTGGAAAAAACGCCGCAGCTCGCGCCTGAGCCAGCAAAGCCAACTCAGCGAGAACCCCTCCACCATGCACCATGGACTTTGACTTCACCTGGGTCCTGCTCGGCTTTCCCATCGCCTTCACGCTCGGCTGGCTGGCCTCCCGCCTCGACCTGAGGCAGATGCGCATCGAAAACCGGCAGGCGCCCAAAGCCTACTTCCGGGGCTTGAATTTCCTGCTCAACGAGCAGCAGGACCAGGCCATCGACGCCTTCATCGAGGCCGTGCAAAACGACCCCGATACCTCGGAGCTGCATTTCGCGCTCGGCAACCTGTTCCGCCGCCGGGGCGAATACGAACGCGCTGTGCGCGTGCACGAACACCTGATGTCGCGCGGCGACCTGACCCAGCCGGAGCGCGACCGCGCGCAGCATGCGCTGGCGCTGGACTTCCTGAAGGCCGGCTTGCTGGACCGCGCCGAGATCGCACTGCGCAAGCTCGAGGGCACCAGTTACGAGGAAGAAGCCAGGCTGGCGCTGCTGTCGATTTATGAACGCTCGCGCGACTGGAGCCACGCCACCGAAATTGCCGGCAAGCTCGACAGCGCCAGCCACGGCAGCTTCAGCGGCCGCCAGGCCCACTACCTGTGCGAACAGGCCCAGGCGGCGTCCGCGTCCGGCGACACGGCGCTGGCGCTCGATACCCTGCAGAAGGCGGTCGCGCTCGCCCCGGCCTCGCCGCGGCCACTGATCGACCAGGCCAAACTGCAAAGCCAGCTGGGCCGGCACGCCGACGCCTTCGCCACCCTGCAGCAGCTCGACAAAACCGCGCCGCAGGCGCTGCCCCTGGCGGCCGGCCTGCTGGTCAACATCGCGCAGCAAAGCGGGCAGCAGCAGCCGGCATGCGAGCTGCTGCAGGCCAGCTACGCCGCGATGCCGTCCATCGATGTCGTCGAAGCCATCATCAAGCTCGATGCGGGCCCGGGCGAGCCGCGCGACCGGTACGTGCAACACCTTGAACGCGAGGCTTCGCTGGTGGCGGTGGCCAAGTGGATTGCCGGCGAAAAGCTGGGCGACGAACGCCAGCACGGCCTGGTGCAGCGCGCCCTCGACAAGGCCACCAAACCGCTGATGCGTTACCGCTGCGCGGCCTGCGGCTTCGAGGCGACCCAGCATTTCTGGCACTGCCCCGGCTGCCAGGCCTGGGACAGCTATCCTGCGCGGCGGATCGAAGAACTATGACTACCCCCTTCGGATGCTCACTGCGTGTAGCACCTTCCCCCCTTGAAGGGGGCGACGCCTGCGGCCCGGCAAAGCCGGTTCCGCGGCGTCCGCTTGAATAAGATCCTCTCAACATGACAGCTTCAACTTTATCCCGCAAGCAGCTCGCCAAGGCCCGTGTCCTGGTGGTTGGCGATGCCATGCTGGACCGTTACTGGTATGGCGCGGTGGACCGGATCTCGCCGGAGGCGCCGGTGCCGGTGGTGCGGGTCACGCGCCAGGAAGAACGCATGGGTGGCGCGGCCAATGTGGCTTACAACATCGTGACCGTCGGCGCGCGTGCATCGCTGCTGAGTGTGGTCGGCGACGACGAGGCCAGCCACCAGCTGGAAGCGCTGGTTGCAGCTTCCGGCATCTCGCCCTGTTTCGGCCGCGATCCGCAGCTCAAGACCACTGTCAAGCTGCGCGTGATCGGCCGCCAGCAACAGTTGCTGCGCCTGGATTTTGAGAACACGCCTGAAAACGAGGTGCTGGCCTCGCAGTCGGCGGCCTTCGACGAACTGCTGCCGCAACATGACACCGTTCTGTTTTCCGACTATGGCAAGGGCGGCCTGGCGCATATCGCGCTGATGATCGGCCAGGCCCGTGCGGCCGGCAAGGTGGTGCTGGTCGATCCCAAGGGTTCGGACTATTCGCGTTACCGCGGCGCTACCGCCATCACGCCGAATCGCGCCGAACTCGAACAGGTCATCGGCCACTGGCACGATGAGGCGGACCTGCAGTCGCGGGCCCACAAGCTGCGCGAAGAGCTGCAGCTGGAGGCTGTGCTGCTGACGCGCAGCGAGGAAGGCATGACGCTGTTCGACGCCCGGGGCCAGCTGCATGTGCCGGCCGTCGCGCGGGAAGTGTTCGATGTCACCGGTGCCGGCGACACCGTGATCGGCACGCTGGCCGCCGTGCTGGCGGCAGGCATGGGCCTGCGTGAAGCCGTGCCGGTCGCCAACCGGGCCGGCGGCGTCGTGGTCGGCAAGTTCGGCACGGCGACCGTCAGTTACGAGGAAATTTTTCAATGAAGATCGTTGTCACCGGCGCCGCCGGGTTTATTGGTTCCAACATCATCCAGGGCTTGAACGCGCGCGGCATCGACGACATCATCGCGGTGGACGACCTGACACAGGGCGACAAATTCCGCAACCTGGCGGACCTGCAGATCGCCGAATACATCGATGCCGACGACTTTTACGAGCTGTTTGCCGAAGAGGCTTTCGGCGATGTCGATGCGGTGTTCCATGAGGGCGCGTGCAGCGACACCATGGAAACCAACGGCAAGTACATGATGGACAACAACTACAGCTTGTCCTGCGAGCTGTTCGACGCCTGCCAGGCCCAGAACACGCGCCTGATCTACGCCTCGTCGGCCGCCACCTATGGCGGATCGGACACCTTCCGGGAGTCCCACGAATTCGAAAAACCGCTCAACGTCTACGGTTACTCCAAGCTGCTGTTTGACCAGAAGCTGCGGCGCGAACTTGGAGCGCACTTCGAGAAAGCGCAGACCCAGGTCGCCGGCTTTCGCTACTTCAATGTCTACGGCCCGCGCGAACAGCACAAGGGCCGCATGGCCAGCGTCGCTTTCCACCAGTTCAGCCAGTTCCGCGCCGAAGGCAAGGTCAAGCTGTTCGGCGAGTACGGCGGTTATGGTCCGGGCGGGCAGATGCGCGACTTCGTTTTTATCGACGATGTGGTCGCCGTCAACCTGTGGTTCCTGGACCATCCCGAAGCCCGCGGCATTTTCAACCTCGGCACCGGCAAGGCCCAGCCCTTCAACGACGTGGCGCTGGCCGTGGTCAACACGCTGCGCCAGCAGCAGGGTGAAAAACCGCTGACGCTGGAAGAAGCAGCGCACGGCGGCCTGATCGACTACATCGGTTTCCCGGCGGCGCTGGTCGGCAAGTACCAGAGCTACACCCAGGCCGATCTGACGGCGCTGCGGGCGGCCGGCTGCCAGCATGTATTTGCGGATGTGCAAACCGGCGTGGCGGCCTACATACGTACCCTGGCGCTGGGCTGACCCCCCACGCCCCAGCGGCCCGCGGCCGCCACCCTGCGGGCGTCGCTGTCGAAGCCGCGCCTGCCATCGACGCGACACCGGTCGGCGGTCGGCGGTCGGCGGTCAGGGAAAATGGTCAGGCCTTGCGTAGAGCTAATTTGCGTTGAGGCATGCGTGAGGTGGGTGATGTCCTGCGCGCGCCATGGGTCGAATACAAAAGTTCGTACCCAGGACACCGGGGAGTTCCTGAGCAACGCTCGCCCCGGCCAACCCGCGCAAAAAATGGCCGGAACGGCAAGCCATTTCCCGGTCACCGCGGGCACCCTCAGGCGCGCTGCTCGAATTCCCGGTCTCTTGCACCGATCACGCCGACAGCCAGATCGGCTATCTCCCGCGTCAACAAACCCAGAATGTCCTCCATCGTGACCACTCCGGTGAGGCGGCCCGCTTCATCGACGATGACCAGCCGGCGCAGCCGGTACTTGCGCATCAGCGCCACCGCATCCATCGCATCCATCTCGGGAGTGGCCTGGACCAGCTCCACGGACATGATGTCCCCGGCGGTGAATACCTCGGGGTCCAGGCCCTCGGCCATCAGGGCAAGGACCAGATCCCGATCGGTCAGGATGCCGACCGGCCGGATCTGTTCTGCGGCATCCACCACCACAAGCGCGCCGACATGGTGCTTGCGCATCAGCTGCGCGGCCACGAGGGCCGGGGTCTCGGGCTCGACCACGGCCACCACGGCGGTTGCAAAGTCTTTCAAACGAGTGGGCATTTTCAGCTCCTTGTCACTGCCTGGAGGTGTCTTTATGGCGATACTGCAGCTTAGGCCTTTGCCTGCACCTGCAGCCTTGATCCAGCGCAAACAGCAGGCTGGGTCAACCCGGCGTCCGTGACAGCCGTTAGATACACACGTCCTGCTGTGCAGGATGGCTCACCTGCCTTCCACAACCATGAGGAGCTCCCCATGTTCAAGAAATTGCTGGCCTTTGTCGCCACCATGTATGTCGCCATGGCCTTTGCTGCCGTCGAAGTCAACACCGCCACCACGGCCGAACTCGACGGTATCAAGGGCATAGGCCCGGTCAAATCTGCGCTGATCATGGCCGAGCGCAAGAAAGCCCCCTTCAAGGACTGGAATGATTTTGTGGCGCGCGTCAAGGGCGTGGGCACCGACAGCGCCATCAAGTTCTCGGCCGAAGGCCTGACCGTCAACGGCGCCAGCTACCGCGCCGCCGGCAAAGCCGAGCTCAAGACCGACAAGCCCGTCACGGAAAAAGCCAGGGATGCCGCCGCCGCCACCAAGGATGCTGTCAAGGGCGCAGCCGTGGCCACCAGGGACGCGGCCAAGGAAACCGCGAGTGACGTCAAGGCTGCGGTCACGCCCAAAGCCGATACCAAGGCAGAGGTGAAGGCCGGCAGCAAAACCGAAGCCGCCAAAAAATAAGCAGCCTGCGCTTGCAAAACAACCCGCCTTGTGCGGGTTTTTTCATGCCTTTTTGGCCTTCAGCCCATATCCGGCAAGGGCAAGCAGCTATCAAAAACAGAGCATACCGGGAACGGGCCCAGGTCCGGAGGCCGCACTGTACCGGGCCACAAAACCGCGGTCGATGCGGTCCTTGAGCCGCCACACCCAGCCCCCTTGCACGTGCAGGCCGCCCCAGGCGGCAATCGCGTCACGCCCGCCGCAGGAAATCAGGTTCAGGGTGCGCCGCGGTGGTTCATAAGCCAGCAGTGGCTGGCCCTGCCACGCAGCGCGCAGGTTGGCCAGCAAGGGCGGGCCGGCACGCACCGCATAGACACCGCTGCGCGGATGCGGCGCATCGACGCGGCTGGCCACATCACCGGCGGCAAATACCTGGGCGTGGCTGGTGCTTTGCTGGAACTGGTTGACGGCGACAAAGCCGGCGTCGTCCAGTGCCAGTCCGCTGCCGGCCAGCCAGCCCGGCGCCTGGGCGCCGAGGGCCAGCAAGGGGGCGTCGCAGGCCAGGCGTGCGCCACCGGCCAGGCGGATTTCACCGGCCGACATGCCCACGCAGGCATAGTGCAGCACCGTGATCTGCAGGCGGCGCAGGGCCTGCAGCACACGGCGCTGCACACCGGCCGGGTAATTCCAGGCCGGTGGCGGGCCCCCCGTCACCAGGCTGACCCGGCCGCCCGGCGCGCAGCCGGCGCTGCCCAGCGCGTGGGCTGCGGCCATGGCCAGTTCCAGCCCCGCCGCGCCCGCGCCCACCACCGCCACGTGCATCGGCCGGCTGCGGCCCAGCGCTGCCACCTGGGGCCACAACTGGCCGAAGGCTTCGATGGGCCGCACAAACAGGGCGTGTTCGCGCGCGCCCGGCATCTGCGCCTCGATCTTTTCGCGGTCCATCACCGGCCCGGTGTTGAGGCTCAGCCAGTCCCAGGCCAGGCTTTCACCGCTGGCCAGCGTCACGGTTTTCGCCACCGCATCGAGGGCCACAGCACTGCCCTCGATGTAACGCGCACCGCAGCCGGCCAGCAAGCCGGCCAGCGGAATGACACATTGATCCAGGCTGTAATGCCCGGCCACAAACCCCGGCACCATGCCGGAATACAGCTGGCGCGGATACGGGGCGATCACCGTGATCTTCAGGTCGGCCGGCCGCTTGTGCGCCAGGCCGTGCAGCACATGCACATGGGCATGGCCGGCGCCCAGCAGCACCAGGTGTTTCAGGCCGGGGCTCACTTTCGGGGAAACAGTCATGGGGACAGTGTGACATCCCCGACATGGCCCAGGCTACGCCCGGCCGTGTTGTCGGCATCGGCGCCCACCAGCACGGCCTGCAGCGGCGGCACAGCATCACTTTCATCACCAAAGGCGCGGCGGAAATCAGCCGCCAGGTCGCGTGAATGCGCCACCCACTGGCCCAGGCGCTGCGCGCCGCTGTCGAGCACGATGAAACGCACACGCGCGCTGTAGGCATTGGGCAGCAAGGCGCCGGGCGCCAGCGTGCCGTCCCAGACGTAACACAGGGTGGCCGAGGGCAGCTTCTCGCCGCTGGCCGCGCGCGCCAGGCGCAGCAGGTTGCGCTCGATCAGGCCGAGCCCGGCCAGCGGCATGTCGAACAGCGCACACACCTTGAGCGGGCTGTCGTCGCCCTCGCGCCGGCGCAGGTCGCCGCCGCGCAAGGGCTCGTCCAGCCGCCAGCGCCAGCGCAGTTGCAGCCCGGCCTCGGGCACCACCGCAGGCAGCTCATGCACCAGATTGCCATACGACTTGTCCGCCTCGACCCGCAGCACCTTGCGCCCGTCCAGCTCGACCAGGGCGTAACGGGTCAGCGGGATCTTGCCGCCCGGCACACCCACCACGCGCCACGGCGCTGGCGGCTCGCCTCCGCTGGCCGATGAAAACGCGCTGAGGACCGGGCCTGGCGTCTGCGCCTGCGCCAACGGCAGCAGCCCGGCGAGCCACAGCGCCAGCCAGGGCTTCATGTCAGCCCCGCTTCCATTCGTGGTAACGCCGCACCCATTCGAGCAGGCGGCGGGGCTGGTGCGCGCGTTTCCATTCGCCGGCCGCGTATTTGTTGGCCTCGGCCAGGGTCGGGTAGGTGTGGATGGTCGAAAGGATCTTGTTCAGGCCCAGCCCGTGGCGCATGGCCAGCACATACTCGGCCAGCAGCTCGCCGGCGTGGCTGCCGACAATGGTCACGCCCAGAATCGTGTCCTTGCCGGGCACCGTCAGCACCTTGACGAAACCGCGCGCCTCACCGTCGGCAATGGCGCGGTCCAGGTCGTCCATGCCGTAGCGGGTCAGCTCAAACGCGATGTTTTTCTCGCGCGCTTCCTGTTCGTTCAGGCCGACACGCGCCACCTCGGGATCGATGAAGGTGGTCCAGGGAATCACCGAGTAGTCGGCCTTGAACCGCCTGAACTCGCCAAACAGCGCATTGACCGCGGCATACCAGGCCTGGTGTGCCGCCACATGGGTCAGCTGGTAGGGCCCGGCGACGTCACCCGCGGCATAGATGTTGGGGTAGATGGTCTGCAGGTACTCATTGGTGTCGACCGTGCGCTGCACCGGGATGCCGAGCTCTTCCAGCCCGTAACCCTCCAGCCGCGCGACCCGCCCGACGGCGCAGATCAGCTGGTCGAAGTCCAGGCGCTGTTCACTGCCGCCGTGTTCGACAACCAGCGTTTTCACGCCATGCGATGTTTCGCAGCGCAAGGCCTTGTGGCCGGTCAGCACCGACACGCCATCGGCGGACAGCGCCTGGCGCGCCAGTTCGGAGACCTCCTCGTCCTCACGCAACATCAGGCGCGGCGCCATCTCGACCTGCGTGACCTGCGAACCCAGCCGGGCAAAGGCCTGCGCCAGTTCACAGCCTATCGGACCGCCACCGAGGATCACCAGGCGGCGCGGCACTTCGTCGAGTTGCGCGAAGGCCTCCCACAGGGTGTCGCTGGTCACATAACCCGCCTCTTCCAGCCCCGGCAAGGGCGGCACCAGCGGCCGGGCACCGGCGGCGATCACGATGCTGCGGGTGCTCAGGGTCTGTGTGCCGCCGCCATTGAGCGCAATCTCGACCGTCCATGGGTTGACGATGCGCGCATGGCCCTGCAACACTTCCACGCCCAGGCCGGTGTAGCGCGCCACGCTGTCATGCGGTTCGATCGCGCGGATCACGGATTGAATCCTCTGCATCACCGCCCTGAAACTGAACACCGGCGTGCTGTTGCCCAGCCCATAACTGGCGCCATGTGTCATCTGGTGCGCAAGCCTGGCGCTTCGGATCAGCGCCTTGGACGGCACACAGCCGTAGTTGAGGCAGTCGCCGCCCATCTTGTGGGCTTCGACCAGCGTGACTTTGGCCTTGACCACTGCGGCGATGTAGGCCGTGACCAGGCCGCCGGCGCCGGCGCCAATCACGACGAGGTTGCGGTCAAACCGCGCCGGGCGCACGCCGGCCCAGCGCGCATAGACCTTGCGGCGCCTGAAAAACTGCAGCAGCTTGTTGACGACCAGCGGCAACAGACCGAGCAGCACAAACGAGCCGATCAGCGCCGGCGAGGCAATCGACTGCAGCGAATCGATTCTGGCGATCTGCGTGCCGGCATTCACATACACCACGGTGCCGGCCAGCATGCCGAGCTGGCTGACCCAGAAGTAGGTCCAGGTCCGGATGCGGGTCAGGCCCATCAACAGGTTCAGCGCAAAAAACGGCACGACCGGGATCAGCCGCAGCGAAAACAGGTAAAACGCGCCTTCTTTCGCGATGCCCTGGTTGATCTCGTCCAGCCGCTTGCCGAAACGGGCCTGGATGCTGTCGCGCAGCAGGTAACGCGCCGCCAGCATGGCCAGCGTCGCCCCCAGGGTCGAGGCGAACGACACCACGACGGTTCCCAGCACCAGGCCGAAGCCGGCGCCCGCCGCCAGCGTCATGATGACGGCGCCCGGCAGCGACAGGCCGGTGACGGCAACGTACACCGCAAAAAAGACCAGCGTCACCCACACCGGGTACTGCTCAAAAGCCGACTGGAAGGCGGCCTGGCTCTCCTTGAGGAAGGCCAGGCTCACATAGCGGCCCAGGTCCAGCGCAAAAAAGGCGCTGATGCCTGCCAGCAGCAGCGCGGCGATCACAAGTTTGCGTGAGTTCAAGTCCGTCCCCGGTGTTGTTCTGTGGATGTGGTCGGGTGAAAGCAGCGATTCTTGCAACACCAGGCCTGGCAGTGTAAGAAATCACGCCCTGCGGCGACTGATGAAATTGATGATGAATGTGGATTTAACGCGAGGCTAACACTGCTGCTGCAAAATCCGCTCAGAATCACCGTCTGGCCCGACATTCACCATCCACAAGGAAATCCCCTCATGACCCAGGCGCTGGTAGGCATCATCGGAGGCAGCGGCCTCTACCAGATGGACGCGCTCGAGAACGCGCACGAGCAGGTGATGGACACGCCCTTCGGCGCGCCCTCCGACGTGCTGGTCACCGGCAGCGTCCACGGCGTCCCCGCCGTGTTTCTGGCGCGCCACGCGCGTGGCCACCGCCTGCTGCCCTTCGAGGTGCCTTACCGCGCCAACATCCACGCCATGAAGCAGCTCGGCGTGCGTTACATCGTCTCGGTGTCGGCAGTGGGTTCGCTGCGTGAAGACTTCAAGCCGCTGGACATGGTGCTGCCCGACCAGTTCATCGACCTGACCAAACACCGCGACAGCACTTTTTTTGGCCAGGGCGCGGTGGCTCATGTGTCCATGGCGCAACCGGTCTGCCCCGCCGCCGCCGGTGTGCTGGCGCGAGCGGTGCGCAGCGTGCTGGCCGCCGATGCCTCGGGCCAGGGCGTCAGCCTGCACGAAGGCGGCACCTATGTGTGTATAGAGGGTCCGCAGTTTTCCAGCCTGGCCGAATCCCGCTGGTACCGCAGCATGGGCGCCGGCGTGATCGGCATGACCAACATGCCCGAGGCCAAACTCGCGCGCGAGGCGCAAATCGCCTACACCACGCTGGCCATGGTGACCGACTTCGACTGCTGGCACCCGCGCGAGGCCCAGGTCAACGCCAGCATGGCGCTGGCCAACCTGCTCAAGAACGCCGGCCGCGCCCAGCAGGTGGTGGCCGAGGTCATACGCCTGCTGGGCGCCGAACAACCTGTGAGCGAAGCCCACACCGCGCTGCACAACGCGCTGGTCACCCAGCCCGACGCCATGGCCCCCGAGGTGCGCGCGCGCCTGGCCGCGCTGCTGCCCTGAACCTGAACGGACCCACCATGCACGACACCCTTCCGCTGCTGAAAAAAACACCTTTCCCGGCCATCCGCCGCGCGCAGCTGACCACCCTGCAGGTCAACCTCGGCTACAAGTGCAACCAGAGCTGCCTGCATTGCCATGTCAACGCCGGCCCGAACCGCACCGAAATGATGGACGCGGACACCCTGGCGCTGATCCCGCGGGTGCTGGCCGCGCGCGGCCTGGGCACGCTGGACCTGACCGGCGGCGCGCCGGAACTGCACGAGGGCTTTCGCGAGCTGGTGCGCACGGCGCGCGCACAGGGCGTGCGCGTGATCGACCGCTGCAACCTCACCATCCTGTTCGAGCCCGGCCAGGAAGGCCTGGCCGAATTCCTGGCAGAACAAGGCGTGGACATCGTGGCTTCCATGCCCTGTTACTCGGCCGCCAATGTCGACAAGCAGCGTGGCGAGGGTGTGTTCGACCTCAGCATCGCGGCCCTGCAAAAACTCAACCAGCTCGGTTACGGCCAGGATGGCTCGGGCCTGTCGCTGAACCTGGTCTACAACCCGCAGGGCCCGTCCCTGCCGCCCGACCAGCAGGCGCTGCAGGCCGACTACAAGCGTGAACTGCTGGCGCATTTCGGCATCGTCTTCAACGAGCTGTACGCGCTGACCAACATGCCGATCCAGCGGTTTGGCTCGACCCTGGTGTCCAAGGGCAACTTTGACAGCTACATGGAATTGCTCAAGGGCAGTTTTCAGGAACAGAACCTGGCCGGCGTGATGTGCCGCAACACGGTCAGCGTGGACTGGCAGGGCTGGCTGTCGGACTGCGACTTCAACCAGCAGCTCGGCCTGCCGCTGGGCACCTCGGGCCTGCGGCGCCATCTGCGCGAGCTGCTGGTCAGCGGCATCGATGCGCAGCCGATCCGCGTGGCCGGCCACTGTTATGGCTGCACCGCCGGCCAGGGCAGCAGCTGCGGCGGCGCGCTCGAACACTGAGCCCACCATGGCTGCGGCACGCCTGTCCGTGGTTTTGCCGGTGCTCAACGAAGCCGCCGGCCTGGGCACCGCCCTGCAGGCGCTGGCAGCGCTGCGGGCGCGCGGCACCGAAATCATCGTGGCCGACGGCGGCAGCAGCGATCACAGCGCCGCGCTGGCACGGGCCGGCGACGCGCACCTCGTGCACGCGCCGCGCGGCCGGGCGCTGCAGATGAACGCGGGGGCTGCGCAGGCCACGGGTGAGGTGTTGCTGTTTCTGCATGCGGACACCGTGCTGCCCGAAGGCGCCGACGCGCTGGTCAGCGAAGCCCTGGCCAGCGGCGCGAAGGCCTGGGGCCGTTTTGATGTGCGCATCACCGGGCGGCCCCGCATGCTCAGGCTGGTTGCCGCCCTGATGAACCTGCGCTCGCGGCTGACCGGCATCGCCACCGGCGACCAGAGCATGTTCATGACCCGCGCGGCCTTCGAGGCGGTGGGCGGCTTTCCGGCCCAGCCGCTGATGGAAGACATCGAGATGTCGCGGCGCCTGCTGCGCCTGTCGCGCCCGGCCTGCCTGAGGGCCAAAGTGCAGACCTCGGGCCGGCGCTGGGAAAGCCGCGGCGTCTGGCGCACCGTGCTGCTGATGTGGCGGCTGCGTTTCGCCTACTGGCGCGGCGCGGCGCCCGAGCGCCTGGCGGACCTCTACCGGTGAACGCGCCATGACCCGCCTCGTGATTTTTGCCAAGGCGCCGCTACCGGGCGCCGTCAAGACCCGGCTGATCCCGGCGCTCGGGGCAGACGGCGCCGCGGCGCTGGCGCGTGCCATGCTGGCGCACACCCTGCAACAGGCACTCGCTGCGGGGCTGGACGCGGTGGAACTGTGTGTGAGCCCGGCGCCCGGTGACCCGGCCTGGCAAGGTGCGGACCGGCCCGCCGGTGTGGCATGGACGGCCCAGGGCGAGGGCGACCTCGGTGAACGCATGGACCGCGCAATGCAGCGCGCGCTCGCCCTGCCGACCGGCCCGGTGCTGCTGATCGGCACCGACTGCCCGGCCCTGGACAGCGCCCAGCTGCGCGAGGCGGCCCGGCAGCTCGCGCGGCACGACGCGGTGCTGCTGCCGGTGGCCGACGGCGGTTATGTGCTGATCGGCCTGCGGGCGCCCTGCCCCGCCATCTTCAGCCACATGGCCTGGAGCACATCCAGCGTCGCCGCAGAAACGCGGCAGCGCCTGGCCTCGTTGGACCTGAGCGTCTGGCAGGGGCCGGTGCTGCACGACATCGACGAGGCGGCCGACCTGATCCACCTGCCGGATGGCTTCGTGGCCTCAAACATCAAGCCAAATCGGCCTCCAGCCCATGTGGGACAAGAGTTTACAGCTCCTGATTTGATAGCAAACCCAGTTCCGGAACCCGGCCCATGAACGACACACACAACACCTACGACATCGTCACCGACTACTACGGCCGCCAGCTGCAGGGCACGGCGGACCTCAAGACCAGCGCCTGCTGCGACGCCAGCAGCATGCCCGAGTGGCTCAAGCCGCTGCTGGCGCGCATCCACCCCGAGGTGTTGTCGCGTTATTACGGCTGCGGCCTGGTCTGCCCGCCGCTGCTCCAGGGCTGCCGCGTGCTGGACCTGGGCTGCGGCTCGGGCCGCGACGTGTATGCGCTGGCGCAGCTGGTCGGGCCCAGCGGCTCGGTGGTCGGCGTGGACATGACCGATGAACAGCTCG
>LNFM01004218.1_pt1 | contig 26874 bp, 20 predicted proteins | sample 596031 | NCBI WGS metagenome assembly LNFM01 (sample SAMN04254537, study PRJNA301005) | activated carbon metagenome | isolation source: dual media filters at the Ann Arbor, Michigan drinking water treatment plant | place: USA: Ann Arbor | reverse complement strand
AGGTGCCGCGCGGCTTCATCCCCGCGGCGCGGTAGACATTGTCGATCACCCGCATGTTGGCGATGCCTTCCTCGGCGGGGGTGAGGATTGGCGCGCCGTCGCGGACATTGGCGACGAAGCCCAGCGCCTGCCAGTCGTAAGTGGCGCGCTCATGCGGCGCCTCGACCGTCCTGACGCCGTCGACTTCCAGTTCGATGCCGCCGCCGCGCGACGGATGCACCGGATTCTCCAGGATCATCCGGCCGCGCTCGCCGATGATCTCGGCGCTGATGATGAAATCGTCGGCGTCATCGTTCAGCGACAGGTCCATGCGGCCGGCGCAGCCGCCGGGGAAGCGCATGTGGGCGACCATGGCGCCGTCGATGCCGGGGCGGAACTCGGTGGCCGTGGCGCTGGTGATCTCCGGCTCGCCGCCCACATAGCGCAGGAAGCTGACGGCGTAGTAGCCCAAATCCATGGTCGCGCCGCCGGACAGCGCCGTGCTGAAGCGGATGTCGTCGGGGGTGAAATACTTGCCGGGCACCATGAAGTTGAATTTGATCTCGCGCAGCGCGCCCAGCGTGCCCGCTTCGATGATCGCTTTCATGCGCGGCGTCTGCGGGTGGTAGAGCCAGTGCACCGCCTCGACCAGGATGCCGCCGGTGCGTCTGGCGGCCTCGGCCATGATCCGCGCCTCGGCTTCGTTCGACGCGATGGGCTTCTCGCACAGCACGGCCTTGCCGGCCTCCAGCGCCTTCACGGTCCATTCGCAATGCAGCGAATTGGGCAGCGCCACATAGATCGCCTCGATGTCCGGGTCGTCGAGCAGCGCCTGGTAGGTGGCGCCGCGCGGAATGCCGTTTTCCCTGGCGTATTCGGCCGCGCGGGCCGCGTCGCGGGCGCCGACGGCGACGATGTCGATGCCACCGACGCGGGAGACGGGCGCGAACAGGCCGTATCTGGCGATGGCGCCGGCGCCGAGCACCCCGAGACGCACGGGCGCGGCCATGGCCTAGTCCTTCGCGCGTTCGACGTAGGAGCCGTCCTCGGTCTGGATCACCACGCGGGTGCCCGGCGCGATGTGCGGCGGCACGTTGGTGCGCACGCCGTTGGACAGGATGGCGGGCTTGTAGGACGACGACGCGGTCTGGCCCTTCACAGCCGGCTCGGTCTCGGCGATCTCCAGGGTGACGCGGGCCGGCAGTTCGGCGGCGATGGGGTTGCCGTCATGAATCTTCAGGATGCAGATCATGCCTTCCTGCAGATAGGCGGCCTGGTCGCCGATCATGTCCTTGGCCACGACGACCTGGTCGTAGGTTTCAGGGTTCATGAAATGGAAGCCTTCGCCGTCCTCGTACAGATAGGTGAAGTCGCTGTCCTCGACGAAGGCGCGCTCGACCTGCTCGGTGGTGCGGTAGCGCTCGGACACCTTGGTGCCGTCGGAGATGCGGCGCATGTCGATCTGGGTGACCGAGGCGCCCTTGCCCGGATGGATGTTGTCGGCGGTCAGCACGACGTAGAGCTTGCCGTCGACGTCGAGCACGTTGCCCTTGCGAATCTGGGAGGCGATAACCTTGACCATGTCTGATCCTTGTGAGGAGGCGGCCCGGCCGTCACTTCGGAGGCGCGGGCCGAGAAGTTGGTTTTTCAGCGCCGCATTTAGCCTATGTTGGCGCAAATCGCCAGCCTGACCTTACGGAGCCGACGCCGCTTGCCGCCGAAAACCGCCCATCCCGCCGCTTCGCCCTGGTGGACGCCGGACGTCCACGCGGACCGGCGCGGCTTCCTGCTGGCGCGGGGCCGCATCCAGACGGCGCTGCGCGGCTTCTTCGCGGAACGGGACTTCGTCGAGGTCGATCCGTCGGCGCTGCAGGTGTCGCCGGGCAACGAGGCGCATCTCCACGCCTTCGGTACGCGCGCTATCGGACCGGACGGCACCGAGTTGCCGCTCTACCTGCATACCTCGCCGGAATTCGCCTGCAAAAAGCTGCTGGCGGCGGGAGAGCGGCGGATTTCCTGCTTCGCCCATGTTTACCGCAACCGGGAGCGCGGCGCGCTGCATCATCCCGAATTCACCATGCTGGAATGGTACCGGGCGGGCGAGAGCTACGAGACGCTTATGAACGACTGCGCCGCGCTGCTGGCGCTGGCGGCCGAGACGGCGGGCGCAATGCGGCTGACGTTCCGCGGCAAGGACGCCGATCCTTTCCGCGAACCCGAACGGCTGACGGCGGCGGAGGCGTTCGAGCGGTTCGCCGGGATCGATCTGCTGGGCTCGGTCGACGCAGTGGGCGAAACCGATTTCGCGCATCTGGCCGCGCAGGCGCGCGCCGCCGGAATCAGGGTTGCCGACGGCGACGTGTGGGCCGATCTGTACAGCAGGGTGCTGGTCGAGAAGATCGAGCCGAAGCTGGGCATGGGCCGGGCCACGATCCTGGACCAGTATCCGGTGTCGGAGGCGGCGCTGGCGCGGGCGACGGCGCACGACGCGCGGGTGGCGGAGCGCTTCGAGCTCTATGCCTGCGGCGTCGAGCTGGCGAATGCGTTCGGCGAACTGCGCGACCCGGCGGAGCAGCGCCGGCGGTTCGAGATGGAGATGACCGAGAAGATGCGGGTTTATGGCGAGCGTTACCCGGTGGACGAGGACTTCCTGGCGGCGCTGGCGCTGATGCCGGAGGCGAGCGGCATCGCGCTGGGATTCGACCGGCTGGTGATGCTGGCGACGGGCGCGTCGCGCATCGAGCAGGTGTTGTGGGCGCCGGTGGCGGAGACTGTTTCGTGACGTTCGACCGGCCCATCACCACCGCGGAAGAGCTGGAAGCGGCGGAACTGGTTCCGGCGGAGCGGCTCGCGGGCCTGCGCGAGGTCGCCGCGCGCTATGCCCTGTCGATCAGCCCGGCGATGGCGGCGCTGATCGATCCCGGCGATCCCAACGATCCGATCGCGCGGCAGTTCGTGCCCGACGCGGCGGAGCTTGCCGTGACGGCCGAGGAACGGGCCGATCCGATCGGCGACCATGCGCACAGCCCGGTCGAGGGCATCGTGCACCGCTATCCGGACCGGGTGCTGCTGAAGGCGGTGCATGTGTGCCCGGTCTATTGCCGGTTCTGCTTCCGCCGCGAGATGGTGGGGCCGAACGGCCTGGGCACGCTGTCGCCCGAGGCGCTCGACGGCGCGCTCGGCTATATCTCGGATCACGCCGAAATCTGGGAGGTGATCCTGACAGGCGGCGATCCGCTGGTGCTGTCGACGCGCCGGCTGGGCGAGATCATGGAGCGGCTCGCCGGGATCGAGCATGTGAAGATCGTCCGGATTCACACCCGCGTGCCCGTCGTGGAACCGGACAGGATCGATGCCGCCCTGATCGCGGCGCTGAAGGCGAGCGGCAAGACGGTCTATGTGGCGCTGCATGCCAATCATCCGCGCGAGCTGACCGGCGCGGCGCGCGGCGCCTGCGGGTTACTGGTCGATGCGGGCATTCCCATGGTGAGCCAGTCGGTGCTGCTGCGCGGCGTGAACGACGATCCGGAGACGCTGGCGGCGCTGATGCGGGCGTTCGTCGAGGCACGGATCAAACCGTACTACCTGCACCATCCGGACCTGGCGCCAGGCACCAGCCACTTCCGCGTTTCTCTCGATGAAGGCCGCGCGCTGGTCGCGGGTTTGCGCGGACTGGTCTCGGGCCTCGCCCAGCCGACCTATGTGCTCGACATCCCCGGCGGCTACGGCAAGGCGGTGATCGACGGCGGCGCCGTGCGGGACATGGGCAATGGCTGCTATTCGGTGTCGGACTTCCGAGGCGGCGAGCATCGTTACCCACCCGCGGACAGGGACGGATGACCGACGACCTCGCACGCCGCGCCCGGGAAATCGCCGACCGGCTGCCAATCGCCGAGCGGCTGACGGTGCTGGCGCGCTTCGGGTTCATGCATATGGCGGCGGGCGACGCCGAGGCCGCGCGAGCGGTGGCCGCCCAGATCGACGACGGGCTCGCCGACGCGGAGGATCACGGCGTGTCCTGCCCCGAGGTTGCGACCGAGCTGGAGGCACTGGAGTCCTGGATCGGCTCCGCGTCCCGGGAAAAGCCGGACCCGCGCCAGGACGGCATCGATCTGGCCGATCAGATCATGGCCAGACCCGACGCGCTGCCGCAACTCGCCGAAATCATCCGGAGCGGCAACGTGCCCAGCCTCGGCTCCCGCGCCGCCGCCGACGCATTCGAGGAGTTGTGCCGGCGCGGCGAGCCGGCGCGCGCCCGCGCGCTGCTCGACCAGATCAGCGGCAGCGAGGCCGGTCACCGGGCGCGGCTGCGCGCGGGGATAATGCTGAAGCGGGAGCCGGCGCTGGGGCCTGACGGCGAGCGGCTGATCGACGAGGCCATCGCCGACGCCGCCCGCATGGACCGTGCCGAGGGCAAGGCCGCCAAGCGCCAGTTCCTGGCCGGCATCGCGCTGATGTCGTTCGACGATGTCGATGTCGCGGCGCGGATCATGCGGGAGCTGCACGACGACGGCCACCGCGAGCTGTCGGCCGGCGTGAAGCAGCGCCTGGCGCGGGGGCTACTGTCGCGCGGGCAGGCCGAGGAAGCGTTGCGCCTGCTGGCCTCGATCCGGTCGGACGCGGCGCGCGAACTGGCGACCGCGGCGCTGCTGGACGAACTGGCCGCCGCCTCGGGCCTGGCGGCGGCCCGCGCGCTGATCGCCCAGTTCAGCACGCCGGCCGCCGTGACGTCGGCGTGGGCGAAGCTGGCCGCCCGCGCGGCGCGCGACGACCCGGCGCAGGCGCGTGCCGATCTTGCCATGGCCATCGGCGTCCTGGCGGCGTTCAGGCCGTCCGATCCCTTTTTCTACACGGCGCTCGGCGATCTGCTTTCCGGATATGCCGCCGTGGAGCATGCGGACACGGCCGCCGAGGCCGCCATTCTTGGCCTGCTGGGCCCAGACAGCGCTTTCTCGGATTACCGGTTGCGGCTGACGGAGTACCTGGCCGGCGCGCTGGTCGCGCGGGGCCGCCAGGACGCCGCCGTGACGCTGGCCGCGCGGCTCGACGAGGAAGCCGCCGCGGTCATGCTGATGCGCGCGTCGCTGCCATGAGGCGTGCGTCGCCCCGGCAATCGGGTTACAATGCAGAGCGCGTTTATACAGCGCACGGTTGTCTGGCTTCATCCGAGCGGGCAACCGAGGGGACGCTCGAGCAGTGCAGATCAAGGAACGCATGATGCCCCATAACGGTCATGACCGTATCCTGGTCGTGGACGACCAGCCGGAAGTGCGGCAGGCGGCCGTCAGGCTGCTGAATGCGCTGGGGCACATCACCGTGGAAGCCGACCAGGCCGCCGCGGCGCTGGAGATTCTGGAGCGCGACGACCATTTCGACCTGCTGTTCACCGACATCGTCATGCCGGGCTCGATGAACGGCGTCGACCTGGCGCTCGAGGTGCGGCGCCGGCATCCGATGATGCCGATCCTGTTCACCTCGGGCTATGTGGAGCCCGAGCTGATCCGGGAGCATGCGGACGACCTTCGGGCCGAACTGCTGAAGAAACCCTACGGCAAGGCCGAACTGGCCAAGGTGCTGGAACGGGTCCTGGAGCACTGACGGAATCAAAATCTAGTCGTCGTCGTCCTTCGGCTTGAAGGCAGCGATCACCTTGGCCTGGATGTCGGGCGGGGTCGGCTCGTCATGGCTGTATTCCATGACATAGGTGCCGACGCCGGCCGTCATCGACTTGAGCTGGCTGGCGTAGTTCATGACTTCCGACAACGGCACCTCGGCGTGCATGGTGGCCATGCCGCCAGGCAGTGTGTCGGTGCCGAGGATGCGGCCGCGCTTGCCCGACAGGTCCGACGAGATATCGCCGATCATCGACGAGGCGATGGTCACCTCGAGCTTCACGAAGGGTTCGAGCAGCACGGGACGCGCCTTCTTCACGCCGTCGATGAAGGCCTTGCGGCCCGCGGTCGTGAAGGCGATCTCCTTGGAATCGACGGCGTGGTACTTGCCGTCATAGACGCTGACCTTGATGTCCTGCATGGGATAGCCGGCGACGGCGCCGCCCTGCATCACCTGGCGCACGCCCTTCTCGATGGCCGGCAGGAAATTGCGCGGAATGGAGCCGCCGAAGGTGTCGTCGACGAACAACAGGCCGTCGACCGCGCCGTCCTCGCCGTTGAGCGGCGACACGCGCATATAGACCTCGCCGAACTGGCCGGCGCCGCCGGTCTGCTTCTTGTGGCGGTGATGGCCCTCGGCCAGCGCCGTAATGGTTTCCTTGTACGGCACACGCGGCGGCCTGGTGCGGATGTCGAGGCCGTAGCGGTCCTTGAGCAGCCTCAGCTTGGCGCGCAGGTGCAGGTCGCCCAGGCCGCGCAGCACCGTCTCGCCCGTCGACTGGACCCGCTCGATCTCGACGGTCGGGTCCTCGGCGACGATCTTGGCCAAGGCGTCGTGCAGCTTGCCCTCGGCGCCGGTCGCCGTCACCTCGATGGCCAGGCCGTACATGGGCCGGGGCAGCGGCCACGGGCGGATATGCAGGTCGTCGGCCACGCCGTCCGAATGGATCACCGAATTGAAGTTGATCTCGTCGATCTTGGCGACGGCGCCGATGTCGCCGGCGACGATCTGGTCGGTTTCCGAGTGCTGCTTGCCCTGCAGCTTGAAGACATGGCCGATCCGGATGCCCTTGCGCGCGTCGCCGACACGGGGCTGGAAATCATGGCCCACATGGCCCTGATGGACCTTGAATACGGCCATCTTGCCGACGAAAGGGTCGTGCGACACCTTGAACACGTGGGCGATCAGCGGCTTCTTCGAATCCGGCACGCCCCGCAGGCGCTTGACCTCGCCGCCGTCGGAGTATTCGAAGCTGCGCGGATTGCCCTCCAGCGGGCTGGGGCAGAGATGGGCGAAGATGTCCTTCAGCTTGCGGATGCCGACATTGTCGCGGGCGCAGGTAAAGCAGATCGGCACCAGATGGGCCTCGCGCAGCGCCTTCTCGAACGGGTCGTGGAGCTGCCCGGGCGTCACCTCGCCCTCCTCCAGGTAGATGGCCATGAGGTCTTCGTCGACCTCGACCACCTGGTCGATGATCGCGGAATGGAAGCCGGCGACGTCGCCGAGGTCGCTGTCGCCGGTGGCGTTGGCGAAGCAGTCGATGACGGCGGTGCCGTTGCCCGCCGGCAGGTTGAGCGGCTGGCAGACCGCGCCGAAGGCGTCCTGCACCTCGGCCAGGGTCCGGGCGACATGCTCGATATGGTCGATCTTGTTGATGACGATCATGCGCGGCAGGTTGCGCTCGGCGGCGATCTTCATGATCCGCCGGGCGACCGGATCGACGCCGGCCGCCGCGTCGATCACGACGCACACCGTCTCGACGGCGGGCAGGACGCTGATCGCCTTGCCGATGAAGTCGGGGCTGCCGGGCGTGTCGATGACGTTGACGTGGCGGCCATCATGGTCGAAATGGACCAGGGCGCTGTCGAGACTGTGCCCGAACTCCCTGGACAGGTCGTCGAAGTCGCAGACCGTGTTCCTGTCCTGCACGCGGCCCGCGCGTCCGATGACGCCGGCATTGAACAGCATCTGTTCGATGAGGGTGGTCTTCCCCGCCGCGGCGGGGCCGGTTACGGCGATGTTGCGGATGTCGGCGGTGGTGTACCCGGGCATGGCGAAACTCCCGCGAAGGAGGAACGACGTCGCGGACTTCGCCGCGGATCAGGTCAACTCAAGCTCCCGGTCATTATACGCGCTGATGGGCGTCTCGGCGATTCCTTAGGACCGCTCATTCCAATCCATGCATCTACAACAATGCTGCATCGCAAAATGGATATTGCGATGCGGGAGCGATGTGACGTGATGATGACATTGTCTAGCTCGCCGCTGAGCTAATCCCGACAGGAAGCGCGATGACGCGCCCCGGCAACGCTGCCGAAATCCACCGACGGTGGATCGAGGCGGCCTTTTCCGTGCGCCCAAAACATCCCGGCGCACCCGTAAAAAAACAATCAAAAGGGTGGAACATGATCAAGCAGAACAGGTTCGGACGGCACATCGCAGCGGCGGCGCTGGCCGTCACCGCGGCAGGTGCCGCGACGGCGGCACAAGCCGGCGAGTTCGGTGTCGCCATTGCCCAGACGAAACCTATCCTCGATGTCCGTGTCCGCTACGAGAACGTCGACCAGACCAATTTCCTCGAGAACGCCGATGCGCTGACCCTGCGCGTTCGTGCCGGCTTCGAGACCGGCAAGGCCTGGAACACCGCGTTCCTGGCGGAGTTCGACTGGATCGAGAGCATCGTCGGCGACTACAACAGCACGACCAACGGCAAGACCAGTTTTCCCGTCGTCGCCGACCCGCAGGATGTGGAGCTGAACCGGCTGCAACTGACCAACACCAGCCTGCCGCAGACCACCATCACGCTGGGCCGCCAGCGCATCAACCTGGATGACCAGCGGTTTGTCGGCAATGTGGGCTGGCGCCAGAACGAACAGACGTTCGACGCCGTTCGCATTGTCAACAAGTCGGTTCCCAAGCTGACCGTCGACCTGACCTATCTCATTCAGGCAAACAGGATTTTCGGCCCGGATTCGGCGCAGGGACGGTGGAGCGGCGACAACTTCCTGGCCAATGCCGGCTACGATCTGGGCTTCGGCACGCTGTCGGTGTTCGGCTATTGGCTGAACTTCAAGGAATCGCCCGGCAACTCGTCGCAGACCTTCGGCGCGCGGTTCGCCGGCAAGAAGGTTTTCTCCGGCATCACCTTCAACTACGCCGCGTCGGTCGCGACCCAGAGCGACTGGAAGAACAACCCGGTCGACTACAGCGTCATGTACTACCTGGGCGAAGGCAGCGCCACCTGGAAGGGCGTGATGGCGGGCGGCGGCTGGGAGTCGCTGGGCGGCGACGGCGTGAAGGGTTTCTCGACCCCGCTCGCCACCCTGCACAAGTTCCAGGGCTGGGCCGACCTGTTCCTGAACACGCCCGCCAACGGCATCACCGACACCTATGCCAAGGCGGGATACACGATCAAGAACGTCGGGCCGTTCAGCAGCATCAGCCTGCTGAGCTTCTATCACTGGTTCGACTCGGAGAACGGCGGCGCCGCGCTGGGCCAGGAATTCGACATCTCGCTGACCGCGGCCTGGGAGAAGTTCGAGTTCACGGTCAAATACGCCGACTACGACCGCGACACGTTCGGCGTGGACACGCAAAAGATCTGGTTCCAGGTCGACTACAAGCTGTAGGGCAGAGCGGGAGTATGGCTTGCGCCCTGCTCCCGTCCTCTCTACTATTGCTGCGGTGCAACATAACATGTCCAGTCCTTGCGGCGGCTCGGTGAACGATACCAAGCTCAACATCGTCGTGATCGACGAGAACCCGGTACGGGCCGCCATCCTCGAGGACGGCCTGCGGGAAGCCGGCTACACCAGGGTCACGCTGATCGGCGAGATGACCAACCTGTTGCGGCGGCTCACCGAGATCGACCCCGAAGTGATCCTGATCGACCTGGAAAACCCCAGCCGCGACGTGCTGGAGCAGATGTTCCAGGTGTCGCGGATCGTGCGCCGGCCGGTCGCCATGTTCGTCGACCAGTCGGACAGCGCCATGATCCAGGCCGCGGTCGACGCCGGCGTCAGCGCCTACATCGTCGGCGGGCTGCAGAAGGACCGGGTCAGGCCGATCCTGGACATGACGATCAGCCGCTTCCACGCCTTCGCGCGGCTGCAGGACCAGTTGGAGGAGGCCCGCAGCAAGCTGGCCGACCGCAAGGTGATCGAACGCGCCAAGGGCATCCTGATGAAGCAGCGCGGCATGGCGGAGGAAGACGCCTACAAGCTGCTGCGCGAGACCGCCATGGCACAGAAGAAGAAGCTGTCCGACATCGCCGAGGGCGTGGTGATGGCGGCCAAGCTGCTGGGCAATTGAGGGGCTGGCCATGAAGGAAAGCAGTATCGGCGCGTGGGATTCGGTCGCGCCGACCGACCAGGGCGAACCGGAGCGGCCGCTCCGCACCGTGCGCATCGGTTTCATTCCGCTGGTGGACTGCGCGACGCTGGTCGTGGCCGCGGAAAAGGGATTCGGCCGGCGCGAGGGCCTGGCACTGCACCTGGTGAAGGAAACGTCGTGGGCGAACATCCGCGACCGCGTCAACCTGGGTCATTTCGACTGCGCCCACATGCTGGCCGGCATGCCGATCGCCAGCAGCATGGGCATCGGTCACGTCAAGGTGCCGACGGTCGCGCCGTTCCTGCTGGGCCTGAACGGCAACGCGGTGACCGTCTCGCTGCCGCTGTACGAGCAGATTCGCGGCACCGGCGTCGACGGTGACGATCCGGCGAGCCTGGGCCGGGCGCTGAAGCTGGTGGTCGATCAGCGCCGGAACACCGGGCTGGACCCGCTGACCTTCGCCATGGTGTTCCCGTTCTCGTGTCACAACTACGAACTGCGCTACTGGATGGCGGCCGCCGGGATCGATCCGGACCGCGACATCCGGCTTGTCGTGATTCCGCCGCCGCTGATGGTGGACAGCCTCGCTGCCGGCCACATCGACGGCTTCTGCGTCGGCGAACCGTGGAACAGTCTCGCCGTCGACGCGGGCATCGGCCGCATCCTGCTGACCAAGTCGGCGCTGTGGCACATGGGCGTCGAGAAGGTTCTCGGCGTCCGCGCCGACTGGGCGGCGGACAACCGTCCGGTGCTGGAGGCGCTGATTCGCGCCTTGTACCGGGCCGCGCAGTGGGCGGACGACCCGGCCAATCGCGACGAGCTGGCCGATATGCTGGCACAATCGGCCTATCTGGGCATTCCCAGCCGGATCATCCGGCGCTCGCTGTCCGGGGACATCCTGGTGCAGGCCGGCGAACCGCCGGTCCACATCGACGACTTCATCGTATTCAACCGGCAGGCGGCCAATTTCCCCTGGGTGTCGCAGGCGGTGTGGATCTATACCCAGATGGTGCGCTGGGGCCAGTCCGAGGCCTCGGCCGAGGCCGAGACCGCGGCGCGCCGCTGCTTCCGGCCCGATATCTACCGCTCGGCGCTGCGCAACTCGGACATGGCGGTGTCGCTCCCCAGCATGAACGCCAAGCTGGAAGGCGCGCTGTCGGGCGAAATCCCGGTCGGCTCGGTCGACGGCAGGCTGACGCTGGGCCCGGACCGCTTCTTCGACGACGGCGTGTTCGACCCGGACGATCCGGAGGGCTATCTGCGCCGGTTTGCGATCCGCACATGACGAGCGTGCGCCGGCGCACGATCTCGTATATTGCGCCGCACGCGATTTTTGATTAAACCATAGGCACGGACTCAGTCGAGTCTAAAAAGTAGGCATAAGTCAGTCTTTCGAGGGTCGCCTGCCCGGCCCAAAGGTCGGAAATCGCCGAACCAGAAAACTGGCACGCGGTTTGCTTACCAAGAACTGAGGCGGCCAAAGACGGCAGCCAGGTTCGAGACATTCGCCCAACGGCGGGCAATCACCACAGCAACGTCGCTGACCGGTCCCTCGACAAGGGGACGTCCTGGTCCGCGGCGTTTTTTCTGTCCTGGTCGCCCGGCATCGGTCCGGCCGCAACGAAACGCGAATGAAGGAGTGAAAGGGTACATGAGGCACACTTACGAAACTTTTCCGGTCACCACGCTCGCCCGCGCCGCCGTCATGGCCGTGGCGCTCGCGGCCGCGCCGACCGCCCTGGCCAAGCCGCTGGCGCTCGAGAAGGACGAGTTGACGCTCGGGTTCATCAAACTGACCGACATGGCGCCGCTCGCGGTCGCCTACGAGCTCGGCTACTTCGAGGATGAAGGCCTCTACGTGAAGCTGGAGCCGCAGGCCAACTGGAAGGTGCTGCTGGACCGCGTGCTGACCGGCGAACTGGACGGCGCCCACATGCTGGCCGGCCAGCCGATCGGCGCTTCGATCGGCTACGGCACCAAGGGCGACGTGGTCACGGCCTTTTCGATGGACCTCAACGGCAACGGCATCACCGTGTCGAACGACGTCTGGCAGGCGATGAAGAAGAACGTGCCCATGGGCAAGGACGGCAAGCCGGTCCACCCGATCAAGGCCGATGCGCTGAAGCCGGTGATCAAGCAGTTCGCGGCCTCCGGCAAGCAGTTCAAGATGGGCGTCGTCTTCCCGGTCTCGACCCACAATTACGAGCTGCGCTACTGGCTGGCGGCCGGCGGCATCAACCCGGGCTATTACGCGCCGGGTGACATCAGCGGCCAGATCGGCGCCGAGGCGTTCCTGTCGGTGACGCCGCCGCCGCAGATGCCGGCGACCATGGAGGCCGGCACCATCAACGGCTACTGCGTCGGCGAGCCGTGGAACCAGCAGGCGGTGTTCAAGGGCATCGGCGTGCCGGTGATCACCGATTACGAAATCTGGAAGAACAATCCGGAAAAGGTGTTCGGCGTCACCAAGGGGTGGGCCGACAAGAACCCGAACACCCATCTGGCGGTGGTCAAGGCGCTGATCCGCGCCGCCATCTGGCTGGATGCGGGCAACAACGCCAACCGCAAGAAGGCGGTCGGATTCCTGGCGCGTCCCGACTATGTCGGGGCCGACGCCGCCGTCATCGCCAACTCGATGACCGGCACCTTCGAATACGAGAAAGGCGACAAGCGGCCGGTGCCGGACTTCAACGTGTTTTTCCGGTACTTCGCCACCTACCCCTACTACTCGGACGCGATCTGGTACATGACGCAGATGCGCCGCTGGGGCCAGATCGCCGAGGCCAAGCCCGATAGCTGGTACACCGACACGGCCAAGAAGGTCTATCGGCCGGACATCTACCTGAAGGCCGCCAAGCTGCTGGTCGATGAAGGCAAGGCGAAGAAGGAAGACTTCCCCTGGGACACCGACGGCTTCAAGCAGCCGCAGGGCGAGTTCATCGACGGCATCGTCTATGACGGCCACAAGCCCAACGAATATCTGGAGAAGTTCGCCATCGGCCTGAAGAGGACCGACAAGGTGGCGAACGGCAAGGTCGTGTCCCAATGACCGCGGTCACGGGAACTTCGGAGAACCTGATGTCGACTATCGCAACCGCCCATTCCCCCGACCAGCCGGCCGGCGAGCAGCCCGCCGGTGCCGGAAAGCGCGAGCGGGTGTTCGCCGCGATCAACCGGGCCGACGGCTATCTGAAGGTGCTGGGCGTTGGCTGGCTGACGCCGCTGCTGAAGATGGCCGCGGGCGACTCACCCAAGCATCAGGGCAAGGAACTGTGGCAACTCCTCGGCGTGCCACTGCTGGCGATCCTGCTGTTCCTCGCGGCGTGGGGCGCTCTGGCGCCCAAGGTACAGACCAGCCTGGGCGCCGTGCCGGGACCGGCGCAGGTCTGGGAGCAGGTCGGCACGCTGTGGCAGGCGCACAAGGACGAGCGCGTCAAGGAGGATGCGTTCTACGAGCGGCAGGAGACGCGCAACGCGGCACGCCTCGCCGACGATCCGACGGCCGACGTGAAGCTGCGGCCCTATACCGGCAAGCCGACCTATCTGGACCAGATCTGGACCAGCCTGCAAACCGTGTTCATGGGCTTCCTGCTGGCGACCGTGATCGCCGTGCCTCTCGGCATCGCCTCGGGCCTGTCGAAGACGGTGAGCGCCGCGCTCAATCCGATCGTGCAGATCTTCAAGCCGGTGTCGCCGCTGGCCTGGCTGCCGATCGTCACCATGATCGTCAGCGCAGTCTATGTGAGCGACGACCCCATGTTTTCCAAGTCGTTCATCAATTCGGCGATCACCGTTACCCTGTGCTCGCTGTGGCCGACGCTGATCAACACGGCTGTGGGCGTGGCGTCCATCGACAGGGACCTGATCAATGTGGGCCGGGTGCTGCAGCTTTCCTGGCCGAAGACGGTGTTCAAGCTGGTGCTGCCGTCGTCGCTGCCGTTCATCTTCACCGGCATGCGGCTGTCGCTGGGCGTGGGCTGGATGGTGCTGATCGCGGCCGAGATGCTGGCGCAGAACCCGGGCCTGGGCAAGTTCGTCTGGGACGAGTTCCAGAACGGCTCGTCGGCCTCGCTGGCGCGCATCATGGTCGCCGTGCTCACCATCGGCATCATCGGCTTCCTGCTCGACCGGGTCATGCTGGCGCTGCAGGCGGCGGTCACCTACTCAACCAACCGCTAGGAGGGCGCGATGACATTCCTGAGGCTCGACGGCGTCTGCAAGGGGTATGGCGAGGGCGACAACCGCACCGAGGTGCTGCGCGACATCAACCTGGACATCAGGGAAGGCGAGTTCGTCGCCATCGTCGGCTTCTCCGGCTCGGGCAAGACCACGCTGATCTCGGCCATCGCGGGGTTGAGCAAGCCCGACAGGGGCAAGGTGCTGCTGAAGGGCAAGGAGATCACAGCGCCAGGACCGGACCGCGGCGTGGTATTCCAGAGCTACTCGCTGATGCCGTGGCTGACGGTGCGCGGCAACATCGCGCTGGCCGTCGACAGCGTGTTCCGGAAGGAAAGCCGCACCGAGCGAGCCGCGCGCACCCAGCACTACGTCGACATGGTCGGCCTGTCGCACGCGGCCGAGCGCCGGCCGGCCGAGCTGTCGGGCGGCATGCGCCAGCGGGTGGCGGTCGCCCGCGCGCTGGCCATGAACCCGGAAATCCTGCTGCTCGACGAGCCGCTGTCGGCGCTCGACGCGCTGACCCGGGCCAAGCTGCAGGACGAAATCGAGCGCATCTGGTCGCAGGACAAGCGCACGGTGGTGCTGATCACCAACGACGTGGACGAGGCGATCCTGCTGGCCGACCGGATCATCCCGCTCAATCCCGGGCCCGGCGCCACCTTCGGTCCGGAATTCCGGGTGGAGCTGCCGCGCCCGCGCGACCGCCGCGCCATGAACGACGACATCCGCTTCAAGAAGCTGCGCGCCGGCGTCACCGAATATCTGATGAAGGTGGCCAGCACCCGGGCTTCAAGCCAGGGCGAGGCGCTGACCCTGCCGAACGTCACTGCCATCACCCAGGCGCCGCCCGCGGCCTACCGGGACGCCGCGGCCAGCCCGCATGAAAGCCGCTACGTCGAGTTCGGCGCGGTCTCCAAGGTCTATCCGACGCCGAAGGGTCCGCTGACCGTGGTCGACCGCTTCGACCTGAAGATGAAGAAGGGCGAGTTCGTCTCGCTGATCGGCCATTCCGGCTGCGGCAAGTCGACGGTGCTCTCCATGGTCGCCGGCCTGACCGACATATCGGCGGGCGGCATCGTGCTCGACAACAAGGAAGTGGTCGCCGCCGGGCCGGAACGCGCCGTGGTGTTCCAGGCGCCGTCGCTGTTTCCGTGGTTGACGGCGCGCGAAAACGTGGCGCTTGGCGTGGACCGGGTCTATCCGACCGCGTCCTATGCCGAGAAGGGCGACATCATCGCCTATTACCTGGCGCGTGTCGGTCTGGCCGACGCCATGGACAAGCGCGCCGACGAGCTGTCGAACGGCATGAAACAGCGCGTCGGCATCGCCCGCGCCTTCGCGCTCAGCCCCAAACTGCTGCTGCTCGACGAGCCGTTCGGCATGCTGGACTCGCTGACCCGCTGGGAGTTGCAGGAGGTGCTGATGGAGGTCTGGGCGCGCACCCAGGTGACCGCTATCTGCGTCACCCACGATATCGACGAGGCGATCCTGCTGGCCGACCGGGTGGTGATGATGACCAATGGACCCAGCGCCCGCATCGGCAACATTATGCAAGTGGACATCCCGCGCCCGCGCACCCGGACGGCGCTGCTGCAACACCCCGACTACTACGCCTACCGCGAGGAGCTGCTGAGCTTCCTCGAGGAATACGAAGGCGGCGCGCGGCCCAGGAACGGCGACGCCGAGAACAAGGCGGCGTGATGCAGGCGCTTCCGCTGCCCTCGTCCAGACCGGTCAAGACCACCTGTCCCTATTGCGGCGTGGGCTGTGGCGTGCTGGCCATTCCCGGCGATGACGGCCAATGGCGGGTAGCGGGCGATCCGGACCATCCGGCCAACCTGGGCAAGCTGTGTTCCAAGGGATCGGCGCTGGCCGAGACCCTGTCGCCGGACGACCGGCTGTTGCATCCGCTGATCGGCAACCGGCCCGTGTCGTGGGACGCGGCGCTCGACGCGGTCGCCCGCGGGTTCAGCGACACCGTCAAGCGGTATGGGCCAGACAGCGTGGCCTTCTATCTGTCGGGCCAGCTGCTGACCGAGGACTATTACGTCGCCAACAAGCTGATGAAGGGCTTCATCGGCTCGGCCCATGTGGACACCAATTCGCGGCTGTGCATGGCCTCGACCGTCGCCGGCCACAAGCGCGCCTTCGGCAGCGACACGGTGCCCGGATGCTACGAAGACCTGGACCAGGCCGACCTGATCGTGCTGGTCGGCTCCAATGCGGCCTGGTGCCATCCGGTGCTCTATCAGCGCATGGTGGCGAACCGCCGCGACCGGGGCGCGCGCATCGTCAACATCGACCCGAGGGTGACCGCGACGACCGATCAGTCCGACCTGCAGCTTTCCATCGCGCCCGACGGCGACACCGCGCTGTTCGAGGGCCTGCTGGTCTACCTGGCGGATACCGGTAAGCTCGACGCGGAGTTCATCGCCCGGCACACGGAGGGCTTCGACGCCGCGCTGAACGCCGCGCGCCGCGGCCGCGGCTCGTTGACCAGCCTCGTCCGCCGCACCGGGCTGCCGGCCGAACAGATCGAGGCGTTCTACCGGTTGTTCGCCGACAGCGAACGGGTGGTCACCTGCTTCTCGCAGGGCGTCAACCAGTCGGGCGCGGGCACCGACAAGGTCAACGCGATCATCAATTGTCATCTGGCGACGGGGCGGATCGGCCGGCCGGGCATGGGTCCGTTCTCGCTCACCGGCCAGCCCAACGCCATGGGCGGCCGCGAGGTGGGCGGGCTGGCGAACCAGCTCGCGGCCCATATGAGGTTCGACGCGAAGAGCCGCGACATGGTCGGCCGGTTCTGGAACGCGCCCAACGTGGCCGCCGGCGAAGGGCTGAAGGCCGTCGAGATGTTCGACGCCATCGACAAGGGGCGCATCAAGGCGCTGTGGGTGATGGCGACCAATCCCGCCGTCAGCCTGCCGCGCGCCGACCGGGTGCGCGACGCGCTGTCGCGGCTCGACCTGCTGGTGGTGTCGGAGAACATGGCGGTGACCGACACGTCGCGCCTTGCCCATATAAGGCTGCCCGCCTCGGCCTGGGGCGAGAAGGACGGCACGGTCACCAATTCCGAACGGCGGATCAGCCGGCAGCGGCGGTTCCTGCCGCCGATGGGCGACGCCAGGCCCGACTGGTGGATCATCAGCCAGGTCGGCCGCCGCATGGGTTTCGAGGACGCTTTCGGCTTCCAGAACGCCGCCGATATCTTCCGCGAGCACGCCGCGCTGTCGGGATTCGAGAACGCCGGTGGCCGCGATTTCGATATCGGCGGCCTGGCCGTACTGTCCAATGCCGAGTACGAGGGACTGGCGCCAGTGCAGTGGCCGTTACGCCGGCAGGCCGGCACCGAGCGTCTGTTCGCCGATGGCGGTTTCTTCCATCCGGACGGCAAGGCAAGGTTCGTGGCGCCGGCGGCGCCGGTTGCCGACGGCATCGACGCCGGCTATCCGCTGATGCTGAACACCGGACGGGTGCGTGACCAGTGGCACACCATGACCCGCACCGGCAAGAGCGCGCGGCTGGCGCCGAACGCGCTGGAGCCGTTCCTCGACATTCACCCGCTGGACATGGACGCCCATGGCCTGACCGAGGGCGGCGTGGCTAAGGTCCGCAGCCCGGACGGCGGCGCGACGCTACGGGTGCGCACCAATGAAGGGGTGGCGCCCGGCAATGTGTTCGCGCCGATCCACTGGACCGGCGTCAATGCCAGCGCCGGGCGCATCGGCTCGCTGGTGCACGGCGTGACCGACCCATGGTCCGGCCAGCCGGCGTCGAAAATGACCCGCGTCCGGGTAGAGCCGCTGCGCATCCGGGCGGAGGGATTCATCCTGTCCAGGATGGATCTGGACCTGGCGGGGTTCGCGGCCTACTGGGCGCGCTTCAAGGTCGACGGCGGCTGGGGCTATGTGGTCGCCCACGACCGGCCCATCGCCTGGGCGTCATGGTTTCCGTCGCTGGCGCGGCAGGCCGAGGGCGACGCCGTCGAATACACCGATCCCGCCGCCGGCATCCATCGCGGCGCGGTGGTCGGCGAACGGCTGGAGCTCGCCGCCTTCATTACCGAGGGCCGACATGACGCGTCATGGAGCGCCATCGCACCGCTGCTGGCCGCCGATGCGCTGTCCACCGCCGACCGGCTGACCTTGCTGTCCGGCAGGACCGCCGACGCGCGGCCCGACAACGGTCCGGTCGTCTGCGCCTGCCTCGGCGTCGGGCGCCTCCAGATCGAGGCGGCTGTCCGCGACGGGCACACGTCAATCGAGGCCCTCGGCGTGGAACTGAAGGCCGGAACCAATTGCGGATCCTGCGTGCCCGAGCTGCGCGCCATGCTCAGATCCCTTGATGTCGCGGCCACCTAACGCGCTGCCGACAACGCCGGGCTGACCCAGCGGACGCCCGCCAGCACACCCAGCGCCATCAGCGAAAGGACCAGCGCGGCCAACCATGCGTGGTTCGCCGCCATGGCGCCGGCGAAGGCCCAGCTAATGGAGCTGAACGCCTCGGCGAAGGTGGCGATGCGCGACGACTGCTGGCGGCGGCGGAAGGTGCTGCGCCTGGCCTGGGCGCGGAACCAGAGCTGGACCGAGGTGGCGGAGGCGGTCGAGATCGCCACGCCGACCACCGCGACCAGCGCCTCGAACGGCGCCATCAGCGCGAATACGGCGATCAGCGGCGTGAAGATCAGCGCGACCGCGCCCATCACCGCCTCGAGCTTGGCACGGACCACGGCGCGCTCGGACACGGGCGCGCTGGCGACCAGGTCGGGCGCATCCTCGCCCGACACCACGACCCAGGTGAGGCCGCCGGCCAGCTGGCCGGCGGTCATGATCAGGATCGGCACCAGCAGCGTTCGGGCGTCGAGGTCCGAACCCACGCTGCGCCAGAGCAGCACGGCCGGCACCACCAGATAGAGCAGCTGCATCAGGCTCTGCGACAACAGCCAGGGATCGCGCAGCAGCAGCACCCATTCCTTGCGGCGAAGGGTGCTGGAGGGCGACCCGCCGCGAAACAGCGCACTACGGCGGCGCCCGCGCGCCACGCCCGGCGCGGTTCCGGCGGCGGCGGCCGCCTGGCGGCCAAAGCGAGGCGCAAGCAGGATGACGGTGATCCAGAGGACCAGCACACCGGCGGCGACCATGCCGGCGAGACCGACGGGATCGCCCTGCAGGATGGCGCGGCCCGGCCACCAGATCATGCTGTCGGCCGATGGGGCGTGGCTCGCCAGCCGCTCGATTTGCGACGAGGCGCCCTCGGACTTTTCGCCATAGGACATGATGGCGACGATCTGGATGCCGATGACGAAGCCCGCTCCCATGACGGCGGCGACGATCTGCGCGACCAACCGGGTGCGCCTGGGGCCAATGGTCCGCAGCAGCAGCACCGCCAGCGCCGCGGCCGCGGCCGTCGCCAGCATGCCGATCACGGCGATGCCCACATACGCGGCGAGCCATTGCCAGCCCGCCGTCACCGCCAGCACGTTGATCATGGGTGACGAGACGAGGGTGGCGGTGGCGGTCACCGACATCGCCATGGCCACGATGCGCACGGCGAAAAGCCGATGTGTCGGCGCCGGCGAGGACATGATCAGGTCAAGGTCGGCGCGGGCATAGAACGCGCGCGTCACCGTCTCCATCGCCTGCGAGGTAATCACCGACAGCAGCAGAACCCCGCTGCCGGTGAGCGCGACGAGCGCCGACAGGCCGGTCGAGGGCGGGCCGCGACCGACGATCAGCCAGGCGACCCAATGCGCCAGCACGGCGAAGGCCGCGATCCCCAGGCCGAACGCCCAGCGCCGCTGCTTGCGGCCGCCGGTCATCGTGGCGAACCATTCGCGCCAGGCGAGGCGGATCTCGTGGCGGGCGAACCAGAGGGTGGAGCCGGACCGCATCACGGCGCGGCATGGTCAACGGTTTGCGAAACGAGCTCGAGGAACGTGTCCTCGAGGCTCGCGCCGCCGCTGCCGGCGTGGTCGCGCAGCTCGTCGAGGGTGCCTTCGGCGATCAGCCGGCCGTGGGCGATGATGCCGATGCGGTCGGCCATACGCTCGGCCACGTCGAGAATGTGGGTCGTCATGACGATGGTGCTGCCGGCGGTCACATGGTCGCGTAGCACCTGCTTGACCTGGCGCGCCGAGCCGGCGTCGAGGCCGGTCAACGGTTCGTCGAGGATGATCAGCCGGGGGTCGTGCACCAGCGCGCCGGCCAGCGCGACCTTCTGGCGCATGCCCTTGGAGAAGCCCTCGCAGCGTTCATGGGCATGGGCGTCGAGGCCCAGCCAGCCGAGCAGGTCGCGGGCACGGCGTTCGCCCAGCCCGGCGTCGACGCCCCACAGGCCGGCGACGAATTCGAGATATTCGCGCGGCGTCAGCTTGTCATAGATCATCGGCTCTTCGGACAGCCACGCCATGACCTGCTTGGCGGCGATGGGATCGGCCAGCGCGTCGATGCCAAAGATCGAGACCGATCCGGCGTCCGGCCTGAGCAGACCGGCGACGATGCGCAGGCTGGTGGTCTTGCCCGCGCCGTTGGGACCCAGCAGCGTGTAGAACTCGCCGGCGCGGATGCTGAGATCGAGTCCGTCCACCGCCGGACGGTCGAACCGCTTGACGAGACCGCGGATGTCGAGCGCGGCGGAGGACTGGAGCTGGTTCATCGACCCTCGGTCAGGTTGGCCCCCTCGATCCTAAGCCCGCCGGGAACGCCGAGGCGAGATGTTTCGGCGCGTCCGGTCGCATTGCCGGGCGCTCAATTACTTCACGAGCGTGAGCCCGTATGCTGCTACCATGAAGAGCGGTTCCGCAGACACCTTGGAGAGGATGCCTTTCTACACCATAATCCACTGGCGGCCGCAGGGATGCGTCATCGATCCAGCGCCGCGAACACGAATTGATTGCCGAAGTGATGAAGCGCGCTCTGGCGACACTATCTTCTAGAGGCACGAGGGGTGGTCCGGGCGCAGCCATATGTCTGCACGGTTCCGGCATGGCAGCGGCGGGAGGCAGGTCGTGAACGCGACCGAAGAACAGGTTCTAGAGGTCATTCGAAAACACGCGCCGGACGCGACCGCGCCGGTTACGCGCCATTCCAGAATCGAGGACGTCGGCATCGATTCCTACGGCCTGATCGAGGTCGTGTTCGATCTCGAGGAACAGCTGGCCACCGATATTCCCTACAACGCGAACGATGGATCCCTGGTCGGCGCCGAGACCGTGGGCGACCTGATCGACAGGCTGCTCGCCCTGCTCGACAAGGCCTGACATGAGCCGCCGCGTCGTCGTCACGGGGTTGGGCGTGGTGTCGGCCATCGGCATCGGCCGGGACGCCTATTGGGAGGCGCTGCGCAGCGGCACGAGCGGTATGGGCACCTGCACCGCCCTGTGGACGCGGGACGAACGGAGCGAGGCGTTCCAGCCCATCGTCGCCGAGGTCAGCGGCTTGGAGGCCGCTGCCACGGCCCTGGGCGTCGAGGTCACCCGCATGGACCGGTTCACCCAGATGGCGGTGATGGCGGCCGACGAGGCGCTGGCCGATTCCGGCCTCAGCATCGGCAACGAGGATGCCAGACGGATCGCCACCATCGTCGGCAGCGGCATCGGCGGCCACGAGACCCAGGACGAGGCGTATTACGGCATGCTGCGGCGGGGCAAGCGCGTCCATCCGCTGACCGTGCTGCGCACCATTTCCAGCACGGCGCCGAGCCTGATCAGCATCAGGTACGGCCTGCGCGGGCCGGCCTTCGCCATCGCCAGCGCCTGCGCCTCGGGCGCGCACGCCATCGGCGTCTGCACCGACCTGATCCGTGCCGGATCGGCCGATATGGGCCTGGCCGGCGCGGCGGAAGCCTGCCTGACCTATGGCTGCCTGATGGCGTGGAACGCCATGCACATCATGAGCGCGGGAATCTGCCGGCCGTTCAGCAAGAACCGCGACGGCCTGGTGATCGGCGAAGGCGCCGGCATCCTGGTGCTGGAGGAATACGAACACGCCGTCGCACGCGGCGCGGACATCTACGCCGAGATCGTCGGCTTCGGCATGAACGCGGACGCCAAGGACATGCTGAATCCCTCCATGGAAGGCGCCACCGACGCCATGCAGCTTGCCCTGGCCGGCCATAGGGTTATCGATCCGTCACGGGTCTACATCAACGCCCATGGAACCGGAACGCTGGCCAACGATCCGACGGAGACCAGGGCCATCCGGGCGGCGTTCGGTGCCGCCGCGGACGCCATGGCGGTGTCCTCCACCAAATCCATGCACGGGCACCTGCTGGGCGCGGCCGGCGCGGTCGAGTCCATCGCATCGATCCTGGCCATGCGGCATTCCTTCGTGCCGCCGACCATCAATCTGGACGAGCCGGACCCGCAATGCGACCTAGACTATACGCCCAATGCGGGACAGGTCCGCGAGATCGACCTGGCGATCTCCAATTCGTTCGCCTTCGGCGGACTGAACGCCGTGGTCGCCTTCGGCAAGGCGAAATGATGCGAACGCGCCGGTAGCCCGCAATGCGAACCATCGAGGGCTACATCACGAGACAGATCGCCCGGACAAGTGGCATCGTCCTGCTGATCATGACGGCCGCCTTCCTGCTCGAACGCTCACTGCGTCTGATGCACGAGATCGACCCGTCCGCCGTTCCCCTGGAGCTGGCGGCCGGCCTGCTGTTCGCGCGCCTTCCCGAAATCCTCGGCATCGCGATACCCTGGGCCTTCTTCGCGGGCATCCTGCTGACATTTCAGCGCCTGGTTAGGGACAGCGAACTGGACGCGGCCTATGCATCGGGTATCGGGCCGCCCGAGCTCGCGCGCATGCTACTGCTGACGTCGGGATGCGTGGCGGCGCTGCTGGCTCCGGTGTTCTGGTTTCTGCTGCCCCATGGACACTACCACGTCAGGGAACTGACCCAGCAGGCGGCTCGTGCGGCCATCGGCGCGCCGCTCAAGCTGGACTCCTTCGTGCAGGTCGATGACGGCGTTCTCTATGTCCAGCCGCGCAGGTCCGGTGGACTCGCCGACATCTTCGTCTACGAGCCCGGCGTGAAGGGCGACCGCTATGTGACGACCGCCGTCGTGGAAAACTTCGAACTGTCGGCCAAAAAGGGCACGCTGTTCTTCACGGCACGCGATGGAAGGCGGGTGACCATTGCGGCGCCGGGCCGGGCATCCGGCCTGCTGACGTTCAGCCATCTCCGGCAGCTCGTCCATGCGGTCCCGCCGAACAGCGCCATCCCCCGGGGCAAGGATGCGGGAGAGCTGACCCTGAGCGAGCTCCTTGCGCCGCCGCCAGCCCTTGCAAGAACCGAGGGCCATTCCCTGCGTTCGCAGCTACACATCAAGATCGCCCGCGTCCTTGTCGTCCTCCTGCTGCCGTTGATGGCCGTGCCGCTGGCACTGGGCTTTCCGGTCTCACGGCAATGGATGGCCATCGTGATCGGAGGCGGCTTGATCCTGGCGCTCGATCAATCCCTGATCTTCGGCGAGGCCCTTGCCAGCCGTGGAGAAACCTCGCCATGGCTAGGCATTTGGGGCAGCATGGGCGTGTTCGCGGCGATCGCCCTGTCGCTCTCGGTCTTTCAGGGTTTCCGTTTCTCGCGCGGCCACGCCGGTGCGCATTGAGACCAGCATGACCCGCATCCTTGCCCGGTATTTCTCGGCGGTGATCCTGAAGCATTACGTGCTGTTCAGCATCGCCGCCGTCGTCATCGCGTCACTGGTCGAGTTCCTGGAGAACCGGGACGGACTGCTCGACGATCCATCGGTGAGCATGCTGGATGCGCTCAAATACTCGGCGCTGAGCGCGCCCGCAATCTTCTCGTTGCTGGCCGGGTTCATCGCGCTGGTGTCGGCGCTGATCGCGGCCATGACCCTGCTGCGCTATTCCGAGCTGAAAGCCATGCTCGCCGCCGGCCTGGGCCACGGGCAGCTTCTTCTGGCGCTCGCCCCAGCGGCGCTGAGCATGCTCGCGTTCCATTTCCTGATGGACAGTGCCGTATTGCCGCGCACCGCCGCCGAATTGCGGGCGTGGGGTGTCGGCAAGGCCTGGACGCGGCAACCGGGCGACACCGAAGCGATCTGGACCCGGGACGGCGACTATATCGTCGCCGTGCGCGGGCTCGACGCGCGCGCCGGGGCGCTTGTCGGCGTGGAGGTGTTCGCGCTCGGCACGTCGGGCGATCTGAAATGGCACCTGTCGGCGCCGGTAGCACGTCTCGATGCAGGCTATCTGGTGATCCCTCGGGCGACGCGCACCGTCGCGGGCGGCGCCCGGACGTCCACGGTCAGCGACGTGCGTTTCAGGTCGAGGCTGGACTTCGACACGCTGGCGCTGCTCGCGCCCCAGCCTCACCAGATGTCGGCGTGGACTATCGCCAGGCTGCTGAAGCAATCAGGCGCCGCGTCCCGTCCGCGCCACGTCTATGACCTGTGGTTCCACCGGAGGCTGGCGGCGCCGGTGACGACGGCGCTGGCCGTGCTGCTGCTGGCGCCGATGATCGAACGCCTGCACCGCATCAGCACCGTGCCGATCGTCCTCGTTGGCCTAGCGGGCGGGTTCTGCTACTTCGTCGCCGATGGCTTGCTGACGGGCCTGGGGGAAGCGGGCCTGGTCCGGCCGGCGATTGCCGCATGGGCGCTGCCTTGCCTGCTCGGCCTGCTGATCCTTGCGATGTCCAGAGACGGCCCGAGGCCGATCGCCGGCCTCTAGGCCGCCGCCAGGGCGCGGCGCGCGGCGCGGCTCTGGATGAACGGTTCCCAGAACGCCTGCGTCGTGGTGATGGTGATGCCGATGGTGAAGGTGATGAGGAACGGATCGATCACCGGATCGGACCTGAAGACCATGTAGCCAATGCCGAACAGGCAATAGAGCGCGATCACCGCCTCGACCAGCACCTGGCCGCCGAGCTTCTCGCGATAGGCCTTTCCGACGACGGAATCACCCTGCCGCTCGATCCGGAACTTGGGCGTCCGCACGAAGCCGGTCTTGACGTTGAACACCACTTCGAGGATCGCCCGCGTGTTGGTGACGGCGACACCCATGCTCCAGAACATCAGGTAGAAATAGTGGTGGATTCGCTTCAGCCAGTTCCGGTGAAGGTCGCTCTGAGCGTAGAGGAAAAGCACCGGGGGGCCGAAGGAACAGAGCGTGACGAAGATGATGATCGGCAGTGCCGCCGACGACAACTCGGCGTCCTGGCGTAGCCAGAGCTGGGCCGGCCAGCTTATGGAGATCACCATCAGGCAGGGCTGCAGAATCATGGAGATCATGTAGAAGAAGGACTCAGCCTTGGCATACCACGGGATCTTCGATCGCAAGATGTCGGGCATCAGCTTGCGCATGACCTGGAAGCCGCCCTTGGCCCAGCGGTGCTGCTGGGTCTTCGCCGCGGAGATGGTCGCCGGCAGTTCGCCCGGGCAAATCACCTGGGGCAGATATTTCTGCTTCCAGCCGCGGATCTGGGACCGGTAGCTGAGGTCCAGATCCTCGGTCAGGGTGTCGGCCTGCCAGCCGCCGGAATCGTCGATCGCCGTCCGCCGCCAGACGCCGGCCGTGCCCTGGAAATGCATCATCAGCCCCGACCAGCACTGGGCCGCCTGGATGACGTAGTTCAAGCCGTCCAGACCGACGGACTGGGCGATGGTCATCTTCGAGTAGTCGGCGTTCAGGTGGCCCCACAGGGTCTGAACGAGGCAAAGCCGGGGATCATCGAAGAACGGCAGCGTCTTCCGGAGGAAATCCGGCGCGGGCACGAAATCGGCGTCGAAGATGGCGATGAATTCGCCCCTGGCGGTCTTGTTGCCTTCCTTGAGCGCGCCCGCCTTGAACCCGGTGCGGTCGGTCCGGTGAACAAGCTCGATGTTGAAGCCTTCGGCCCGGTAGCGCTCGGCGAGACCGCGGGCGATATCGGTGGTCTCGTCGGTGGAGTCGTCGAGAATCTGGATCTCGTAGTGGTCCCGGGGATAGTCGAGCAAGACGATGTTCTCGATCAGCCGGCCGACCACGTAGCGTTCGTTGTAGAGCGGCAGCTGGACGGTCACGAACGGCAATTCGCCGCCCCTGCGGCTCCAGGCGTCCCATATGGCCGCATCCTGGACGAGCATGGCTTTCTTGTGCCTGGCATGGAGCCAGACCATCAGGCAGCAGTACAGTCCGAACAGACACAGGAAGGCCCCCGCCAGGATTTGCAAGCCCAGCAGCACCCTGATCGCAATATCCGTGAACCCCATGACCCGCTTCTCCCTCGGCCGGCGCCAAGCATCCGGCCTGCGCTGGAACTGGGAACCGCCCGTTTGCTGTGCAAGACCGCAGCCGCCCCCAAGCCTAGGCGAAACAGCCCGTCCCGGCCAATTCCCGTTGCTGCCGACAGCCCGATCTATCTTTCAAATCGGGAGCATGGCAGACTCACGACATTGAGCAGCGCATGAGCAAATCAGCAAGAAAGTTTCTGGTCGGCTACAGGTCCTGGCGGGACAATGCCCGCCTGTCGGACGGCATGACGCTGGCCGACCTGATCCACGCCTATGTCTCGTTCCCGTCGATCCAGCTCAACATGGCGCTGGCCGCGACGGCGCTCGCGGTCGCTCTCGCATGGGAGCCGAACCCTGCCCTGCTGATGCTGATCTCGGCCATCGCGGTGGTGGCGTACTCGGTCGTCGAGTATGTGTTCCACCGCTTGATCTTGCACGGAAGCTGGCTCTACCGCCACAAGGCGACGGCGGCGCTGTGGAAGCGGGTGCATTACGACCATCATCAGGACACCAGCGACCTGTCG
>LNFM01004217.1_pt1 | contig 26875 bp, 22 predicted proteins | sample 596031 | NCBI WGS metagenome assembly LNFM01 (sample SAMN04254537, study PRJNA301005) | activated carbon metagenome | isolation source: dual media filters at the Ann Arbor, Michigan drinking water treatment plant | place: USA: Ann Arbor | reverse complement strand
CGTGAGGCGAGCGTGGTGCCGCTTGGGTGTTGACGCCGCTACTGATTTTCCTGCGGATGTGCATTTTCGAACCGAAATCCGGTTCCCTGCTGAGCGCGTCGTCTCGTCGGCCCGATGGTCGCAGATTGGTCGAGCGCCCTCCCCCCCTGTTTCGCAGCGGCGCGCGACATCGACGCACGGACTGCGACACCACGATCGAACGCGAGCTGTCGCTGCGGCTGTTGTCGTATGGGAGTAGATGCACCCCAAACCCATGAGATCTTCGAGGACCATGAGGATTCGAACCGCGTTCGTGGCAACGGCGACTCTCCTCTGCGTTCGATGCTCCAACCCGGCGATGCCCGCAGACGGCGGTGACGTCGCGACGCCTCCCGACGGACCAGCAGCGGACATCGCCGCCATCGATGCGACTTTGTTCGACGCGCTGGTCCCGGACTCTGGGCAGCGCGACGCCGCGCCGACGCCAGTCGACGTCGCCCCGCCGCCCGCGCGATGCATGGCGCCGTCGCTCGCAGACGTCTCGCGCCCGACCGCGACGGTTGGCACGGGCACCGCAGCGAGCTGCACGCCCGCTGCGCTGCAAGCCGCAGCGACCGCCGGTGGTACGATTGTGTTCAATTGCGGCGCCGCGCCGGTGACCATCACGGTGAGCACGCCGATCACGGTCACACGCGAGACTGTCATCGACGGAGGCGGACTCGTGACGCTGAGCGGCGGCGGCGCGTCGCGCATTCTCTTTCTCGACTCGGCGTACCCGACGCCGACGCCGAGGCTCACCGTCCAACGACTCACGTTTCGCGATGGGCGCACGACGGCAGGCGGCATGGACACGGCGGTCGGCGGCGCGGCGATCTACCGTGACGGAGGCAGTCTCACGGTGATCGACTGCGTGTTCGTCGACAACCGCGCGCCCGCGCCTGGACAGGACATCGCCGGAGGAGCCATCTACGGCTTCGGCGGCGGCGAGACGATCATCTCGGGCAGCACGTTCACCAACAACTCCGCGAGCAACGGCGGCGCCGTCGGCAGCCTCAACGGGCATCTCACGATCATCAACAGCTCGTTCACCGGAAACAGAGCGCTCGGCACCGGAGGCAATCCCGGCATGGGCGGCTGCGGCGGCGCGATCTACATGGACGGTCGCGGCGAGCGCACGACGCTCTGCGGGGTCACGATTCGCGGGAGCACTGCGGGAGCGATCGGGGGCGCGTTCTTCCGCGTCTCCAACGACTCGACCGGCAGCTTCGCGATGGACCGCACGACGATCGACGGCAATCGCGTCGCGGCAACGACCAGCGGAAACGCAGGCGGCCTCTACCTCCAAGGCCTCGCGCTCAACATCTCGAACAGCACGATTTCTCGGAATCAGGCGTTCTTCAACGGCGGGATCTGGATCAACACCTGCACCGTGCAGATGACCAACAGCACCATCGCGGAGAACACCGCGGTCGGCAGCAACGGCGGCGGAGTCTGGCTCGGCCGCATGCCGACGGGCACGATCCGCAACTGCACGATCGCCAACAACCGCTCGACCGCCATGGGGCAGGTCGCTGGCGCGATCTTCGGCGCTGGGCTCACCCTCGTGAACACGATCGTCGCCAACAACACGGCGATGTACCGCCCGAGCTGCGACACGACGCGCGCGGATGGAACCGGCAATCTCCAATGGCCCGCCGGGTCGTTGTGCACGATGAACCCGCTCGTCGCGGACCCGATGCTGGGCGCGCTCGGCATGCAAGGCGGCGACACCGAGACGCTCGCGCCGTCGGCGAGCAGTCCCGCGCGACGGATCGGCATGGGCTGCCCGAGCACGGACCAGCGAGGCCGCCCGCGGTCGGAGCCGTGTACTGCGGGCGCGGTCGAGGTTCCGTAGAACGGCTGCGCGGGCTCGTCGCTGCGAGAGACGCGCGTCGGCCGCTACCTCGAGGTCATCGGCGAACGAAGCGCACAATTCGTGGAGCTTCACTGGGGTCCGGCGATCGCGGTGCACGATCGCGATGCCGCGAGTCGCGAGCGGCTGCTGGCGCGAGCGTCGACGTGTCGCGCTGCCGTCGACGGACAGTGATGTTCGCTGCGCGTTCGCGACGCTACGCCTTGCAGAGCTTCTCGCTGAGCTCCCACAGGCCGCGAGCGCGCTCGTCGTCCTTCGCGCGCGAGGTGCTCATCGAGACCTTGCGGTCGTGGAAGTACGCTCCCTGCTGCGCCTTGGCCTCGTCCGAGGTCGCGAGCCACACGAGCGTCTCGGCGCCCTTCTCCGGCGTGCGGCCGAACATTCTCTGCGACAAGCTGGTGACGGACCGGAAGAAGCCGCTGTTGTTGTTGTGCCCGAACGCGGTGCGCACGAAGCCCGGGTGGTAGCAGCCCACGAAGACGTCCTTGCCCTCGACGCGCCTCGCGAGCTCGCGCGTAAAGAGAATGTTGGCGAGCTTGGAGTCTGCGTAGGCGCTCCATCCGGCAGAGCCTTTGCGCCTGGCGATCGTGCCGAGGTCGATGCTTCCGGCGGCGTGCGCCCCGCTCGACGTGCTGACCACCCGCGAGCCCGGCGTCTTCTCGAGCAGCGGAAGCAGCTCGGTGGTGAGCACGAAGTAGCTCATGTGGTTGAGCGCGAAGGTCATCTCGAGGCCGTCGGCCGTGGTGACGTAGTCGTTGAAGATGCCGCCGGCGTTGTTCGCGAGCACGTCGAGGCGGTCGTACTTCGCGCGGAACTCCCCCGCGACCTTGCGCACCTCGGCGATCGTCGAGAGGTCGCCGAGCAGCGAGTCGACCTTCGCGCCGCCAGCAGCCGCGGACACCTCGGCGACCACGCGCGCGGTCTTCTCGGGGCTGCGCCCCACGAGCACCAGCGTCGCGCCGCGCCTGGCGAGCTCGATCGCCGCAGCCTTTCCGATGCCCTCGGTGCCACCGGTCAGCAGCACGACCTTGCCCTTCATCTCTGTTGTCATGGCGCGCGAAGCTAGTGCGGTCGCGGTCGCGCGAGAAGCGGCGCAACGTTTCTTCGCAATCGCTCGAGGAGCTCGTGCACCGAACCGGACTTCACGCTGTCGATGCCGTTGGGGCGCAGGAGAAGCGCGACGCGAAGCGCTGATTGCTCGCGTCGCGATTCATGAGCGACGTTGAAGAGCGGATGTTCGCTTTCAGGCCCTCAGGCTTCTCATCGTTGCCCACACGACGCGAGAGAAAATCCAGACAGAACGCGATCGGCACACGCCCCGAGACGAGCCAGCGATCAGTCAGCGACCGGACGCGAGCAGCACACGCCCTGGAGCCACACCCCCGGGAGACGAGCGCTCATCGTCACCCAAGGTTGCGAGGGAACACGCGCCGACGCGCATGCAAGCGAGCGGTGAGCCCTCCGGGCGCATGCAACGAGTGCATGCGCAGGAGCGCCGAGTGCGGCGGGGCGTCACGGTCGAGGCGACCGGACGCCGCGGGGCGATCGATCCCGTGGGCACAATGGAGGTCGATCCCTTCGCCGCTTCGAGTGGGTCTCGATCGATGTGGCATCACGGCGTTCCTGCTCGGTTACGACGAAAGCCAAGTGGCTCTCGCTCCCGTCGAACGAGGGCCCTCTACGAAGACACTGAATCGAGCGATCGCGATGGATCGCAGGGGTGCATCTCCTCGCATACGACGACAGCGGCGGCGCGGCAGCGAGCGATCGGACCCGTAGTGCGGATGCCGCGAGGACAAACAGTGGCGCATCGCCTCCTGGAGCAGCTGCTCGTTGCCCGGCTGCTGAGTGAGCGCATGGTTGATCGCGTCGACGAGTTCCGACATCGACAGACGATGACAAACCGAGCGGGCTTCAACAACCGTTCGCCGACGGATCGAGCGCGGGCGAACCCGTGTACTCACACACGAATTCAAGAACACCTGACGCCCAGCACGCCCATTGGATGTTCGAGGACCGTCCCCGCTCTCCAACACGCGCTCAGCTGCCGAGCGACAGGTGATACAGCGGGCCCGTCGCCGCTGATCCCACGTTTCCCAGTGAAAATCCCTCGAAGAAGTGATGGTCGTCGCGGCTGAGGTCCGCGACCACGGTGTTGTGCACCTGCCACAAGAGCTCTCCCTCGGTGAGACCTGGGCCCTGCCCGACGATCGTCACCACGGGCTCGACCTGGCGTGATCCTCGCCAGCAGAGGTACCCCACGCGCACACGCGCCACGGGAAGCGCGCGGTGCGACGGACGCCAGCGCTGCTCGGGCGTTTGCTCGCCGCGAATGGCTTCGTGGTAGCTCCACACCGCGGTCACGAAGTCGTCGAGCGTGTCGTACGTCGGCCCCACGAACGACCACAGCAGGTTGCTCATCAATCGCTCGGGCAGAGCCACTCCCGGCAACGGCCGCTGCTCGGGCGGCAGCGAGATTTCTTCCCATCGGGCCTTGTCGTGGAGCGGGCTACCAACAGGAACTTCCGCAGGATCGACGCGCTCGAGCTTCGCCGCGACGCTCGCCGCGATCTTCGCGAGCCCCTTGCCCTCGAAGGCGACCGCGACGTGCGCAGTCGAACGCTCGATCACCACGCCGAGCCCCCATTCGCTGCGCGCAGCGTGACGTACAAATGTCCCTGGTTCGAACATCGGATGAACAGAACGTACTCCACCGACGCCGCTCGGAATAGCGCTCGACCTCGGCGCATCGCCCGTTGGGTCTCGCCGTTGATCAACCAACGCTGCCAGTGAAACCACAGGGGTCTCGCGTGGGGCGACCGGCCACGAGCGGTGTGCGCTGCCAACCAAGCTCGGACCGCGATCGCCCGCGCAGGTTGATGCGCATCAGCGTCTCGGGGCAGCGGGCCCGGTGCTCGGATCGGCGAGGCGGTACGAGAGCGTCTGCTGTTGACGCCGTCGCTCGATGACAACTGAGACGCTCTCGGCGCGGCGCATTCGATTGAACGCTTCGAGCGTGCGCTCGGGGTCGGTCATCGGCAGGCCATTGATGCTTAGAACTGTGTCGCCGTTCTGCAACCCGAGCGCGCCGACGACCGAAGAGCGACGGATCCCGTACAAGCGCAGGCCTCGCACCGCGCCCTCCTCGTAACGAGGCATGATCCGCACCTGCCGAAGGAGCGCTTCAGTGTTGGAGAAGATCGCGTCCCTCGACGATCGCGTGACCGTGAACGTGTGCTCGTCGATCGGGCTGATGCCCGAGATCACGGACGCGGTCAGCTCGTCGTCGGGCGGAAACGACCGTGGCGATCCACCGCCGTCAGCGTTGGCCTCCGTCGCGGTCGCTCCGTTCGCCTCGAGCGCCTCGCGTTCGCGCTGTCGTCGCGCGACATTCGCCAGCGCGTTCTCACGGTACCCGAGCCCTGCGCACGAGTCTGGGAGCGCCGCGCCCACGCGACGCTGAACCAGCCAGCCCTCGGAGCGCTGCTGAACTTCGAGCGGAGTCGACTCGAGCGCGATGGCGACCAACCGCTGCAGCTGCGCGGGCGGGACGGGCTGCGGGGCGAGCACAGAGATCCGCACGCACGCAGCGACCTCGGTCGCCGACGGCGCGACGACGATGGCGAGCCCCGACAGCCGCGACAGCTCCTGAAGCGCCGTCGACACGGACTGATTGCTGATGTTGAGCGCCGCGGATTCGCGCGGTGAATTCGCCGCGCGTTGATCGCGCCGTTTGCACGCTGCCCCGGCCGTGATCGCGAGCAACGCGAGCCCGACAACGGTCCGAGAGGCGCGCGAGCGAAGCGAGACCCGTGCACAGAATAACATGTCGCCTCGAACGTACTCGCCCGTCGAACCGCTCGCAAACAACGCACCCGACCGTTCGGTGTTGGGTGCCGTGGGTGCAGCGGACGAAGCGCGCCTTGGCAAGTCGCGTGCGTTGCGCGACGACAGAAGCGAAGCAAGCGCCGCTACCACCCGAGCTTCGTCGGGGTCTTGCCCTCGCGCACCTCGTCCTTGTGCACGCGGCTGCGACGAAACGCGCTGACTCGCTCGGGCTCGATCGCCGCGAGGCCGCGCACGAAGCCCTCGGTCACGCCCTCTTCGCGCGCGAGCGCCGCTGGGTCCGCGCGCAGCCGCGCTTCGTACGCGGGGTCCTCGAGCATTCGCCCGAGCACGCGCTGCCGCGCGAGCGACTCGGTCATCGCGAGAGCACCTCCCGAGCTCGGTCGACTTCTGCCAGGAGCGCGTCCAACGGCGGAAGCCTGTCGTCACGCTCGATGATCACCGCGCGCAGGTTCTCCGCGCGACGCGCGACCACGGACAAGAGCGTCCACGCTTCTTCGTCCACCGGGTGATCGTGCGAATCGACCCACAGAGCGCCCGCGCGACGGCCTCCAGCGAGGTGCACTTCGACCACACGCTCCCAGGGAACGGCCTCGAGAAAGCTCCCCGGCTCGAACCCGTCGTTGCGGCCCTGCAGGACGAGGTTGGTGAGATCGAGCAGCGCGCCGGCGTTCGCTGCTTCGAGCGCCCTCGCGAAGCGCACGCCAGACTCGCGACCGGCCGTCGGGCCGCGCCCCTGCGCGCCGAGAATGTCCGCGGGGTTCTCGAGCAAGAACGCACCGGCCCAGCACCTGCGCACCTGCGCGGCGTTGTGCGAGAGCACTGCGAGGTCATCGTCGTCGAGCACCATCGGCGCGAAGTGACCGAGGTCCACCGCGTCCTTCCTCGCCGCGCCCTGTGCCGTCGCGCGCAAGAAGCACAGGTGCTCGCTGTACCACCAGGCGCCGATCGCACGAAGACTGTCCGAGATCTTCGCGACGTAGCCAGCGTCCAACCCGCACGCGTCGCCGATGCCCAACGCGACGCCGTGCGCGACCAGCGGCCACTTTCGCGAGAGCGCGCGCCACTCGTCCATCCGTCGCGGGTCGAAGAGAGCGTCGTCGATCATCACCTCGAGCACGTCCAACGCACGCACGTCCCGAAGCGCCAGCAGCGCTGGGAGGTACTGCTCTCGAAGCCCGATTCCCACAGAAGCGCGTGAGACAGCGGAGCCGGTTCGAAAGGATGACATGCGATGTTGCGATCAGACGTCGACGAGGAGTCAGCGCGAGGACGACAGCAACGTAGAACCGCGCTGCTGATCGTGCTCGAGGATAGCGCACGATCCTGCGTACTCGCTGGGCGCTCGGAGCAGAAGCCAGAGGAGGTCGTCGCGACCTCGTGAGCGTGTGAACGACCCAGAGATCTACGGGACGGGAGGGGCCTGCTTCGCGGCCAGCAGCACGGATCGACGCTCCTGGGGTCGAACCGGCAGGCAGTACGATTTTCGCTACGGCCCGGACGGCATCGCAGCAAGCGAATGGAACGCCCTCGTCATCAACGAGCTGTGTGGCCCCGCTCCCGACGCGGGGCTGTGATCGCTGGGGCGCGCAACGCTCGAGCGACGCGTTTCGTCGCTTGCGAAGGGGGCGCTGGAATTCGCGACGGACGCGGTGGTGACCAGGGTACCAGTGCTGCTGATCGCGCAAGAGGTCCCCGCGTGATCGCGCAGCGCGACCCGTCTCAGCCCTCGCGGCTTCGCCCGATGAGTCAGGCGCGATACACAGCAGAGAGTCGATGCATCCTCCCGGCGTAGTCGAGCAGCAGGCGCACGATTTTTGGCGCACCGCGTTTCACGACCATCGCGAAAGGCTGCTCGCCGCGACCGAGGCCGTCGTTCGCCGCTGCGATTCGGCGCTTCCGATGCTCCCGCCGTCGCTGCTCGCCGAGCCGCTCACGGTCTCTCGCTGGGATCGCTTCGTGCGCGAAGAGCAGCTGCAACCCAAGCGCAAGGGCACCGCCATCGAGGTGCTCGCGCGGCGAGTGCGCAACGCGCTCGACGGTCCCAACACGCGCAAGATGCAGCTCGTGGTCGAAGCGTGGCTCCCCGAAGAGCCCGCGCTGTGTTGGGTCGCGCGAGCGTCACAGGACGCGGTTTTTCAATGGTTCAACGAGGACGCAGGGCAGCTGGCGTACATGGTCCTTCGGCCGCCGTTCGCTGCGCGCGTCGCGGGAGGAGAGAACGATTGCGCCTTCGAGTGCGCGCTCGAGTGCGCGCGTTCGATGCTCGGTGAAGAGCGGGTTCGACCCGCGCGCGATGCGTTGGACCGCGGAGCGACCCGGGAGTGCGCAAGAGCGCTGTCGACGGAGCTGCGAGCATGGCGTGCGACTGCGACGGACGACAGCGAAGAGGCGCGCGAGGTCGCGCAGAACCGCGAGCAGGTCGCGCTCGTTCTGGCGCAATCGTTCGAGGGAGTCGCGCGAGGCAACGGAACCAGCGCGCTCTCGCAGTACAGCGAGGCGAGAAGCTGGTGCAGGATCGCGGCGATCGACGTCAGCCTCGTCGCAGAGTCAGCGATCGTTCGCCGCTACTACGACGCGCCCGACGTCGAAGCGTGGATCGCGAAGCGCTGATTGTGCCGCTCGACGATGGCCAGGCAGATCGCAAGAGAACACGCGCGAACGCTCGATCGCCAGAGCCACACCGTCGCTCGCTGTGCTGTTTGCCTGCGCATTGGGGGCACGATTCGGGATGCGCGCCGGGTGTCGCTCATCCAATCGGTCCGGCGCCCGAACGCCTGGTGCACTTCTGCGACGAGCACGAGCAAGTTGGTCACCGAGCTGCGGACGTAGAACGGCTCGAGCGTCACGTCGACGCGCTCGCCCTGAATGCGGCATGGAGCCTGCCAGCACCGTGGGTCGTACTCCCAACGCAGCTCGTCGGGGATGTAGTGCATGACGCCATCGACGAAGAGCGCGTTCTCCGTGGCGCCAGTGCCCACGGTCCACTTGCCGCCGAGCTGAAGTCCCACGCGTTTGGCGCCGACGAGACCGCTGCCTGCGGCGCAGTTCCACATGATGTGGTAGGGCCATCGGCCGCGTCCGCGATCGAGACAAGCCCACGACTCACCGGCGGGGATCTCGATGGAGACGCCGTCGATAAAGAGCTCGCCCGACACGGGTCTCGCGACGGACTTCACCGTGGATTGAAACAGCCTGTCGCTCCACGGAACGACCACGCCGAGCGAGTCGCCCGCGTCCTCGACGAACGCGCGAACCTCGACCCCGCTGGCGCGCGCGTTGATCCTCGTCCCTCGAGCCTCGTCCGCGAAGTCGAACCCGAGCCCCTTCGCGCTGGCCGTCGCACGCAACGGGGGCCGCGTGTCCGGCAGCCGAGCGCCGCGCCCACGGCGGGCCTCGATCCCGGCGTGCACTTGCACACATGTTTTCAACGCGGCAGGCGATAGCGGCACTGAACGAGCCCACCCGAGCGCGCGGCGCACTCGACGAGCTCGAGCCTGTGTCGGCTCGCGCAGCCCGCGAAGAGAGCGTGTCCTCGACCGAGGATCACCGGGATCTGCGTGACGACCATCTCGTCGACCAGGCCCGCGTCGAGCGCCGAGCGGATGAGCGCGCCGCCGTCGAGGTACACGTCCCGACCGTCCGCCGCCGACAGAGCGTCCCGAACGAGCGCGTCGATCGAGCCAGAAACCGCGCGGACCGACGAAACCTTCGCGCTCAGCGATCGGTGCGTGGCGACGAGGACCGGGCGGCTGCCGTAGGGCCACTCGCCGTCGAAAGCCGCGACGACGTCGTAGGTCGCGCGGCCCATGAGCAGCGCGCCCACTTCGGACAACAGCGCAGAAAAGCCCAGATCATCGCCGTTCGGCTGAGGCGGCGGGAGCCACGAGAGGTCGTTGTTTTCTCCGGCGATGAAGCCGTCCACGCTCGAGGCGATGAACACGCGAACCCTGCTGCTCATGGGACCGTCCGAGGCTCTCACGAACCACGGCGGCGATGAACCTGCACATGCGAACGTGCCATGCGTCCGCTGAGTCCTCGATGGCCCTGGTCAGGGCACCAGCGGTTTATGTGGTCGGCGAACGAATCACAGCGGAGGAAAGTGCTGCACCGCATGCACGCGCGTCAGGACGAGCGCCACCGGCGCGACGGCGACCCACCCGCCCACGGTCAGCACTGGATAGCTCCACCAGCGGGCCCGGGGAGCGTCGGGCTGAGCCTCGGCGACGACGAACGCTGGCAGGTAGACCATCGTTCCGTACACGAGCAACCAGAAGCCCGCGTTGGTGAGCGACTGTGGACCAAACGCGATGGTCTCGCCGCCGAGCCCATAGAGCCCGAAGAAGATCGCGACCCACGCGGGCTCGAACCTGCGCCGACTCGTCGCCGTCGCCCACAGCAAGATGGCCGGCACAAACGCGATCACGCTGTGGAGGGCGACGAGATCGAGGTAGTTCGTCGTGGCCGTGATGTACGCGCGCCCCACGGGTACACCGTACAACGGCGCGCTCGCGGTCATCGTGCAGGCGATCGCTTCCTCGATGCACGCAAGACCGATCGCGCCCGACGCGAAGAGCGTGAACCGCCCCCGAACGCTGGACGCCATTGGGGACAATCGCCTCGAAATTGTCGCTCGAAACGCATAGAGCGCCCCGCCCACACAGATCACCCACAGCCACAGCAACCCGAGCGCCATCCCCATCACCGCGCGCAGTCGCCGGTCGCCTCCGAACGCGAACAGCATCCCCATCAGGGCGTTCGCCCACAAAAACAAGATTGCGGCGAAGCGCCTCACGGACCGCGTAGTCTACCGCGTCCAGCGCCGTCGATCGCGCGCTGTTTCCTGCGGAAGGCGGAGCTGCTGTAGCCTATCGACGACGATGGCCGTGACGAACGAGGAGTTCTTTCGCTGGGTCCAAACGAAGTCCGAGCACGCTTGGAGTCGCACGAAGGACGGAGACCTGCTCGAGTCCGGCGTGATGGGGACGATCCCGTCCGAGCGCACGCGGTGGACCGGCGGGCTCTCGGAGCAAGAGATCGCCGCGTGCGAGCATCGATACGCGAGGCGGTTTCCGCGCGCGTATCGGGCGATGTTGCGGACGCTCGGAGGGACCACGCCGATGTCACACGTCGGCTATCACGACGGTGACACACCGACGGTCTCACAAGTGCCTGGCTGGCTCGACCCACGAACGGACGACGCGCTGATTCGCGCGCGGCTCGACGGGTTGCCCGAGACGCTCTGGCCGGCCGGCGCGGACGAGCCTGGCTCGGGCCTTCTTTGGCCTGCGACCTTCGGCGCGGATCCGGGCGCGCGCGAAGGCCGACTCCATGCGATCTCGAAGTGGCTCGAGCGCGCATCGCCCGCGTGGCCAATGTTCGGGCACCGCTACATGATCATCGACTCCGACGCGGACACCGCGGTCGTGTTGTCCATCTGGCACTGCTGCGACGTCGTCGAGTACGGGGCCAGCGTCGAGGACTACCTGCTTCGCGAGCTCGAGCTCAGCCAAACAGAGGCGCCTCGGTACGAGCGAGGGCACGAGCGAACGGCCGCAGATTTCGCGCTCTGGGCAGAGCTGCTCGGGTAGCGTGCGCGTGATCGTCTCCGTCGCGGGGGCGATTAGAAGTCATCGAGCGTCGCGCGACGCTGCTCGGCGTGCGCGTGGATCATCGAGGTCACGCCGAACTCGAACTCGAAGCGCGAACCATCGCGCTCGAGACCGAGCTCGCGCGGGTGGAGGCTGCGCTGCGCTCAGGGCTCGATCATCGACGCGCAGTCGCGGTCGCCGTGCTCATCGAGCGCAGAACGTAGACGCCACCGCGCCTGCTGACGACGACGAGCGCCGTACCGTCCGCGGAGAGCGCAAACGACTCGATGCCGTCTCCGTCGGCGCCCATCGACACCGATCCCAGCGACAAGCCGTCGAACGAGCGAAGCTCGACGCGGTCGCTCCGCGCACGGTCGCGGTGATGACCGTCGAAACGCGCGGCGAGCACGGGAGCGTCGGTGGCCACGGCGACCTCCGAGAGGGGCTCGTCGCAGCGCCAGACGAAGCGCCCTTGGTCGGCTCGATCGAGCGTGAGTTCGTCCGGGCCAGCAGCGCTCGTCCGTCCTCGCGTGACCGCGCCGAAGCGGTTCACCGCGCACGGGATCGACGGTCCGCTCAACGCAAAGAGCTCCGCGTCTGGCAATGCTCCATCGCTGATGGTGACGCGGACGATCGCGCTCTTGGTCGCGAGCAGAACGCTGTCGCCGTCGAAGCAAGCGATCCTCGAGAGCCACATCCGTTCGCCCGTCGCCTCGCGCGAGACCGGCGCGAGCACGACGAGCCAGCGCTGTGCTCCTCGTTCGTCGCGCATCGTCCGACCCCCAACGCTCGAGGTCGGTCCATGAACACTGCGCGTGAAACGAGCTCGGACAGAAGCAACACAGCGCGTTGTGTCAGGTATAGCAGCGGCGCTTGCCTTCGCGCAGCGGGCGCAGGTTGCGGCTCGAAATCGCGCGGTCTTCGTGGGACGCTCGCGCGATGTCCATGGACGCATTTCGCTTGTGCGACGCATGCAATCGGCACGTCAAGAGCGGCGCAGTGCGCTGCCCGTTCTGCGAGCAACCGCTCGCCGCTCGCGCGCCTCGAGGGCCTGAGTGGAGCTGGAGCGGCGCAACCCGAGCGACGCTCGTCGCCGCCGCGATGGCTGGTTGCGACAGCGCTCGACCGGCACCCGCGCCGATGGCCGAGCCGCCCGCGCTCGACCCGCCGATCGCCGCCGTCGCAGACGCGGCGGTCACGCCCGATGCGTCGATGCTCGCAACGAACGTAGCGCCGAGGGTCGATCCAGCGATGATGGCCGTCGGATACGGAGCGCCGCCCGTAGAATGGCCTCGAGAAGGCGCGGTTCGCGGACAAGTTCAGCTCGCCGCGGTCGACTCCGAGTCTGTCGAAGGTGCGTCCACCGAGCGCGCTGTCTCGATGGTGCTTCGCGCTCAGCTGCCCGGGCTGCGCGGCTGCTACGAGCGCGCCTTGCGAATCAACCCGACGCTCGCTGGGGTGGTCACGATGCGGTTCGTGATCAACGCCAGCGGGAGGGTGAGCGAATTGACAGCGACTGGAGTCGACAGCGCCCCCGAGGTCAGCGCCTGCACCGGCGCGCGGGTCCGACGAACGGTCTTTCCCGCGCCGCGGACCGCGCCCGAGGCGGTCGCCGTGAGTCTACGCTTCGAGCCGAGCTCGTAAGCGGGCGTTCAACGGCCGATCCCAGGTCCGCCAGCGCACCACCCCGCCGAGCGCGAAGCGCTCGTCGAGGCGCCCCGAGGAGTCGAGCATCGACACCGACCTGACCGGACTGTTCCGAGCGCCGAGCAACACAGAGCCGTCACACCGCACGTGCATCCTCCTGAGGTCGTTGACGCCTGTCGCGAGTCTCCACCTCGCAGTGTCACTAGCCGTGTTGCAGCAGCGCGCGGAGCGCAGTCGGGTCGACCGTCGCGTCGCTCTGGAGATACAGACGAATTCGGCGCGTCGAGTTGCCGCTGCCCTTCGCGCCGGGTTCGCGACCGACCTTGGACTGCGCGCTGCCAATCAGCTTTCGCACGGCATCGACGTCATCGATCGTGATGGGGTAGCTCCTCGTACCGAGCTGCAGGCGACGTGCTTCGCGAGGGAGATGCGCGAGCGCGCGCGAGTCGACCTCGGCGTCGAGGATACGCACGCTGTTGCGACGGAGTCGTTCGAGGAGCACGCCGAGGGCGCGGGTGTAGTCGGTGTTGATCTCGCCCTTCGAGCCCGCCGTGCCGCCGCGCGCTTCCAAGACCAGGGTGAGCGCACCGGGGCGTGAATCGAGCCGAAACCGCGCGTCGAGGGGCTGGCCGGACTCGTGAACGATCAGCACCCGAGACGGCCCCTCGGCAGGAATCAACGGACTCGCCTTCGCCCACGCAGCGAGCGCCCACTCCGTGTCGATCCAACGGGTGGATCCCTTCGGAGTGCCCTCGAGGTAGCGCAGCTTGTTCACGCGCGCTTCGTCGAGAGTTCCGCCCTCGCCGGCGACGTCTGCGTCTGCCGCGACAACCCAACCAACGTCGGTAAGCGAAACGGAGCGAGGATCGAAGCTTCCCTCGATGCGCAGCCCCCCACGTGGAGCGGCCCCGACGATTCGCGCGCGGCTGCCGCGTTTCTCGATCCATCGCTCCTCTTCTGGGAGCGCGAGCAACACATCACATGCGGCCTGCGAGAGAGAGAGCGCGCCGTCGGGGAGCGGCTTGGAGACCTCGCGACCCGTGCCCCATTTCTTCCACGTGCCGTAGTCGACGCTGGGGATCGTCCAGGCGCCCTCCGAGCCGAGCCCGACGCCGAGGTAGCGATGGTCACCAGACTCGGTGCGGGCGAGAACGTAAGCAGTTTCGCTCGGGCGATGACGGTCAGGAACGAATCGCACGCGGTCCGGCGCTTCGAGCATTCCGGCTCGATCGATGAACACGAACAGGTGACCGGCATGTACGCCCGATGTGCTCGTCAACTCGAGGCCGAACGCCTCGGAGAGATTCGAGATCACAGTGCCCACGGGTGGCGCCAGATCCTCGGGACGGACGCAACGTTCGAGGCGTGCGATCGGCAGGACTTGCTTCGTCGCGGGCAGCGTCGGTCCATCGGGGTTGTCCGAGGTCAGCCACCACTGGCCGTCGCGGTGACGCAGTCGCTTGATCTGGTACGCACCGCCGACGTCTCCCGGCGATTGCACGAGCGCGACTCGATTGATCATCGCGTCCGCCGATGCGCCGCGGGTGAACCGCATCACCGCCCAGTCGCCATCACGAAGCGGCGTTTCTCCTCCGTCCATCGACGAGCCCGACACGCGCACCGCAAACAGATCCGCATCGACCTTGTCGATCGGCAAGTAGATCGGCTCGCCATCGGGCGCGTCCTGATCGACCTGCGCGAATCCGGCCGCGGCGCGTAGATCGGGAAACGCGACGATCTGGCGACGCGGGAGCTGCACGAGCGCCGATTGGACTGGCTCGATCCACAAGCCGTCAGGGCTCGCGAAAAACCGGACCTCGAAGCTCGTTCCGGGCTGACCAGCGCGCGGACCAAACCAACGCCGGAGGAGATCGGGAAGTTGGTTTCTATCGGTCCCGGCGGGGCGCGCGACGTTGCAGAACTCCTTGGTGAAGCGAAACTGCCACACCGCGCCGTTCGTCAGCCGAACGTCGATCTCACCCTCGCGATGCTTCCCGGGCAGTTTCAGGATGGGATCGCGCTTGTTCCAAGTGACCTTGCAGAGAAATCCATCTTCCGTGAGTCCGCTGCGCTTCCGCGCGCGGTACTGCGCTAGTCGGTAGTCGACGAGCTCGCGGACCATGGCGGTCAGCGGTTCGTGAAGCTCTGGAGCAAACGCCACGGCGAGCTCGAAGCGCTCGGCTTCGACGCGAAACCAGCTGCGGCGGTTCGCGCTCTCCGTCGTCCAGGCAGCGATCGGGTTCTTGCGCCAATACGCGACCCATCGCTTCTCGTCGATGGGTTCTTCGCGCTCGACCTCGGCGACATCGTTGAAGAGCACAGGGTCCCTTCGCAGAACGGCGCGCGAGCGCAACGCGAGATCGCGCAGCGGCGAACCCGAGAACAGCGCGCCACTCTCGATCAGCGCCTCGAGCGTGATCATCTTGAAGCTGGCCGTCATCGCCGTCGTCTCGACGTCACGAAGCAACGTCTTCGCTGCGGCGAGCGCGGCGACTTCGTCGCTCGTGAGATCGCCCTCGGAGCGCACAAACTCGAACCAGCTTCCGTATCGCTCGCGAAGAATCGTCGGCAGATAGCCCGCGCGCTGCATTTGACCGGCGGTCGGGCGATCTTCTTGCTCGTCGCGCAGCTCGCGGTACGCACGCTCGACCTCGTCCGCGCCGCCCGATTTGTAGAGGCTCGCGAGCAGCGCTTTGGCCTCAAGTTCGAGCTCGACGGAGCACCCTTCGGGCAGGTTCGCTGGTTCGTTATCGTCGAGAAACGGGCGCACTTTCGCGGCGCGCGCACCGCCAAGAGAGAGCAGCGTACGCACGCGCTCGAGGAAGACTCTGTGATTGCCGACGAAGTCGATCACGGTGACCGCGTCTTTGCCGGGGCTCGCGCGGAGCCCGCGGCCGAGCTGCTGTAGGAAGACCACGCTCGACTCGGTCGGACGCAGCATGATCACCCGGTCGATCGATGGAACGTCCAGGCCCTCGTTGAAGAGATCCACCGCGCAGACCGCGTGGAGTCTTCCTGTCGCGAGGTCTCTCAGGGACAGCTCGCGAGGATCCGATCCCTCCGCGGAGAACACCGCGTTCACCGCGACGTCGTGCTTGCGCAACCAATCGCGAACGAACAGCGCGTGCGCGATGCTGCAGCAGAAGATCAGCGTGCGGCTCCCGCGATGCTCCGACCAGGCTCGCCAGAGCGTCGTCATGCGCGCGTCGGTCTGCACCGCCTGCGCGAGCTCGTCGGGATCGAACTTCTTGTTGCGCCACGGAATGTGGGCGTAATCGACGTCGTCCTTCACGCCGAAGTAGCGAAACGGAACGAGGCGCTTGTCGCTCACGCCGCGACCGATGTCCGCGCGGTAGACCTCGTTGTCTTCGAACAGCCCGAGAATGTCGCGCGCATCCGCGCGATCGGGCGTCGCAGTAAGGCCGAGCAGAAACCGCGGCTCCAAGCGCTCGAGGATGGCGCGATACGATCTTGCGGCCGCGTGGTGCACTTCGTCGACGACTACGTAGTCGAACTGCTGCGTTGCGAGCGTCTCGAGCTGATCGTTGCGCGCGAGCTTCGCAACCGAGGCGAAGACCGCGTCGCCGGAGAGATCGCCCTCGGCGCCGCGACACCAGGTCACCTTCGTGACCTCGCCGTGTGTCCGTAGAAGCCGCCGAAACGTCAGCGCCGCTTGGTTCAGCAGCTCGTCGCGATGAGCGAGAAACAACAGCCGCGGTCGCTCGCCCAACTCCTCCTTCAATTGCCAGTAGTCGAACGCCGCGAGCCAGGTCTTTCCGAGACCCGTAGCCAACACGACCAGCCCACGCTTGAACCCCTGCCTTCGCGTGTCACGTAGCTTCTCGAGCGCCTCGAGCTGCACCTGATGCGGATTCGGCGCTCGCTCGAGGTTCTCTTCGGCCCTCTCACCGACGATCGCGCGCGAGGACGTGGTGACCTGCGCCCTTCGGGCGTAGTCCGCGAGCCACGCGGTATCGAGCCTGCGCGCGCGGCCCCAGAGGTCCTCGAACGCCGCGCGAATCTGTTCGTAGGCATCGCGATCGCGATCGCGATCGACGCGCAGATTCCACTCGATGCCCGACTCGAGCGCGGAGCGGGAGAGGTTGCTGCTCCCGACGAACGCGACTCCGAACCCCGGTGCTTCGAACCGCCAGGCCTTCGGATGAAACACCTTGGTTCCCTCGAGTTCGTGCACCTCCACGACGCGCGTCGTCACCGAACCGAGCAGCTCCGAGCTCTGCTGCAGGTCGAGCAGCAGCTCGAGGCCTGCCGCGGAGGTGATGTCGAGGTAGTCCCCCGTGAGCAACCGCACGTGCGCCCCACGCGCGAGCGCCTCGCGCAGCGAAGGCCGTAGGCGCAACACGCCGCTCTCTTGAACGAACGCTGCCACGATCGCGATCTCGTGCGCTCGATCGAACAGCGGCAGAATGTGGCTCGAAAACGGGTCCTTCACTCCGCCTGTGGCGAGCGGCTGCGTCGCCAGCTTGTAGTTTCCCTTGCTCGGAATCACGTGCCGCACGCCGCCGCGCGGATCGTCCATGTCCCCGCGATACCGCGGGATGACGTGCACATGCAGGTGCATCACCGTCTGTCCGGCGGCTTCGCCAGCATTGAACCCGACGTTGTACCCATCGGGTTTCGGCGAGCGCTGGTCGAGTCGATCCCGAACGACCGCAACGAGCGCCATGAGCGCGGTCTGCTCTTCCGTCGTGGCGTCGAACCAGGTCGCGACGACGCGCTTCGCGATCACCAACGTGTGTCCGGGCGTGACCGGAAACCCGTCCTCGATGGCGAAGGCGAGCTCGTTCTCCACGAGCCATCGGTCCTTCGGAATCGAGGAGAAGTCCCTCAAGGGTCCACGAGCTTACTCGAGATATCAGCAAACAAGTGATCACCCCGCGCGCAGCATCGTCTCCCGAGTCTGCGCTCCATCCGTTGGCAGGGTTCGTCCCCTCGATCGCGAAGTACTGAAGGGACAGGACATCGAGCGCCGTCGTTCGAGTGCTCGGCGCCGCGACCGTCGCCGTCGCGAGCGGCCCGCCAACGCCGCAGTTGGTCGACGTTCGAGGTTGTGCGACCGTCCGCGGCGATGAAGAAACAGCCCGCTGCAACGCTGGTGTTCCAGAGCGCGAAGCTCGCGCTGGACACGGCCCACTCCGACGCGGTCCGCGCGGTCATCAACGCCGAAGGCGTTCCCTACGTCGAGCTGCGTTCGAGGGTGATCGACGCGCTCGGCGAGAAGGTCTCCCCGAGGCTTCCACCGGAGTATCTGCTGCTCGAGGGCGAGAAGGGCCCCGAGGTGCTGCGGCTGCTCGAGCCGATGCTCCACGCTCGCATCGAGGGTGAGCAGCGATTCTTCGCCGATGCCGCGATCGACACCAACGTGTACGTCGGCAAGGGCAAGGGCTACCGGATCTCGGCAGAGGGCAAGGGCAAGCCCATTTTTTCGGATCAGCAAGTCGTTCCGAACTACCTCACGGGGACGGGAAAGGTGCTCACGCACATGCGCTGGCTCGAGCCGCACCGTGACCTGCAACACGCCAGGCGCTACGACGTGATCATCGGTTCGGTCGTGCTTGCTGTGGACGGCGCGCTGCCAACGTACGACCGCGAACGCGGCTGAGCACACGCCTCCGAGCCGTCATTTCGCGGCTCTCTTCCCTCGCAGTTGTGGGGATCGCGTTCGTCGTCCGACTGGCCCGCCGCGGATAGCGCCGTGTGTCCTCGCTCGACGCGAACGAGCGATCGGCCGCATGGACTCAGCGTCCAGGACATGCGACGACGCGGACGCATGATGAACACCGGAATTGCCTCGACGATCATCGCCGCTGCGTTGATCGGCTCAGCGTGCTCGGCACAACCCTCGCCTGTGGACGCCGCCGTCGAGAGCGGCGCGGACGCACGGTTGGAAGACACGCTGGACGTCGCGCTGCCGGAGGACGTCCGCAGCTCGATCGACGTCGTCGAGCACGACGCCAGCGACGTCGCCGTGATCGACGCGACGACGATCGACGCGACGACGATCGACGCGACGACGATCGACGTTCGAGACGTCGTCGACGCCGGTCCTCCCGCTGCCATGGAGCGCGTGTCGATGGCCGCAGGCGGAATCAACGCGATCACCCTCGATCGCGCCGGCAATCCCTCGATCGCCTACGGAACGCTCACGGGAACGACCTACGCCCTTACCGTCTCCACCCGCGGCGGCGCGGGCTGGACCCACGAGCAGGTCGCGACGCTTCGCGGCGCGGTCGCTCGCGTCGCGTACGGGCACGACGCAACCGGCGCACGACACGTCGGCTACGCTGAGCATCTTCGCTCCGGCGGCGTCGGCTACGGCTTCGGTGTCAACGCAGCGACCGCGCCGACAGCGAGCTCCTCGTGGACGCCGATGCGCCTCGCTGATCACAGCGTCAATCACAACACCGCCGTTCGTCCGGATTTCTTCGTCACCGCAGGGGGCGATGTTCACGCGGTGATTCCACTCACGACCGCCACCGCCATGGCGACGCAAGTCCGCCACCTCGCGCGCGTCGCTGGCCGAGCAGTCGACGAGATGATCGCCCCGAGGCTCGCGGGATCGTCCTTTGGAATCGCCATCGGACGCATCGCCGCCGCGATCCACGCAGAGCCATCGCTCTCGCTCTTCACAGTCGAAGACGACACCAGCGGGGCGACGACGCAAGCGCACATGACCACGCGCACAGGAACCAGCGCGAGCACGGCGGTGATCGGGAGCTTTCCCGATCTCGGATCATCGCTCACCGAAGCGTGGGGCGCAGACGTCTTGCGCGTGATCGACGGGCTCGTCGCGATCACCTCCGACAACGATGGTCGCTTCGGGTCGCCCACGAACTACCGCGTCTTTCGCCAGCGCGGCGCAGATTGGTCGCTGCAGACGATCGGTCCGATGCGCTCTGCGGCCGACAACTGGTGCGCCTCGGCCTCGGCAAACGGAACGGTCAGCCTCTTCATCTATGAGCCCGTCGGAATGCCCGTCACCGCGACGGCGATTCGCCTCATCCGTATCGACCCTTCGGGCGCGATGCGCTCGCAGATCGTCGACGATGACGTCGAAGGCGGGATGTTCTGCAGCAGCGTGAGCGACGCGATGAGTGTTCACGTCGCGTACCGCCGTCGCGACGAGGCTATCTACTACCGTCGCTTCGTGCACTGACCGCGACGACCCGCGAGCGACGAGCGGTGAGGACCGCGAGATCACCTGAAAAACCAGCGGCGGATCACATCGCGACGCAGAGCGATACGTCGCTCATCGCCGCGGCGCGGGCGCGAGGCTCGAGAGCACGCTCATCGAAGCGGGACCACCGAAGACATCGCCAGGCGTCGCGATGACCCCGAGCGAGAGCAGCTCGTCGGCGCTGCGCGTCGAGACTGCGAAGTAGCCCTCGCAAGCCTGCGCCCCGAGCTCGGGCCTCGACCGAGTCAACGCGTCGAGACGGTCAGCGCGGTCGCGAAGCAGCGCGGCGACTCGCTCGGGTCGGGTTCGCTCGCCGGTGAGCGCTTCGAAGCCAACGCGCAGCTTCGCGACGTCCTTCTCGAGCGCGGCGAACGCCTCGCGCGTCTTCGACGTGAGTGACTCGGGCACGAGGCAGAGCCCAACGTGCTCTGGAGCGAGCCAGCCCTTGCTGAGCGACGTAAGCAACACGAGCCCACCGCACGACGCTGCGGCGAGGATCTCTGGCGACGGCGGCGTGGCGTAGACCCCGTCCACCACGAGCACGCGCCGACGATCGTCGCGAGCCCACTCGATCGCGCGAAGGATCTCTCCGTCTCCTCCCCATGGTTTGAGGGGGCTGCACACCAACAACACGTCGATCGCCGAGAGCGCAGCGGGCGCAGGGAGGCCTCGACGCGCTTCGTACGTCGTCGGCACGAGTCCCGCGCGCTCGGCGAGCGAGAGGTACGTTGGGTACACGTCGCGCGGAATCGCGACGCGCTCGCCGAGCGACCTGAACGTCGAGAACAGCGCGGCGAGCGAGCGGCGCACGCCGTGCGTGACCAGCGTGCGAGGCTTGAGCGACGGGTCGAGCCCGAGCCGATCGAGAAACCGCTCGGCCAGGTGGCAGCGATGCTGCGCTTGCGCGTCGGTCGATGGCTCGATGGGAGCGAACGAAGGGCCGAGGCTGCGATAGACATCGAGTTCGCCGAGATCGACGAGCTCGGGTCTCGCGGCGCGCAGCTCGCTTCGACGCCGTTGATACGCTTCGTAGGTCATTGACTCACCGGAAGGAGCTTCCGAGCGCGCGGCGCCAGCTCGAGCGCGCTGGGGAGCGAGAGGAGCGAGGCTGGGTCTTCGAGCGAGGCGAAGCAGCGGCCGTCAGCGAGGAGGTTCCATGAGCGGGCGAGGCCGTGGGCGCGCTCCCAGCCGACGGAGGGTTCAGTGTAGGCAGCGACGCGCAGCGTCCGGCCGCGCATGCGCCCCTCGAACACCGGGGCGCCCCACGGCAGGGCGGCGACCGGGCGAAACCCGCAGCTCGCAAGGACATCGAGCACCATCGCGAGCGGCACCTGATGGTCGCGGGCGTAGGCGTTGATCGCGCTCGGAGCCCACGGGCTCTCGCTCACGCTCGCGACGTAGAGCTCTTTGAAGCACACCTCGTCGAAGCCATCGTCCGCGCAGCGCGCGAGATACGCGAGCGCGCCGTCCGCGTCGCGCACTCCGTCCTGCGAGAGCACGCACACCGAGCGGGTGCGCACGCCGAGCTCGCGCGCGGGCAAACACAGTCGCGACGAGCCAGCGTCGATGCCCATGATCCGCGCGTCGTCCTCGGCGCTCGCGCCGTGCCGACTGCACGCCAGGACATCGAGTCCAGCTTCCGCGAGCGCTCGCAGCTTGGGGACGTCCAGCCGTGCGCCGTTGGTGATCAGCGTGACTCGACCCAGTCGCTCGCGCAGCGCACGCACGACCGAGAGCAAGCGAGCCTCGTCGAGCAGCGTCGGCTCTCCGCCGCCCGTCACGACGGCGCGCTCGGCGCCGCGCGAAGCCGCGTGCTCAGCCCACGCCTCGATCGACGCGAGATCGAGGTGAGCTTGCCGCGCGATCTCCGACACGCTGCCCTTCGAAAAGCAGAACGCGCATCGAGCCTGGCACGCGCGTGCGATCGGAAGCACCGAAAGCGAGCGCGGCGCCAGCGACGACCACGGCGCCAGCGATGCGTCTTCGATCGCGTAGGCTCTTGCGGTGATCTCCTCGTGCGTCGTGGATGCGAGCGCTCCGTCGTCCCCTACCCAGGCAACCGCGGTGATGTCGACAAAGGGCGCAGGCCAACGCCAACCCACGCCTGTGCCGGTCGTACGGTTCGGCTCCATCGCTCCAGGCCCCACCGGCAAGAGCGCCTCGATCGCCACGACCGAGTCGCCTGCGATGCCGAGGCGCGCGACGAGAGAGCGAGCCTTCGCGAGGCCGACCTCACACGATTCACCGACGCGGTGCATGTACATCGAGTCCGGATACCGGGACGCAGCGATCTGCGTCTTGTCCCACCGCTGACGATAGCGATCGAACGCCCTCAGCCAGTTCGACAGCAGAACAAACGCCACGAAGCGCGCTCGCCCCCCCTCCTCCGTTCGCGGCGCGTCGTCGCGAGCACCCGTCTTCGATCGCATAGCAGCGGTTATGTTCACTTGGCAACTAAGTGTCAACGGGCTCCTGTTGCGCGGGCGTTCGCGTCGATGGCTGAGCCGCATCGTGCTCCTCGAGAGCACAAACAGCGGCCATCACGCCCCACATCGAGATGGTCCCGTACGGCCCCTTCGGAGCGGGTTCGGCCGAATGCACCGTGATGCGCTACGCCTGGGACCGGCAGCATCCAGGCTGCAAGTGATCGCCCAGTCCGCTGCGACTGCGCGACGCCTGACGCCGCTGCGCGCAGAGTCGGCTACGCCTCCGCGACGACGCGCTGCCAACGCGAGAACTGACCGCGACGACGTTCGCGTCGCCGGCGTCGCAGCGATCCGGCCGACGTGGTCTCGCCACGCGCCGAGAGAGGGCGACTCGACCAACGTAGCATTCGCTGTGAAAGCACCGGACGATCGCATCGTGACGCGCGACGAGCAGCGCGCGCCGCGGCAGATTCCGGCCCACGAGTGCGACCGAGACACGGGAGAGAACGCCTCGCCGCGAGGCGCGGCGCGACAAGCCGACGGGTGATGGAGGTCCTCGCGCTCCAACGATGACGATCATCGGGTCGGGAGCCGAAAGCAGGAGCGCATGCGGCGCAAAACCATCCTGGATGGGTTCGACAACCAACGAGTGAGGGAGGATGCTGTTGCATCTACTCACGTGAGTTTCTGGCGAGTCGATTCAGCGGGACAAGGGCGTTGGTGCGCAGCGTTGCTGTGCGCGCTGAGCGTGGCTTGCTGTCGTTCGCCTCGGACCCAGATCGTCGTTGCGATCGACACCGACTATCCCGTTCCGTCGATCGTTGGCTCGCTGCGTGTGCGCGTCCACGACCCCCGCAATGGAGGCACGACCGTCCAGCCGATCGTGCTCAGCGGAACCGGCTCGACAGGCTGCGTCGATCAGCGGGACAGCGCGCGGTTTTGTGTCCCGTTGTCGCTCTTGCTCGTGCCAACGCCCGGACGAGGCGACGATCAACCCGCAGAAATCACGGTCGAAGCCGTTCGAGGCACCGACCCCGTCAGCGGCGCCACGCTCGTCTCTCAGACAGCGCGTCTGCGATTCATCGCCGGCTACACGCTGCGACTGCCGATGTTTCTTCGGCGCGATTGTGAAGGCGTCTTCTGTCCGACCGATTTCACCTGCGGCGAAGGAGCTCGCTGCTACTCGATCGATCAGCCTTCGGGAGTCGTCCGCGTCGATCCGGTGTCGGGCACGCCGCTCGACGGATCGGTGCTCGACGGCTCTGCACCGGACTCCGTCGCGCCGCTCGATGTCGCGATGCGCGATGGCTCCCTCGACAGCGGCGTCGCGGTCATGGACGTCGCGGTGGACGCTGCGACCGACGCGGCGCTCGACGCTGCGACCGACGTGGTGGTCGCTGACAGCGGAGAGATTGCGCTTTGCGATCCGCGCGGATGTCCGCCGGTGCAACAGCTCGTGACCGGACACGACTTTTCGTGCGCGCGTCTCACGACGGGACAGGTCACGTGCTGGGGCGCCAACGACAAGGGCCAGCTCGGCCGCGGGACGCTCACGCCGCGCATGCCCGACGGCTCGTTGGGTCTGCACAACGCAGCGTTCGTGCTCGGCGTCGAGTCGTCCTCGCTCGTCGCTGCCGGATACGAGCACGCGTGCGCGACGTCGGGCCCAGCCGGAAGCCAACGACTGCTCTGTTGGGGCGCGAATCCGAACCGCGCGATGATTCCAACGGCGATGGGCGACAGCGTGTCGACGCCAGAGGCCGTCACGCTGCCAGTCGTCGCAGCGCCCACGGCGCTCGCGCTCGGTCGCGAGTCGTCCTATGCGCAGGTCGGTCGCGACTTGTTCGCGTGGGGAACCAACGCGGACAGCGCCCTCGGGATTGGCGCAACCGCGCCCGCAGTCGCGCCCGCGCGTCTTGCGTCTGCCGCTGATCTGAGCGATCCAGTCGCCCGACGCCGCGGCGCCTGTGTTCATGCTGAAGCTCGAACACGCTGCTTCGGCTTCAACACCGGCCATCGGTTCGGCGCCATCAGCGCCGCAGGGGAGTTGGTGCCGTTTCCGACCGCGATCTCGCCGAGCCTCGCGACCGCAGATTTCTCGTTTAGCAGCTCCTTTGCTTGCAGGGCGTCCGGCGCGGACAGCCGGTGTTGGGGCGAGCATCGACCGTCCGGTGTGCTCGGGCGGTTTCCGGTCATGGGCGATCCGAGCACCTACACTTCGCCCCAGCGAGTCGCCGTCGGAGCACCCATCGCATCGATTGCGCTCGGGGACGACTTCGGGCTCGCGCTCGGGCGAAACGGCTTGGTCTACTGCTGGGGATCCAACGCCGAAGGCGCGTGCGCGTTCGGGACCCAAGCGACGTCGGGCGAAGTCTCGCCGCCGCGGACCCTTGTACGATCGATCGAGTTTCCGCGGGCGTTCACCGCGCCGTGTCGCACGATTCACGCGGGCGCTGGACACGCGTGCGCCGTCGACTCCGCGAACGTCGTGTGGTGCTGGGGTCGCAACGCGAACGGGCAAGCGGGCCAGCGCGTCACGATGGACCCACGCTCGCGCGCGATCGTCACGCCGAGGCCCGTGATCCTCCCCCGCCCGATGTGAGCGATCGACCGCTGCTCAGCGCGCCGATGCGCACTCCGCGCGCGGGCTGAGGCGTGTTCGACCAACAGACACGCAAGATCGGCATCGCCGTCGCTTGTGAACCCGCAGCGGCCGAGGGGATCAACCGCTCCAGCGCCTGCCGTGTTGTGTCACACTCGCGCTCGATTCTCAGGTCGATCGCGACAATGATCCCATCGTTCGATGCACGGTTCTTTCTCTCGAAAGCGTACGTTGATTTCGTGATCAGCGAGCTCCGACGCGGCCGCGTCGCGCGCACTGTCGCTGGGTACAACGACAACGCGTGGTCCGCCTCGACCGTCACGACCACGAGCTACAGCGCCGAAGGCGGCTTTCGTCGCGATCACCAGAGCAGCTCCGGCGTTGGAACACCGGTTCACCAACCAGGCCAAGACCGCTCGGAGACCGGCGTATCCGAAGCCGCGATTCGCCATGCGATCGCCGTGCACCGCGCGTACAACGGCTTTCGCGACGTGCTCGTCGCGTCGATCCTCGAGGACCTCGAGGACGCGGTGTCCCGCGGCGATCGCACCGCGCAGCGAGCGCACGCTGCGCGATTGATCGGGCCTTCGTCCCCCGAGCGCGCAGCGCCCTTCGACGAAGTGGTACGGTCGCTCGACGCGGGGGATCGCGACGAGGCGCGGGCGTTGGCCGAGCTCGCGATCGGTGCCATGGATCGTCCCGGCGTCGAGGTGTTCGGACTATTGATCAAGGAGGTCGCCGAACCGCTGAGCGACGGAGATCGCGCGGCGCTCTTGCGCGTAGAGACGTGGCTCGCGGCGCTCGCGGAGCTCTTTCCGACGCGGGGAGAGTTCTCGTACTGGCGGTCGGCGGCGTTCGAGCTGCTCGGACGGAGAGAAGAAGCCTTGGCGCTCTACGCGCGAGCGCGCACGATCGGAAAGGTCACCGACTACCACTCGCGACAGCGTCCTGCGGACCTCGACCCACGCGCCGGTCGCCGCGCGCTTCGCACGCTGCAAAAGGCCTCTTCTCGCTGAGCGTCTGGCGAGCTGTCCCCACGAGATCGTCGGAGCATCTCTCGCGCTTCGCCGCCACGGGAGAGGCGTTCGACCAGGTCTATCGCGACGCCCCGTTGGAAGCACTACACGCCACGAGCAATCTCCTAGGAAGTATCCAGGCAATCTTGCGTTGCGTGTAGCCAACGGAAGGCGGAGCCGCTATGGGTGTGGGCCGGCTAACGGGGTCGAACTGGGGACACAGCGCGAGTCAAGCTCTTGGCGCGTATGGCGCTCGGCGAGTGCAAGCTCACCGAGGCGTCGATCGGTGCCGCGCGAGCGCACGACCATGCGCTGCGATCGAACACGAAGTGCAAAGCGAAGGTGCATGGCTGACCGGCGTAGCAAAATCGGCAGCAGATCAGGCGGAAGTGCTCGAGGTGTGCGACGCGCTTGCATCGTTCGGCAGCTCGACGGGCCGACGCGGGGGCCCAGCGAATCGCGATCGAGCATCGGCGCCGCGTCGTTTCAGCGGCCGAATGAGGCCGTCGTCGCGGGGCGGCTCTCGCGCCATGATTCAGCACGAAAACAGCGGTCGAACCCCTCAGCAGGGAACCGGATTTGGGCGCGACAGCCCTGGTATTCGTGAGGGAACAACGCAGACGCTCGCTCGCCTCACAGCCAGAGGTCGCGCCCTCAT
>LNFM01004216.1_pt1 | contig 26880 bp, 26 predicted proteins | sample 596031 | NCBI WGS metagenome assembly LNFM01 (sample SAMN04254537, study PRJNA301005) | activated carbon metagenome | isolation source: dual media filters at the Ann Arbor, Michigan drinking water treatment plant | place: USA: Ann Arbor | reverse complement strand
CTCGCTCCCGCACGAGCGAGGGTTCGGGCACCCCACCGGCGTCCCCTCAGCGCGGCGGCAGCGTCCCCGGCACGACGAGCTCGAGCTCGGCATCTGCCGACCGCCGCAGCGGCCACCCGAGCGCGGTCGACACGGCGCACAGCTCATCGACCGTCTCCGGTACCGGACCGGCGGCGAGCAGGGCGCGCACGTACTCGCCCTTGCCCTTCTTGTTGAAGTGGTTGAGCGCGCGCGCCACGCCGTCGTCACCGATCGCGACGACCCGCACGAACACCGCGTCGGGCCGCTCGGGCAGCGGGCCGAGCGCCGCGTAGCCCTCCGACCGCAGATCGATGATGGGCCCCTCCACGCCCGCGAGCACCGCCGCGTTCGCGTCCGCCCAGTGCGCGCGCAGCCGCACCCCCGGCAGGCGGGTGTCGTGCGAGAGCCGATAGGCGGGGATCGGGTCGTCGGCCGCCAGGAGGCCGAACAGGGCCGAGTGCACCGCGAGGTGGCGGGATGCCCGCGCGCGAGCATCCGCCCCCCAGTCCTGCACGCCCAGGGCGTCGTAGAGCACGCCGGTGTAGCGCTCGACCGCGGGCATGGTCGGGCTCGATGCGACCGCGCGGTTGCGGGCGAGCTCGGCCTCGACGGCCTTCGCCCCGAGCTTGAGCGCCCGCGCGGCCGCCACCTCATCCCTCACGAGCGCGGTCAGCGCATCGAGCACAACCCGTCGCGACTCCGTCAGCGAGGCGTGTGAGAGCGCGTCGAGCGCGAGCGCGGGGCCGGGGCCTCCGTCGCGCTTGGTCTCGGAGGGCGGGAGCAGCAGGAGCATCAGGCGCGCAAGAAGCCGAGTGCTCGCTCGACGAGCTGCGGCACCGGGTCGACGGTGTCGAGGGTGAGCCGGGGACGCGATTCGGCGAGCCCCGACCACGGGGCGTACTCGTCGAGGCTCTGCTCCACGGCGTGCCAGGTGGGCTCGGCGATGTGGAGGAGGTCGCGGCGGCGCTCTTCGAGGCGACGCCGATGCAGAGCCCGATCGGAGCACACCGTCTCGACGAAGCGCACCTCGACGCCGAGGCGCTCGCCGAGCAGCACCCACTGGTCGCGCGCGGGAGCGACGGCGTTGACCGCGTCGACGATGACACCCTGGCCCGAGCGCACAACCGCGTCGGCGATCGTCTCGGCGACGAGATACGCAGCCAGGCCCGTCGGCTGGTCGGCGTCGATGCCCGCGCGCAGGATCGACGATTCGAGCGGGTCGACCGACACCACGGGGATGCCGAGGACGCGCGCCAGTTCTTCCGCGACGGTGCTCTTGCCCGAGCCGGGCAGGCCCGCCATAGCGACCAGCACGGCGCTACGCCCGCACAGCGCTAGACGAGCGCGGCAGCGCCCGCGACGATCGTCACGGTGTTGTTCTCGACCGAGAGGAAGCCGTCCTCCGCCTGAGCGACGATGACGGCACCCTCGGTCGGCGTGATGCGAACCTCACCGGCGCTCAGGATGCCGAGGAGCGGTTCGTGACCGGGCAGGATGCCGATCTCGCCCTCGGTCGTGCGCGCCACGATCTGCTTGGCCGTGCCCGACCAGACCTCGCGGTCGGCCGAGACGACGCTCACCGTGAGCTCGGCCATGATCAGCCGTTCTCCTTCTGGATCTGCGCCCAGCGCTCTTCGACGTCGCTGATGGCACCGACGTTGAAGAAGGCCTGCTCGGCCACGTGGTCGAACTCGCCCTTGGCGATCGCGTCGAACGACTCGATCGTGTCCTTGAGCGGGACCGTCGAGCCCTCGACGCCGGTGAACTTCTTCGCCATGTAGGTGTTCTGCGAGAGGAACTGCTGGATGCGGCGCGCACGCGACACCGTGATCTTGTCCTCCTCCGACAGCTCGTCGACACCGAGGATCGCGATGATCTCCTGCAGCTCCTTGTTCTTCTGCAGGATCTGCTTCACGGTCGTGGCCACGCGGTAGTGGTCCTCGCCGATGTAGAGCGGGTCGAGGATGCGGCTCGTCGAGGTGAGCGGGTCGACGGCCGGGTAGAGGCCCTTCGACGCGATCTCGCGGCTCAGCTCGGTGGTCGCGTCGAGGTGCGCGAAGGTCGTGGCCGGCGCCGGGTCGGTGTAGTCGTCGGCGGGCACGTAGATCGCCTGCAGCGAGGTGATCGAGTGGCCGCGCGTCGAGGTGATGCGCTCCTGCAGGATGCCCATCTCGTCGGCGAGGTTCGGCTGGTAGCCCACCGCGGAGGGCATGCGGCCGAGCAGGGTCGACACCTCGGAGCCCGCCTGCGTGAAGCGGAAGATGTTGTCGATGAAGAGCAGCACGTCCTGGTTCTGCACGTCGCGGAAGTACTCGGCCATCGTGAGGGCCGAGAGGGCGACGCGGAGACGGGTTCCCGGGGGCTCGTCCATCTGGCCGAAGACGAGGGCCGTCTTGTCGAAGACGCCCGCCTCCTCCATCTCGTGGATGAGGTCGTTGCCCTCACGGGTGCGCTCGCCGACACCGGCGAACACCGACACACCACCGTGGTCTTGCGCGACGCGCTGGATCATCTCCTGGATGAGCACGGTCTTGCCGACGCCGGCACCGCCGAAGAGGCCGATCTTGCCGCCGAGCACGTAGGGCGTGAGCAGGTCGATGACCTTGATGCCCGTCTCGAAGAGCTGCGTCTTCGACTCGAGCTGGTCGAAGGCCGGGGGCTTGCGGTGAATGGGCCAGCGCTCCGAGACCTCGATCGTCTCGCCGGGCGCGCCGTTGAGCACATCGCCCGTGACGTTGAATACCTTGCCCTTGGTGACGTCGCCGACGGGCACCGTGATGGGCGAGCCCGAGTCGCGCACCTCCTGGCCGCGCACGAGGCCGTCGGTCGGCTTGAGCGCGATCGCGCGCACGAGGTCGTCGCCGAGGTGCTGCGCGACCTCGAGGATGAGCTCGGTCGACTCGCCGTCGATCGTGATCGTGGTCGAGAGCGCGTTGTAGATGCCGGGGATGGCGTCGTGCGGGAACTCGATGTCGACGACCGGACCGGTCACGCGGGCGATGCGCCCGACTCCTGCGGAGGCAGCCTTCGCGGCCGGGGCCTTCTTGGTTGCGGTAGCCATGGTTTCTCTTCCTGTCGTCTCTGTGTGTGTCGGTGCGCGGTCGAGCCGCAGCTACTTCGAACCGAGGGCGTCGGCGCCGCCGACGATCTCGGAAATCTGCTGGGTGATCTCCGCCTGGCGGGCGTTGTTCGCCAGACGGGTGTAATCGGTGATGAGCTTGTCGGCATTGTCGCTCGCCGACTTCATCGCCTTCTGGCGCGCGGCGTGCTCGGAGGCGGCCGACTGCAGCATGGCGTTGAAGATGCGGCTCTCGATGTAGACCGGCAGCAGCGCGTCGAGCACCTTGTCGACCTCGGGCTCGAACTCGTACAGCGGAAGCACATCGGTCGCGCCCGGCTCGTCGACACCGTCGACGACCTCGAGCGGAAGCACGCGCACGATCTCGGGCGTCTGCGTCACGAGGCTCACGAAGCGGTTGTAGACGATGTGGATCTCGTCGACCCCGCCGTCGGTGCCACCGCGGACGAAGGCCTCGACGAGCGTGTCGGCGATCTCCTTCGCCGTGGCGAACTCGGGCTGGTCGGTGTTGCCCGTCCACGCCTGCTCGACCGGACGCCGGCGGAAGGCGAAGTACGACACGGCCTTGCGCCCGATGAGGTAGTTGACGACCTCGCGGCCCTCCTCCTCCAGCCGGGTGCGCAGCTCGTTCGCCTCACGGATCGCCTGCGAGCTGAAGGCACCGGCGAGACCGCGGTCTGAGGTGAAGACCACCACGGCAGCGCGGGTCGGGTTCTCACGCTCGGTCGTCAGCACGTGGTCGACGTTCGAGTAGGTCGCGACGGCCGAGACGGCGCGCGTCACCGCGCGCGCATACGGTCCGGAGGCCGACATCCGCGCCTGCGCCTTCTGGATCCGCGAGGCGGAGATGAGCTCCATCGCGCGCGTGATCTTCTTGGTCGTCTGGGCAGAACGAATCTTCTGCCGGTAGACCCGAAGTTGCGCTCCCATGGTTGGTTTCCGTTTCTTGGTCGGTGCTGTCGTGATCGATCGCCGGGATGGGGCGGGCGCGGGGCGCCCACCCCAGGGCCCTACTTCTTGCGGCGGACGATCTTCTCCTGGTTGATGTCCTCCGCCTCGACGGCGTCGAACTGCTCGCTGCCGGCGTGCACGCCGCCCTCTTCGCCGCCCTGGAAGGCGACGACGAACGCGTCGACGGCCTTCTCGAGCTCGGCCTCGGTCGCGTCGTCGAGCACGTTCGTCTCGCGCAGCGTCGTGAGGATCGTCGTGTTACGGCGCAGGTGGTCGAGCAGCTCGGCCTCGAACCGCAGAACGTCGTCGACGTCGACGGTGTCGAGCTTGCCCTTCGTGCCCGCCCAGATCGAGACGACCTGCTCCTCGACGGGGTACGGCGAGTACTGCGGCTGCTTGAGCAGCTCGGTCAGTCGCGCACCGCGCGAGAGCTGACGACGGCTGGCCGCGTCGAGGTCGCTCGCGAACATCGCGAAGGCCTGAAGCGAGCGGTACTGCGCGAGCTCGAGCTTCAAGGTTCCGGAGACCTTTTTGATGCTCTTCACCTGGGCGTCACCACCCACGCGCGACACCGAGATGCCGACGTCGACAGCGGGGCGCTGGTTGGCGTTGAACAGGTCGGACTGCAGGAAGATCTGGCCGTCGGTGATCGAGATCACGTTGGTCGGGATGTACGCCGACACATCGTTCGCCTTCGTCTCGATGATCGGCAGACCCGTCATCGAACCCGCACCGAGCTCGTCCGAGAGCTTGGCGCAGCGCTCGAGCAGGCGGGAGTGCAAGTAGAAGACGTCGCCCGGGTAGGCCTCGCGTCCCGGCGGGCGGCGCAGCAGCAGCGAGACAGCGCGGTAGGCCTCGGCCTGCTTCGACAGGTCGTCGAAGATGATGAGCACGTGCTTGCCGCCGTACATCCAGTGCTGGCCGATGGCCGAGCCGGTGTAGGGGGCGAGGTACTTGAAGCCCGCGGGGTCGGAGGCCGGAGCGGCGACGATCGTCGTGTACTCCATGGCGCCGGCCTCTTCGAGCGCGCCCTTCACGGCCGCGATCGTCGAGCCCTTCTGGCCGATGGCGACGTAGATGCAGCGCACCTGCTTGTTGGTGTCGCCCGACTCCCAGTTGGCCTTCTGGTTGATGATCGTGTCGATCGCGATGGCCGTCTTGCCGGTCTGGCGGTCGCCGATGATGAGCTGGCGCTGGCCGCGGCCGACGGGGATCATGGCGTCGATCGCCTTGATGCCGGTCTGCAGGGGCTCGTGCACGCTCTTGCGCTGCATGACGCCGGGCGCCTGCAGCTCGAGGGCGCGGCGGCCCTCGCTCGCGATCTCGCCGAGGCCGTCGATCGGCGCGCCGAGCGGGTCGACCACGCGGCCGAGGTAGGCGTCGCCGACGGGCACCGAGAGCACCTCGCCCGTGCGGGTGACCTCCATGCCCTCCACGATGCCGGTGAACTCGCCGAGCACGACGACACCGATCTCGTTCTCGTCGAGGTTCTGGGCGAGGCCCAGGGTGCCGTCGGAGAAGCGGATGAGCTCGTTCGCCATGACGCCGGGCAGGCCCTCGACGTGCGCGATGCCGTCCGCGGCGTCGATGACGTGACCGACCTCGGTGGCGACGGCCTTGCCCGGGGCGTAGGACTTCGCGAAGTTCTTCAGCGCGTCGCGGATCTCATCCGGGCTGATCGTCAGTTCTGCCATGTTCTTCCCTTTTCGTTCGAGCGCCCCTGCGGCCGCTCGTCTGGTATCTGGTGGGCTGCGCCTAACCGGCCAGCTGAAGCTTCACATCGGCCAGTCGCGAGGCGATGCTGCCGTCGATGACCTCATCGCCGACCTGCACGCGCACGCCGCCCACGAGGGAGGCGTCGACGACCTGGTTGACGACGTGCTCGCGGCCGTAGCGGCGCGCGATGCTCGCCGTCACCGCCGTCAGCTGCGCCGCCGAGAGCGGACGGGCGACCGTGACGGTCGCGACGCCCTTGCCCGCGGTGTCGGCGACCGTGGCCGCCGCGCTGCGCACGAGCTCGCCGATGCGGCGGCCGCGCGGCTGCTGCACGAGGTGGCCGGCGATCGCGAGCGTCTGCGCCGAGGCGCTGCCGCCGAGGAGGCTCTGCACGAGGCCGAGCTTGCCGGCCGCGGCGTCGCGCTTGCTGCCGATCGCGAGCTCGAGCTCGGCATCCGAAGTCACCGCACGACCGAACTCGAAGAGCTCGGCCTCGATGAGGCCGGGCGTCGTCGCGGTGGCGGCGATAGCCCGGATGCCCAGCTCTTCCAGCCCGGCGAGCAGGTCGTCACCGCTCGACCACCGGCTGCTGACGACGACGTCGATGAGGCCGCGAGCGGTCGAGCCGACCTCGCCGAACACGGTGGCGACAAGCGCCGACGTGCCCGCGGCGTCGCCCGAGGGGTTCGCGAGCGCGCCGAGGAGCTGCGTCGAGCCGCCGATCGTGCGGGCGGCGGCGAGCAGCTGCTCGCCCGTCGCCAGATCGACGCCCTTCGCGTCGGCCAGCGCGGAGCGAGCCGTCTGAAGAGCACTGCGCGTCGCGGAACCCATCGCTACTTGGCCGCCTTCTTGCTGGAAGCGGTGTCGTTCTCGAGGTCGGCGAGGAAGCGGTCGACGAGCGCGGTCGCGCGCTTGTCGTCGGCGAGGCTCTCGCCGATGACGCCGCTCGCGAGATCGAGGGCGAGCGAGCCGACCTCGGCGCGCAGCGCGACGAGCGCCGCCTGGCGCTCGGCCTCGATCTGCTGCTGGGCGGTCGCGGTGACGCGGGCCGCCTCGACCTGCGCCGCTTCCTTGAGCTCGGCCAGGATGGCGTTGCCCTCGGTACGCGCCTGCTCGCGGATCTTCGCCGCCTCGGCGCGCCCCTCGGCGAGCAGCGCGTTGTACTGCTCGAGGGCGGCCTTGGCCTCGGCCTGCGCCGACTCCGCCTTCTCGATGCCGCCCTCGATGAGCGCGGCGCGCTCGTCGAGCGTCTTCTGCATGCGAGGCAGCACCACGCGCCAGAAGAGCAGCAGCACGAGGATGAACGGGATCAGCGAGTAGACGATGTCGTACCACGCCGGAAGCAGCGGGTTCGGCGTCTCTTCCGCCGCGATGATGAGCTCTGCGAGCATGAAGGGATCCCTAGTTCGTGAAGATGAAGTACGTCGCGATGCCGATGAACGCGAGCGCCTCGGTGAAGGCGATACCGATGTACATGAGCACCGTCAGGCGGCCCTGCAGCTCGGGCTGACGGGCGACCGACTCGATCGTCTTGCCGACGACGATGCCGACGCCGATACCGGCACCGATGGCCGAGAGGCCGTAGCCGACGGTCGCGATGTTGCCGTTGATCTCAGCGAGAACCGTGTTTGCGTCCACGAGGGGTGTTTCCTTCCGTATCGGAACCGGGCGTGCGGGTGCGCGCCCGGAGGGTCGTTTCTAGTGCTCGTCTGCCAGCGCGAGCTGGATGTAGACGGTGGTCAGGAGGGCGAAGACGTAGGCCTGCAGCACCGAGACGAGGATCTCGAAGAACGTGAAGGCCGTGCCGAACGCGAGGGTCACCGCGCTCGCCGCGATCCACCAGCCGCCCAGCTCGACCATGAAGAACGCGGTGGCCGAGAAGAACAGCACGAGGAGCAGGTGGCCGACGATCATGTTCATGAGCAGTCGGAGCGTGAGCGTGACGGGCCGCAGCACGAACATCGAGACGAACTCGATGGGCGTGACGATGATGTAGAGGAACGGGGGCACGCCGGGCGGGAAGAGCGCGTTGCGCAGGAAGGCCCAAGGGTGCTTGCGGAGGCCCGCCCAGATGAAGGCGATGTACGCGGCGACCGCGAGCACGAGCGGCATGCCGATGACCGAGTTCGCCGAGATGTTGATGCCCGGCACGATGCCCGTGAGGTTCATGAACAGCACGAGGAAGAAGATCGTCGTGATGAGCGGCAGGAAGCGCTTGCCGTCTTTCTGGCCGAGCAGGTCTTCGACGATGCTCTTGCGCACGAACTCGAGACCCATCTCGATCGTGCCCTGGAAGCGGCCCGGGACGAGCTGCATCTTGCGGGTACCGAGCCAGAAGAGGATGAAGATGAGGGCCACGATGACGAGCCGCAGCAGCATGATGCGGTTCATCTCGAAGAACTCGTTGCCCTCGAAGAAGATGGCCGGCGGGAAGAAGTCGAGGATCGACGGACCCTTGAACTCCGGAGCATCCGTCGCCGGAGTGGTCGCGAAAGCGAGGGCGGGGATCAGGGCAGCAGCGCTCAGGGGAGTCTCCAGCATCGGGGCGAAACGGTCGGCTTCGCGGCGATCGGCGGCGGTCCCTCCACCCTACCAAGAGAACGGGGTGCCGCCGAACGCGGGGCGGCCGATCGACCGCGCCTCGAAGGGCCTTCTCAGGGCGTGGTCATCAGAGGGCGGGGTCGTCAGAGATCGGGGATCTCGTCCTTGCCCGGCAGCCGCACGTCGCTCACGTAGGGCACGCGCGAGCGGGTCACGGCGATGATGTCGGTGACGAGCCCGCCGATCACGGCGGCGACGAGGCACACGAAGAGCACGACTGGCTCGACGAACGCGGCATCGCGCAGCGTGAAGACGAGCACGAGGAAGACGACGAACTTCAGGATCCACGCGCCGATGACGATGCCGAAGTAGGCGGGCGACAGCAGATCGCTGCCCGTGACGCGATCGGCCAGCAGGATGCTCGCCGCCGTGAGCGCGAGGAACACGAACCCCATGCCGGCACCGATGAGCGCGCTCAGCATGCCGGGCAGCTCGGCGACGAGCGCGCCCGCGACGCTGCCGATGATCGCGATCGCGAAGGACAGCGCGGCTCCGTAGACGAGCGCGCGGCGCAGCACCGGTGCGGCGGTGGACGGTCGATCGGTGGTCATCGGACTTCCTCCAGGGGATCGGGAGCGGCGGCATCCAGCGGATCGAAGCGCGCGAGCGCCTCCTCGCCCTCGGGGGCCGATTGCGCGACCGCCTCGATGCGCTTGCGGCGACTGAGCGGGGCGAGCGTGACGAGCGTGCAGGCCACGAGCCCGACGACCATCGCGGTGAGCGCCCACCACCAGGCGAAGAACAGGAAGAGCAGGGCGCCGAAGGCGACGACGGCCGTCCAGGCGTAGAAGATCAGCACGGCGTGGAAGTGCGAGTGGCCCATGTCGAGCAGGCGGTGGTGCAGGTGCTTGCGGTCGGCGCTGAACGGCGACTTGCCCGCGCGCAGGCGCCGCAGCACCGCGAGGCCGAAGTCGAGCAGCGGCACGATGAGCACCGCGAAGGGCAGCAGCAGCGGGATGAACGCGGGCACGAGCTGGCTGCGGTCGATGCCGGGATCGATCTGGCCCGTGACGGAGATGGTCGAGACCGCCATGAGCATGCCGACGACGAGGGCTCCCCCGTCGCCCATGAAGATCTTGGCCGGGTGCCAGTTGAACGGCAGGAAGCCTGCGGTCGCACCGAGCAGCACGGCCATGACGAGCGAGGCGAGGTTGAAGGCCGTCTGCGCCGTGTCGATCGACAGCAGATAGCTGTAGATGAAGAACACGGAGCCCGCGATGATCGTGACGCCCGCGACGAGGCCGTCGAGGCCGTCGATGAAGTTGACGGCGTTCATGACGAGCACGACCGCGAGCACCGTGACGATGAGCGACATGGTCGGCGAGAGCAGCGTGATGCCGCCATCGGGGCCGATGGGCAGCGAGGTGAGCTGCAGGCTCGACCAGGCGAGGAACCCCGCGATGAGCAGCTGCCCGGCGAGCTTCGTCATCCAGTCGAGGTCGTAGAGGTCGTCGACCACCCCGAGGCCGAGCATGATGAGCGCCGAGGCGACGATCGCGATGATCGGGAACGGGTCGGCGTAGACGAGGTCGAACCAGCTGATCTGCGAGGCGATCGCGAGGGCCACGACGATGCCGATGACGATCGCGATGCCGCCGAGGCGCGGCGTTGGCGTCGTGTGCACATCGCGCTCTCGGATGCCCGGGTAGAGCTTGAAGCGATGGCTCAGCCGCAGCACCCCCCACGAGGCGGCGAAGCTCACGAGGCCCGCGATGAGGGCCACGAGCAGGTAGAAGGTCACGACACCAGCTCGGCGCCGACGACCCGGATGATCTCCTCGTCGGGGATCACGCCGTGGCGCACGATGCGCAGCTTCCCCTCGGGCAGGTGCAGGCTCGTGGCGTCGACGATCGTCGACCCGGGATCGGCCCCGGCCGGCAGGGCGCCGCCGACGGTGCCGCCGTCGAGGTACACGCTCACGCGGTCGCCGAGCATCGCGAGGGCCTCCTGCGCGGTCGTCGCGGCGGGCATCCCGCTGATATTGGCGCTCGAGACGGCGAGCGGGCCGGTGTCGGCCAGCAGGTGCCGGGCGTGCGTGTTGTCGGGCATGCGCAGGGCCACGGTGCCGCGCGTCTCGCCGAGATCCCACGCGAGCGACTCGCGCGCCTCGACGATGACCGTGAGGCCGCCGGGCCAGAACTCGGTCACGAGCTTCTCGACAGCCTCGGGCACGCTCTCGGCGAGGGCGGTGAGGGTGGGAATGCCCGGGATGAGCACGGGCGGCGGGGCGTCGCGCCCGCGCTCCTTCGCATCGAGCAGGCGCTGCACGGCCGCCGGCCGGAAGGCGTCGGCCGCGACCCCGTAGACGGTGTCGGTGGGGATCACGACGAGCTCGCCGCGGCCGATGGCACCGCGGGCCGCCCGCAGACCCTCGAGCAGCTCGCTCTCGACGGAGCAGTCGTACACGGTGGTCATGATGCGTTCATCGTACTGGGGCAGACTGTGGGGCGTGACCCTGCTCTTCGTGTTCGACATGGACGACGTTCTCTACGATTACGACTGGCGCGCGCGCATGGAGGAGCTCACGGCGATCACCGGGCACGACCTGCACGAGCTGCGCCGCCGCTGGTGGATCAGCGGCATGGAGTGGAAGGCCGAGGCGGGCGACCCGAGCGACCCGGACGAGTACCTCGCGATGGTGACGAGCGTCATCGGCGCACCCGTGTCGCGGCAGGAGTGGGTACGCATCCGCGCCGAGGCCACGCACGCCCGACCCGCCGCGCTCGACGCCGTGCGCCGCGCCGCCGAGCTCGGGCAGGTCGCGCTGCTGACCAACAACGGCATCCTCATCCACCACCACCTGCACGAGGTGGCGCCCGAGCTCGTGCCCATCATGGGGCGCGAGCACATGTTCGCCTCGTCGTTCTTCGGTGCCCGCAAGCCCGACCCGCTCGTCTTCGAGCGCGTGCTCGCCCACTACGGGGCGGCGGCCGCCGACACCTTCTTCGCCGACGATCTCACCGAGAACGTCGCCGGCGCCGAGTCCATCGGTATCACCGGGCACGTCTACCGCGACGAGGCCTCGCTGCTCGCCGCGATCGAGGCCTTCGCCGAGAAAGCGCTCGCGGCCTAGTCATCACTGCCCGCTACGGTGGGGCATGACGACTTCTGAAGCGGCGCCGGCCCTGCTGCACCTGGGCGTCATCGCGACCTCGCGCAAGCCCGACGAGCACCGCCTGCCGATCCACCCCGGCCACCTCGAGCGCATCGATGCCGACCTGCGCGCGAGCATGACGCTCGAGCGCGGCTACGGGGCGCGGTTCGGCATCGCGGATGCGGAGCTCGAGCCCCTCGTCGGCCCCCTGGTCGACCGCGCCGACGTCATCGCCCGTTCCGACGTCGTGCTGCTGCCGAAGCCGCAGGCTGCCGACCTCGCCGAGCTTCGCGACGGCCAGACGCTGTGGGGCTGGCCGCACTGCGTGCAAGACCGCGCGATCACGCAGCTCGCGATCGACAAGCACCTCACCCTCATCGCGTGGGAGGCGATGAACCACTGGCGCGCCGACGGCAGCTTCGGCCTGCACGTCTTCCACAAGAACAACGAGCTCGCGGGCTACTGCTCCGTCATCCACGCGCTGCAGCTGTGCGGCTCGACGGGCGACTACGGCCGGCGCCTGACCGCGGTCGTGATCGGGTTCGGGGCGACCGCGCGCGGTGCGGTGACGGCGCTCAATGCGCACGGCATCCACGATGTGCGCGTGCTCACGAACCGCGACATCGCGGCCGTGGGCTCGCCCATCCCCTCCGTCGACATCGTGCAGTTCGAGCACGATCCCGAGTCGCCGTTCGCGAGCACCGTCAACACCGACGAGGGCCCCGTGGCCTTGCCCGCCTACCTCGCGGCGAACGACATCGTCGTGAATTGCACGCTGCAGGACCCGAACGCTCCCCTGACCTACCTGCGGCTCGAGGACCTCGACGCGTTCCGGCCGGGTAGCCTCATCGTCGACGTCTCGATCGACGAGGGCATGGGGTTCAGCTGGGCGCGCTCCACCTCGTTCGCCGAGCCGATGATCACCGTGGGCGAGTCGACGAACTACTACGCCGTCGACCACAGCCCCTCGCTGCTGTGGAACTCGACGACGTGGGAGATCAGCGAGGCGCTCCTGCCGTTCCTCCGCACCGTCATGGAGGGCCCGGCGTCGTGGGCGGGGTCGGACACCATCACGCGCGCGATCGAGATCGAGGATGGCCGGGTGCGCAACGAGGCGATCCTGCGGTTCCAGGGGCGGTCGGCGGAGTACCCGTACACGTCGGCGTGAGCTGGTCGGCTAGCGGTGCGCGGTCGTCGCGCGGTCGCGGCCGAGCAGGTCGCGGTGCGAGGCGACCGCGGTGAAGCCGCCCGCGCGCACGATCGCCGCGATGGGCGCGGCCTGCAGCTCGCCGTGCTCGATCACGAGGGTGCCGCCGGGGCGCAGCAGGCGGTGGGCCGTGGCGACGAGCGCGCGCACGGCGTCCAGCCCGTCGGCACCCGAGTAGAGCGCGTACTCGGGGTCGAAGAGGCGCACCTCGGGGTCGCGGGGAACCGCGCCCATGGGGATGTAGGGCGGGTTGGAGGCGACGACGTCGACGGTTCCGTCGAGGTCGGGCAGAGCATCCGCGAGATCGGCGAAGACGAGCCGCACGCGGTCGTCGCCGTAGCGGCGCACGTTGCGGGTGGTCCAGACGAAGGCGGGAGCCGAGTTCTCGACGGCGACGACCTGCGCGTGCGGCACCTCGACCGCCATCGCGAGGGCGATCGCGCCGCTGCCGCTGCCGAGGTCGACGGCGAGCGGAGTCGGGCCCGGCACCGCCGCGAGGGCGTCGATCGCGAACTGCACGACGAGCTCGGTCTCGGGCCGGGGCACGAAGACGCCCGGCCCGACCGCGAGCTCGAGGGTGCGGAACGGCGCGATGCCGGTGATGTGCTGCACGGGCTCGCGCGTCGCCCGCCGCTCGACGTACTCGGTAATCGTCATGACCTGCTCGGCGTCGACGGGCGCGCCGATGAGGGCCTTGGCCTGCACCTGCCCGCGGCTCATGCCGAGCACGTGCCCGATGAGCAGGTCGGCGTCGGCCTCGGGGCTCGGCACACCAGCCTCGGCGAGCACCGTGATGGCGTGCTCGCGCAGCGCCGCGAGGTCGGGCTTGCTCACGGCTCAGGCGTCGGTGTCGCCGAGAGCCGCGAGCCGCGCCTCCTCGTCGAACGAGATGCACGACTCGACCACCGGGGCGAGCGCGCCGTTCATGACGGCGTCGAGGTTGTAGGCCTTGTAGCCCGTGCGGTGGTCGGCGATGCGGTTCTCGGGGAAGTTGTAGGTGCGGATTCGCTCCGAGCGGTCCATGCCGCGGATCTGGCTCTTGCGGGCGTCGCTCGCGACCGCATCACGCTCCTCCTGCTGCCGCGCGAGGATGCGGGCGCGCAGCACGCGCATCGCCGCCTCGCGGTTCTGAAGCTGGCTCTTCTCGTTCTGCATCGCCACGACGATGCCCGTCGGCAGGTGGGTGATGCGCACCGCGGAGTCGGTCGTGTTGACCGACTGGCCACCGGGGCCGCTCGAGCGGTAGACGTCGATCTTGAGGTCGTTCTGGTTGATCTCGACCTCTTCGGGCTCGTCGACCTCGGGGAAGACGAGCACGCCCGTCGTCGAGGTGTGGATGCGCCCCTGCGACTCCGTCGCCGGCACGCGCTGCACGCGGTGCACGCCGCCCTCGTACTTGAGGCTGGCCCACGGGCCCTCAGCGGGATCGCTCGAGGACCCCTTGATGGCGACCTGCACATCTTTGTAGCCGCCCATGTCGCTGCGGGTGGCGTCGAGCAGCTCGACCTTCCAGCCGCGCGACTCCGCGTAGTAGCTGTACATGCGCAGCAGGTCGGCCGCGAACAGCGCCGACTCCTCGCCGCCCTCGCCGCCCTTGATCTCCATGATGACGTCGCGCCCGTCGTCAGGGTCGCGCGGGATCAGGAGCCGGCGCAGCTTCTCGGCGCGCTCGGTCACGGCCTGCTCGAGCACGGGCACCTCGTCGGCGAACGCCTCGTCGTCCTTCGCGAGCTCACGGGCCGCGACGAGGTCGTCGGAGGCCTGCTGCCACTTGCTGTGGGCATCCACGATCTGGCTCAGCTCGGCGTAGCGCCGGTTGAGCTTCTTCGCGCGCGCGGCATCGGCGTGCACGGCGGGGTCGCCGAGCTGCTCCTGCAACGATTCGTGCTCGGCGATGAGGGCGCCGACCGACTCGAACACGGCGTCCCTAGCCGTCGACGTGCGTCGACGCCTGCGGCAGCGACTTCTGCACGGCCACGAGGAACTCGACGTTCGAGGCGGTGTCTTTCAGCTTGCCGAGCACGAGCTCGAGCGCCGCTTGCGTGTCGAGGCTCGCGAGCGCACGGCGCAGCTGCCACGTGACGCGCACCTCGTCGGCGCCGAGCAGCATCTCCTCGCGGCGCGTGCCCGAGGCCGAGATGTCGACGGCCGGGAAGATGCGCTTGTCGGCGAGCTGGCGCGAGAGCCGCAGCTCCATGTTGCCGGTGCCCTTGAACTCCTCGAAGATCACCTCGTCCATCTTCGAGCCGGTCTCGACGAGCGCGGTCGCGAGGATGGTGAGCGAGCCGCCGTCTTCGATGTTGCGCGCGGCGCCGAAGAAGCGCTTCGGCGGGTAGAGCGCGGCCGAGTCGACGCCGCCCGAGAGGATGCGCCCGCTCGTCGGCGCCGTCACGTTGTACGCGCGACCGAGGCGGGTGATCGAGTCGAGCAGCACGACGACGTCGTGCCCGAGCTCGACGAGGCGCTTCGCGCGCTCGATGGCGAGCTCGGCGACCGTCGTGTGGTCTTCTGCCGGGCGGTCGAAGGTCGAGGCGATGACCTCGCCCTTGACCGAGCGCTGCATGTCGGTGACCTCTTCGGGGCGCTCGTCGACGAGCACGACCATGAGGTGCACCTCGGGGTTGTTCTTCGCGATCGCGTCGGCGATGGCCTGCAGCACGAGCGTCTTGCCCGCCTTGGGCGGCGAGACGATGAGGCCGCGCTGGCCCTTGCCGATGGGGGCCGCGAGGTCGATGATGCGCGTCGACAGGGTGCCGGGCGCGGTCTCGAGGCGCAGGCGCTCGGTCGGGTACAGGGGCGTGAGCTTGCTGAACTCGACGCGCGCGGCGGCCTCCTCGACCGACTGGCCGTTGATCGAGTCGACGCGCACGAGCGCGTTGTACTTCTGGCGGCCCTGGTTCTCGCCCTCGCGCGGCTGGCGGATGGCGCCGACGACGGCGTCGCCCTTGCGCAGCGCGTACTTCTTCACCTGGCCGAGCGAGACGTAGACATCGCTCGGGCCCGGCAGGTAGCCGGTCGTGCGCACGAAGGCGTAGTTGTCGAGCACGTCGAGGATGCCCGCCACGGGGATGAGCACGTCGTCGTCGCTGATCTCGGGCTCGATCTCCTCGCCACCGGGGCCGCGCTTGCGGTCGCGGCCGCGACCGCGGTTGCGGTTGCGCCCGTCGAGGTCTTGCTCGGCGCGGTCGTTCTGCGGGCCGCGGTTCTGCTCGGCGCGCGGGTTCTCACCGCGGGAGTTGTCGGCACGGTTGCTGTCGGTGCGCTCACCGCGCGCGGGAGCCTCGGTGCGGTCGGCGGTGCGGCCGTTCTGCTGGCCGTTCTGCTGCTGGCCATTCTGCGCCTGGCCGCCCTCGGTGCGGTCGCCGCCCCGGCGGTTGCGGTTGCGGTTGCGACCCCGGCCGCCGGTCGTGCCCGCCTCGTCGCCCTCGGGCTGGTCAGCCGGAGTCGCGTCGGCAGCGGGCTGGCCGTCCTCTGCCTCGTCGACTGCGGGCGCGGCAGTCTCGGCGGCGGCCGGCGCAGCCTCCGTCGTCGGCAGGGGGGTGAGGGTGTCGCTCGTCACGCGGCGCGAACCGCGGCGGCGGGGCGCGGCCTCGGCCGCGGCATCCGGAGCGGGCTCGGCGACCGTCTCGGCGGCAGGCGCCTCGATCGAGGGGGCGTCGACGGAGGCCTCGGGTGCCGAGTCGACAGGGGTCGACTCGTCGGCGGCGATGCCGGCAGAGGCGTTCTGGTTTTGGGTGATGGCGTCCACAAGCTCTCCCTTGCGAAGTTTCGACACGCCGGCCACACCCAGCTCGGCGGCGAGCTGCTGCAGCTCGGCGAGCTTGAGGGTGCTGAGGTCAGCGGGGGCATCCGCGCTCGAGGCGCGGACAGAGGGGTCAGTCACAGGATTGTTCCTTTCGGCTCCGGGCGCGACGGCCGCGGAGGATGCCCGGTGCCTCATGATCGCGACGCCGCACGGAGCGAGGAGGAGACCGACGGAAAGCGGTATCGACCGCGCGAACGCTGTGGTGGCGCGAGTGGAAGCAGCGGGGCTGCTGGTGATTGCTCGGGCTGAGAACGGGCTAGGCCGCGGCCTCTGCCGGATGCGAGTTCACTGTAGCACCCTTGAAATCGACGGCCAGCATGTGCGGCACCCACGGCGTGGTGGCGTGCTGCTCGATGAGCTCGGCCGCCCGCAGCCGCTGCGCGGGGTCGCTGCAGAGCACGAGCACCGACGGCCCGGCACCCGACACGACGGCCGCGAGACCGTGCTGGCGCAGCTCGGTGACGAGCGCGTGCGTCTCGGGCATCGCGGCGGCGCGGTAGTTCTGGTGCAGCTTGTCCTCCGTCGCCGCGAAGAGCAGCTCGGGGCTCTGGATGAGCGCCGCGATGAGCAGCGCCGAGCGCGAGACGTTGAAGATGGCGTCTTCGTGCGGCACCGACTCGGGCTGCAGGGAGCGCGCGAGCGCCGTCGACATCGTGCTCGACTCGGGCACGGCGACGAGCAGCGAGACGCCCCGGTGCACCGTGAGCCGCTTGTGCTGCGGGCCCTCGGGCGTCATCCACGCGATCGTGAGACCGCCGAAGAGCGCCGGGGCGACGTTGTCGGGGTGCCCCTCGAGCTCGGTCGCGACGGCGAGCAGCTCGTCGGGCGTCACCTCGACGATGCCCTCCAGCAGCCCGCGGGCCGCCATAATGCCTGCCACGATCGCGGCGGCCGAGGAGCCCATGCCGCGGCCCTGCGGGATGCCGTTGCGCGCCACGAGGTCGAGCCCCGGCAGGGCGACGCCGACACGCGCGAAGACGTGCGCGATCGCCTGCACGACGAGGTTCGACTCGTCGGACGGCACCTCGCCCTCGCCGACCCCGTGAACCTCGACCGTGGCGCCGGGCTGCTCGCGCACGCTCACCTCGAGCTCGTCGTAGACCGAGAGCGCGAGGCCGAGGGTGTCGAAGCCGGGGCCGAGGTTGGCCGTGCTCGCGGGCACCTTGACGGCGACGCGGCGGCCCACCAGGCGCGGATCGAGTGCGGTCACCCGCCGACCCTCTGCAGGCCGAGCACCGAGGCGACCTCGGCCGTGTCGACGCGCACAACGGTCGGCGACACATCGACCCCGTCGGGGCCCTTGAGGGCCCACTGCGGGTCTTTCAGACCGTGGCCGGTGACCGTCAGCACGACGGTCGATCCGGCGGGGATGACGCCGGCCGCTGCGCGCTCGAGCAGCCCCGCGACCGAGATGGCGGAGGCCGGCTCGACGAAGATGCCCACCTCCTGCGAGAGCAGGCGGTGCGCGAGCAGGATGTGCTCGTCGGAGATCGCCCCGAAGTAGCCGTGGCTGTCGTCGCGCGCCGCGAGGGCGAGCTCCCACGAGGCGGGGTTGCCGATGCGGATGGCGCTCGCGATCGTCTCGGGCTTGCGCACGGGCTCGCCGAGCACGATGGGTGCGCTGCCCGAGGCCTGGAAGCCGAACATGCGGGGCAGCTTCGTCGTGGCGCCGCGGTCGAGCTCTTCGCGATAGCCGCGGTGGTACGCCGTGTAGTTGCCCGCGTTGCCGACCGGGAGGATGTGGAAGTCGGGCGCATCCCCCAGCACCTCGACGACCTCGAAGGCGCCCGTCTTCTGACCCTCGATGCGGTCGGGGTTGACCGAGTTGACGAGGTGCACGGGGTAGTTCGCCGAGAGGTCGCGCGCGATGTCGAGGCAGTCGTCGAAGTTGCCCTCGATCTGGATGATCTCGGCCTTGTGCGCGACGGCCTGGCTCAGCTTGCCCATCGAGATCTTGCCCTCGGGCACGAGCACGGCGGCCGTGATGCCCGCGTGGGTCGCGTATGCGGCGGCCGAGGCCGAGGTGTTACCGGTCGAGGCGCAGATGACGGCCTTCGCCCCGTGCTCGACGGCCTTCGAGATGGCCATCGTCATACCGCGGTCTTTGAACGAGCCCGTGGGGTTCATGCCCTCGTACTTGACGAAGACCTTCGCGCCGGTGCGCTCGCTCAGGTACCGCGCGGGGATGAGCGGCGTACCGCCTTCACCGAGCGTGATGATGGGCGTCGCGTCGGAGATGTCGAGCCGGTCGGCATACTCGTGCAACAGTCCGCGCCACTGCTTCGCCATGTCAGAGTCCTTCTACTCGCAGCACGCTCGTCACGCTGTGCACGACGCTGCTGGTGGTCAGTGCCGCGACCGTTGCGGCGAGATCGGCCTCGGAGGCCTCGTGGGTTCCGATCACCAGGGTAGCCGCGCTCGGAGCCTCGGCCCCACTCAGCGGATCGACCGCGGCGACCGACTGCTGCACCGTCTCGACCGAGACGCCGTGGCTCTGGAAGAGCGCCGCGACGTGCGCGAGCACGCCGGGCTCATCGGCGACGAGGAGGGCGATCTGGTAGCGCGTCATGATCGCGCTGATCGGCAGCACGGGCAGATCGGCGTGCGTGCTCTCCGCGACGCCGGGGCCACCGGCGACGTGCCGGCGGGCGGCCGAGACGACGTCGCCGAGCACCGCCGATGCCGTCTGGATGCCCCCCGCACCGGCCCCGTAGAACATGAGCGGCCCGGCCGCCTCGGCCTCGACGAAGACGGCGTTGTTGGCGCCGTGCACCGCGGCCAGCGGGTGGGTGAGCGGGATCAGCGCGGGGTGCACGCGCGCGCTCACGCCATCGGCCCCGGTCGCGGGGTCGGTGAGCCGCTCGCAGATGGCGAGCAGCTTGACGACGTAGCCGGCCTTGCGCGCCGCGACGACCTGCTCGAGCGTCACCTCGGTGATGCCCTCGCGGTACACCGCATCGGCGGGCACGAGCGTGTGGAAAGCGAGGCTCGCGAGGATCGCGGCCTTCTGGGCCGCGTCGTAGCCGCCGACGTCGGCGGTGGGGTCGGCCTCGGCGTACCCGAGCGCGGTGGCCGTGGCCAGTGCCTCCTCCATCGACTCGCCGTGGGCATCCATGCGATCCAGGATGAAGTTGGTGGTGCCGTTGACGATGCCCATGATGCGCGTGACGCGGTCGCCCGCGAGCGAGTCGCGCAGGGGGCGGATGATCGGGATGGCGCCGCCGACGGCGGCCTCGTAGTAGAGCTGCGCACCGACCTGCTCGGCCGCCTCGAAGAGCTCGGGGCCGTGCGTGGCGAGCAGCGCCTTGTTGGCGGTGATGACGTCGGCGCCCGAGGAGAGCGCCTGCAGGATGAGCGTGCGCGCGGGCTCGAGGCCGCCCATGAGCTCGACGACGATGTCGGCGCCCGTGATGAGCGACTCGGCGTCGGTCGTCAGCAGCTCGCGCGGGATCTCGGTGTCGCGCGGAGCGTCGAGGCTGCGCACGGCCACACCGGCCAGCTCGATGCCGGCGCCGATGCGCGCGGCGAGCTCGTCGCGGTGCGTCAGCAGCTGGTGCGCCACCTGGGCGCCCACGCTGCCGGCACCCAGCAGGGCGACGCGGAGGTTGCGGTATTCGATCACGGGGTCTCTCCTTGGGGGTTCGCCAGCACATCGCGGCGCAGCAGGTCGGCCTCGGTCTCGCCGCGCACGAGGACGCGGGCGGCCCCGTCGCGCACGGCGACGACCGCCGGGCGGGCGAGGTAGTTGTAGTTGCTCGAGAGCGAGAAGCAGTAGGCGCCCGTCGCGGGCACGACGACGAGGTCGCCCGGCGCGACGTCGTCGGGCAGGTAGGCGTCGCGCACGACGATGTCGCCGCTCTCGCAGTGCTTGCCGGCGACGCGCACGAGTGCGGGCGCGGCGCTCGAGGTGCGGCTCGCGAGCGCCACCGAGTAGTCGGCCGCGTACAGGGCGGGGCGCGCGTTGTCGCTCATTCCGCCGTCGACGCTCACGTAGCGGCGCACGGCGGTGCCGTCGTCGACCGTCACCGCGACGTCCTTCGTCGTCCCGACCTCGTAGAGGGTCACTCCCGCGGGCCCGATGATGACGCGGCCGGGTTCGACCGCGACCTTCGGCACCGGGATGCCCAGCTCGCCGCACACGGAGGCCACCGCCGCGAGCAGCGCCTCGGCGACGTGCTCGATCTCGGGCGCCTCGTCGCTCTCGACGTAGGCGATGCCGAAGCCGCCGCCGAGGTTGAGCTCGGGAACGTCTCCCCCGGCCCGCAGCGCGGCGTGGAGCGTGAGCAGGCGGCGGGCGGCCTCGAGGAAGCCCTCGACAGCGAAGATCTGCGAGCCGATGTGCGAGTGCAGGCCCAGGAAGCGCAGGCTCGCGTGGGCGCGGATCGCGGCGACGGCGTCGGGCGCATCGGCGAGCGGGATGCCGAACTTCTGGTCCTCCCGCGCCGTCGCGAGGTACTCGTGCGTGTGGGCGTGCACGCCCGAGTTGATGCGCAGGCGCACGGGCTGCACGCGACCGTGGCGCTCGGCGGCCGCGGCCACGCGCTCGATCTCGATGAGGGAGTCGATGACGATCGCGCCGACGCCGACGCCGACCGCGCGGTCGATCTCGGCCACCGACTTGTTGTTGCCGTGCAGCCCGAGGCGGGCGGGCTCGACGCCCGCGGCGAGCGCGACAGCGAGCTCCCCACCGCTCGCCACGTCGATGTTGAGCCCTTCGGCGACCATCCAGCGGGCGGCCTCGGTGCAGAGGAAGGCCTTGCTCGCGTAGTAGACGACCGCCGTGGTGCCGTGCGCCGCGGCCGCGGCCGTGAAGGCCGCGAGGGTGCGGTCGGCGCGGGAGCGGGCATCCTGCTCATCGACGACGTAGAGCGGCGTGCCGAACTCGGCGGCGAGACGGGAGATGTCGACCCCGCCGATGGTGATCGCTCCGGCCCCGTCGCGCCGCGCGCTCGACGGCCACACGTGCGCGGGCAGCGCGGCAGCGTCGGCCGGCGGCGAGAGCCACGGCGGCGAGAGCGGATGGGCGGGCACGGAAGACACCTCACGAGAGCGTCGGTCGGGGGTGGTGGGGCGAGCGAACCCGGCTTGGTTCCTGGAGCCGGTGTTGAGTTTAGCGGCGCGAAGTTGGGAGCCGCGCCGGGGTCGGGCGGTGGTCAGCCGCAGGTGCCGCGCGTCGTGAACTCGGGCCCGCCGAGGGCGACGCCCTCCCCCGTGAAGACGACCACGAGCTGCTCGTCGCCCACCTGCACAGCCGTCAGCTCGAGCGCCTGCGGCAGGTACTGCGCCACGCAGAACAGCTGGGAGGTCAGCAGCGGCTCGACGAGGCCGCCGAAGCGCTGCTGCAGCTCGGCGGCGTCGAGACGGTCGTCGCCGAGCTCGACGCTCGAGGGCGTGAAGGCGAGCTGGCCGTCTTGCACCGAGGGCGTGACGCCGAGGCCCACCGAGAACTCGACCCCGAAGAACGAGAACGCGGTCTCGAAGCGGATCTCGCGCTCGTCGAGGCGCACGTCGGTCACGACCGAGCCGGCGAGGAACCCGGCGAGCGCCGCCACATCGCTCTCGGCCACCCGGAAGACGGCCTGCACCGAGTCGGTCGGCTGGCTCACGTCGAGCGGAGCCCCCTCGGCGATGAGCTCGAGGTCGCCGACGAGCTCGCCGAAGGCGACGTCGTCGGCCACTGCGGTGATGCGCTCGAACCGGCCCCCCGCCGCTTGCAGCAGCACCGAGGTGCCCTCGATCGTCACCTCGACCGGATGATCGGCCTCGAGCTGCAGCGCCGAGCGCACCTGGTCGGCGATGAGCGTCGAGGCCTGTTGGCGCGCGAGCGATTCGGCGATGACGGCGACGACACCGAGCACGACGACGATGCCGATGACCACGAGCGCGATGACGAGCCCTCGGCGCTTCCGGCGCGGTGCCTCCTCGACGACGATGACGGTCTCCGGCTCGGTCGACGCAGGCTCGGTCGCCTCGCGCTCAGAGGCCTCAGGCTCGGTCGGCGTCGTCTCGCCGGGCGCGGTGGGCTCGCTCACGGTCACATCCGTTCGGGCGCCGAGACGCCGATCAGGGTCAGGCCGTTGCGCAGCACCTGGCCGGTCGCGTCGTTCAGCCACAGGCGGGTGCCGTGGATGCTCGACACCGGCTCGTCGCCCTGCGGCGTGACCCGGCACGTGTCGTACCAGCGGTGGTAGGCCGCGGCGAGCTCTTCGAGGTACCGAGCGACGCGGTGCGGCTCGCGCAACGTCGCCGCCTGGGCGACGATGCGCGGGAACTCGGCGAGCGCGCCGAGCAGCACGCTCTCCGTCTCATCGGTCAGCAGGTCGCTCTCGAACACCGAGCGGTCGACGCCCGAGGCGGCCGCGTTGCGCGCCACCTGGTGCGTGCGGGCGTGGGCGTACTGCACGTAGAAGACGGGGTTGTCGTTCGTGCGCTTCTGCAGCAGCTCGGGGTCGAGCGTCAGGGGCGAGTCGGCCGGGTAGCGCGCGAGCGAGTAGCGCAGGGCATCCGTGCCCAGCCATTCGCGCAGGTCGCCCAGCTCGATGATGTTGCCCGCGCGCTTCGACAGCCGGGCGCCGTTGATGCTCACGAGCTGCCCGATGAGCACCTCGATGTCGCGCTCGGGGTCGTCACCCGCGGCCCCGGCGAGGGCCTTGAGGCGGTGCACGTAGCCGTGGTGGTCGGCGCCGAGCAGGTAGATCTTGTGGGCGAAGCCGCGGTCGCTCTTCGAGAGGTAGTACGCGGCGTCGGCCGCGAAGTACGTGTAGACGCCGTTGCCGCGCTTGATGACGCGGTCTTTGTCGTCGCCGAAGTCGGTCGTGCGCACCCAGATGGCGTCGTCGAGGTCGTACACGTGGCCTTGAGCGCGCAGCCGGTCGACGGCCTCGTCGATGCGGCTCGTCGCGCTCGCGGCGTCGACCGCGTGCAGCACGCGCTCGCTGAACCACACGTCGAAGTGCACGTTGAAGCGCTCGAGGCTCTCGCGGATCTCGTCGAGCTGCCAGCCGTAGGCCAGCTCGCGGGCGATCGCCACGGCCTCCTCGCGCGGCAGCTCGCCGAGGTCGGGCCGCTCGCCGAGCGCGCGCACCCCGAGGGCGGTGATGTACTCGCCCGGGTAGCCGTTCTCGGGGGCGGGCTCGCCGAGGGCGGCGGCGAGCACCGATTCGCCGAAGACGTCCATCTGCGCGCCGGCGTCGTTGATGTAGAACTCGCTCACGAGAACGGCGCCGCTGGCCTTCAGCACACGGGCGAGCGAGTCGCCGAGCGCGGCCCACCGCGTGTGGCCGATGTGCAGCGGGCCCGTGGGGTTGGCCGAGACGAACTCGAGATTGATGGTCTGGCCGAGCAGCGACTCGTTGTGGCCGTAGGTCTCGCCCGCGTCGACGATGACGCGCGCGAGCTCGCCCGCGGCGCCGGCCTCGAGGCGGATGTTGAGGAACCCGGGGCCCGCGATCTCGACCGCGGCGACACCCTCGATGGCGAGGATGCCCGGCACGAGCTCGTCGGCGAACGCGCGCGGGGGCATCCCGACCCGCTTCGACTGCTTGAGCGCGACCGAGGTGGCCCAGTCGCCGCGGTCGCGGTTGCGCGGGCGCTCGAGGGCGATGTCGGCGACCGTGAGCTCGCCCGCGGCGGCCGCGTCGCGTCGCTCGACCGCGCTGACGACGACGGCGAGCAGGGCGGCGGCGAGCTGGTCGGGGTTCACGAGGGTCAAGCCTATCCGCGCCCGCCGGATGCTCGGCCGGCCGCTCAGCCCAGCATCACGAGGGCGTCGGGGTCGCCGTCGAGCGGGCGGCCGGCCTCGGCGTGCACGGTCAACCGGTGCAGCGTGAGCGACATGCCGTCGTTGGCGAGGAAGGCGGTGTCGGCGGCATCGCGCCCCGTCGCGATGCGCAGCATGCCCTCGCGCGGTGCCATGTGCGTCGCGTCGGCGACCACCCACTGCTCGTCGACGAGCGCTTCGACGACGGCGTGGAAGTCCATGGGCTCGAGCTGCGGGGCGTAGACCGATACGACGCGCGCGGGCAGGTCGGTCGCCCGTAGCACGCCGGCGAGCAGGTGGGCGAAATCGCGGCAGACGCCCTGACCCGTCGCGAGGATCTCGGGCAGCCCGTCGGTGGGGCTCGTCGAGCCGATCGTGTAGGTCAGGCGACCGGCGACCCAGTCGCGGGCCGCGACGAGGCGCTCGCGCTCGGGCAGCGCGGCGAGCTCGGTGATGATGCTCGCCTCGATGAGCGGCGCCGCGAGCTCGTCCGACTGCACGTAGCGGCTCGGGCGCACGGCGAGGATGCGCTCGGTCGCGTCGACCGGGCGGGGTTCGCCGCGGCCCACGACCGTGGCCTCGTACCGCACGGCCAGAGGACCCTCCGGCACGGCCGCACTGTGCCAGCGGGTTCCGCTGACGCCCACCGACTCGGTGAGCGCGACGAGCTCGCCGCCCGCGCGCACGGTCAGCCGCTCGTCGATGCTCACTGCCGGCGCGTGCGCGACCGCGACCGCCAGCACGATGTTCGTGGCCTCGCCGAGCGTCGCGTCGATCTCGCACCCGACTGTGCGGTGCATGCTGTGCGGGCTCCCCATGCGGTCAGCCTGGCACGGAGCGGAGGCGGGCGCGAGAACCGCTAGGCTGGTCGAGCCTCCGTAGCTCAGGGGATAGAGCATCAGTTTCCGGTACTGAGGGTCGCAGGTTCGAATCCTGTCGGGGGCGCGCAATATTTGACGGCTGCGCCGCTACTGCGGCGCAGCGCCGCTACCGCGGCACGAGCGCGGTCGTGCTATTCGACGCCGCGGTTCTGGCGGCGGATGGGCTTGGGCGCCCGGCCGCCGAGGAACGAGCGGCGCGGGTCGACGACGAAGCCCTGGCGCAGCGCCTCCCGGCCGATGAGCATGCGGAAGCCCATGCTGTCGCGGTTGCTGAGGGTCATCTCGGCCGTGATCGTGCGGCCCATGAGCGTGATGTCCATGAGCACGACGATGCGCTCCTCCGTGTGACCCGACGAGCTGCGCACCGTGCGGCGATCGTGCACGGGGCACTCGACCACGACCGTGTCGGCGTCGGATCGCTGCCACGGTCGCAGCCGGAAGCGCACGCGCTCGATGCCCTCAGCATCCGGGGCCAGGGGCTCGATGCCGAAGGCGTGCACCGACGATGAGCGCGCGCCGGTGTCGAGCTTCGCCTTGATCCAGGGCACGCCCGCCGAGGGCAGGCCTACCCACTCGCGCCACCCGGCGATGGTGGTTGAATGGGCGGGCTCAGTCACACCCTCATCTTGTCAGGGGCACCCCATGAAACTCGCCATTCTCTCGCGTGCCCCGCACTCGTACTCGACGGGGCGCCTGCGCGCGGCCGCCGAGCAGCGCGGTCATCGCGTGAAGGTGCTCAACACCCTGCGGTTCGCCGTCGACCTGACCGGGCCCGAGCCCGACCTCAACTACCGCGGCAAGCCGCTGTCGACCTACGACGCCGTGCTGCCGCGCATCGGCAACTCGATCACGTACTTCGGCACGGCCGTCGTGCGTCAGTTCGAGCAGATGGACGTCTTCACGCCCAACACCGCGAACGGCATCAGCAACGCCCGCGACAAGCTGCGAGCAACCCAGATCTTGAGCCGCCACGGCATCGGGATGCCCGCCACGGCCTTCGTGCGCAACCGCGCCGACGTGCGCCCCGCCATCGAGCGCGTCGGCGGCGCCCCCGTCGTCATCAAGCTGCTCGAGGGCACACAGGGCATCGGCGTGATCCTCGCCCCCCAGGCCAAGGTCGCCGAGGCGATCATCGAGACGCTGCACTCGACCAACCAGAACGTGCTCATCCAGCAGTTCATCGCCGAGAGCCGCGGCCGCGACATCCGCGCCCTCGTCGTCGGCGACCGCGTCGTGGCGGCCATGCGGCGCACGGCCGAGGGCGACGAGTTCCGTTCGAACGTGCATCGCGGCGGCACCGTCGAGGCCGTGACCCTCTCGCCGGAGTACGAGCGCGCCGCGGTGCGCTCGGCGCAGATCATGGGCTTGCGCGTCGCGGGCGTCGACATGCTCGAGGGCAACGAGGGGCCGCTCGTCATGGAGGTCAACTCCTCCCCCGGCCTCGAGGGCATCGAGCGCGCGACGAAGCTCGACGTCGCGGGTGCGATCATCGATTACATCTCGCACGAGGTGGCCTTCCCCGACATCGACGTGCGGCAGCGCCTCTCGGTGTCGACGGGCTACGGCGTGGCCGAGCTGGTCGTGCACGCCGGGGCCGAGATCGTCGGGCAGACGCTCGGCGAGTCGGGCATCCTCGATCGCGACATCACGGTGCTGACGCTCAATCGCGGCACGACCGTCATCCCGAACCCGCGGCGATCGCAAGTTCTGCAGGCCGAGGACCGCCTGCTGTGCTTCGGGCGCATGGAGGAGATGCGGTCGATGAC
>LNFM01004215.1_pt1 | contig 26882 bp, 24 predicted proteins | sample 596031 | NCBI WGS metagenome assembly LNFM01 (sample SAMN04254537, study PRJNA301005) | activated carbon metagenome | isolation source: dual media filters at the Ann Arbor, Michigan drinking water treatment plant | place: USA: Ann Arbor | reverse complement strand
ACATACTGGCGTATTTTTGGCTGAAATCCCCCAATTTTGAAAAGGTGGCTAAACTTTATGAAGTGGATCCGGATTGGACTGCCCCGGATTTGTGCAGAAGTGAGTTTCGGAACATAGCAGCTGCCTACCTGAGAAAGGGGCTCTATACATTAGAAGAAGTAAAATGGTTAGTTGCGCAAAAAGAAAGCCGTATGATGGGTTCGTACCTTGAGGTAGATTCAATGGAAGTCATCAATCTGGTAAGTCAATCCACCTGCTCTTCTTATGATTGCGAATATGTAGCCTTAGCAAAAAAGACTATGCGGCCTTTGATTACGTTTGATAAAAAGATTCTTCAGGAATTTCCTAACGTTGCTAATACAGTTGATCAATACATAAGTTCATTGGGCTAATGAAGTACCTTTTATCGTTTGTCTTTGTTTTTTATATCCTATCAGGTGTAGCCCAAAGCACCAATGCCACGCTCAATGAGGACTATTATCACTGGATTGATCGCTATGAAATAAAATCCGGCAAGATTGTGCCGGGGTTCTTCACTTCCGTGAAACCTTATAAGCGCGATGCCATAATAAGTTATTTAGATACCCTTGCGGCTACTGGCTCACTCTTTTCATCACGCAGTGATCAATTTAATCTCGCGTATCTGCGCAATGATAGTTGGGAGTGGAGTCGTTCAGAAACCAACACCAGCAAGAAGCCTGTACTAAAAAGCCTGTATAAAAATAAATCAGACTTAGTTTACGTAGATATTCCAGACTTCGATTTGCACGTAAGTCCAGTTCTTTATCTTGGTGTTGGTTCTGATAGTCGGTTGGATTTTCCCTTAACCATCAACACCCGGGGCATTGAAATCCGAGGCATGGTTGATCGTAAAGTTGGGTTCTATACATTCATTGGCGAGAATCAGTCGGTTTTACCGTTGTATGTAGCTGAAGAAGTAGGCCGGAATAGGGTAATCCCGCACGAAGGATTCTGGAAAACTTTCAAAGAAAATGGTGTCGACTTTTTTCAGGCCCGCGCCTATATCGACTTTAATATCAGCAAGCATATTTATATGCAGTTTGGCAATGACCGCACATTTACCGGCAACGGCTATCGATCCTTAATTTTTTCAGATTATTCACCGCCCAACTTATTTCTTCGCACCAATGTTAAAGTGTGGAAGCTGAATTATCTCTTCCAGATTAACCGGATGGCAGCTGACGCTCGCACCTCAGGAAATCAACGTTACCCGGAAAAATTTGTAGCCTATCACCATGCCTCGTTCAACATAGGCAAGAAATTGAATCTAGGAGTTTTCGAATCGGTGGTGTTTAGTCCGAAGGATTCTGTTAATAATAACACGTTCGATTTGAGTTATCTGAATCCGGTTATTTTTTACCGGGCCATCGAACAACAATTTGGTAGTAGCGATAATGCCTTATTGGGTATGGATGCCAAGTGGAATGCTTTCAAACGAGTTTCGTTGTATGGTCAGTTTGTGCTCGATGAATTTTTATGGGATGAGATTTCTGCAGGCAATGGCTGGTGGGCTAATAAGTGGGCTGTACAGGCTGGTGTAAAATATATTGATGCATTTGGCGTCTCTAACCTGGATTTGCAAGTTGAATACAATGTGGTGAGACCGTATACGTATTCTCATTATTCACAATATGGAAGTTATAGTAACTACCGGCAATCGCTGGCGCATCCATTGGGTGCCAACTTTAGCGAGTGGGTAGGCATTATTCGGTATCAGCCTGTTCCTAAACTTAACGTGATTGCAAAGACATTTTATGCCAGGGCCGGGCGCGATGATGTAGGTCAAAACTGGGGTGGCAATATTTTGAAAAACAGTAATACAAGGGAACAGGAATATAATAACACGATTGGCCAGGGTAACAGTAATACAATATTGTTTGTGGACTTTACCGCTTCGTATATGCTGAAGCACAATTTATTTATTGATGGCAAGCAGATTTTCCGTCAGAGCAAAAGTGATTTGGCTGCCTACAACTCCAATACCTCGTTAACTTCTTTAGCTTTGCGCTGGAATATTCCGCAGCGGTTATATGATTTCTAATTCAAGTAGATGAAGAGCTTCTTACGAATTCTTGCGTACGCCAATAAACTAAGAACCCGTTTAGTTTTCTTTTTTGCGTATTCTATTTTGGGAATCATTTTTGGCGCTTTTAATATTGTGTTGGTCATCCCGATGCTTACGGTGCTATTCAAACAGGGGAAAGGAGAGGCTGCGATTCCTGCCATGCCTGCGTTTGAATTTTCAACCGATTACCTGATTGGAGTTTTTAATCACTACTTCATCACCATCATAAAAGAGAATGGACAATTAAATGCACTACTTTTTATTTGTGGATTGATTGTAATCTGTGTGGTGTTGGCAAATGTGTTTAGATTTCTGGAACGTGTGATGGCTACCAAAATTCGCGTAGATCTCGTAAAAAATATCCGGATGGATATTTTTAGAAAAGTAACACAACTTCATATCGGCTATTTTAATAATGAACGCAAAGGCGATTTGATTTCACGTTTTACCAACGATGTAACAGAAGTAGAAAGCGCAGTAATGAATAGTCTGAAAGCAGTATTAAAAGAACCCATCACAATTATCGTGTACTTTTTCGTGTTGTTCACCATTTCTCCAAAGCTCACTTTGTTCACGCTGCTGGTATTGCCTTTAACGGGTGGAGTGTTAGCTGAAATTATCAAGCGACTAAAAAGACAAGCTACTCAAAGTCAGGAATCGCTGGGGCGGATACTCAATATTCTGGATGAAACATTTGGCGGCATGCGCGTGATTAAAGCCTTCAATGCCCGAAATTTTGTGATCAATAAAATTGAAGTAGAAAGCAGTTTCTATCGCAAGACCAGTAAGTCGATGGCTTATAAAAATGAACTCGCCTCGCCCGTTTCGGAAATGCTGGGGGTGATGATCATTGCCGGTATCATTTTCTTTGGCGGAAATATGGTACTAAGTGAGAATTCCACGTTGGAGCCAGAAGGTTTTCTTGGCTTTCTTGCTGTGTTTGCGATGATTATTCAACCGGCCAAGAATTTTTCAAATGGTATTACTTCCTTGCAGCGTGGCACAGCTTCGGCCGCACGCATTTTTGCATTAATTGATCAGCAGCCTGTAATTAAAAGTAAGCCTGGTGCTGCTGAGCTAAAATCTTTTGAAAAAGAAATTGAATTCAAAAATGTAAGTTTTGCTTACGACACAGAACCCGTACTAAAGAATATTAACCTGACCATAACAAAGGGAAAGACATTGGCACTGGTAGGTCCATCGGGTGGGGGCAAGTCGACTCTTGCCGATTTAATAACACGCTTTTATGATCCCACCGAAGGACAGGTTTTAGTGGATGGCGTCTCGATTACAGATTATGAACTCGAGTCTTTGCGAAAACAAATTGGGGTAGTTACGCAAGAGTCGATTCTCTTTAATGATACTATTTTCAATAACATAGCTTTTGGGATGCCCGAGGCAAGTGATGAGCGTGTAATTGAAGCAGCCCGCATTGCCAACGCCCATGACTTTATTGTACAATCGGAAAATGGTTATCAAACCTTTATCGGTGAACGTGGGTCTAAACTTTCCGGGGGCCAACGACAGCGGTTAAGTATTGCGAGGGCCGTATTAAAGAATCCGCCTATTTTGATTTTGGACGAGGCTACATCGGCATTAGACTCGGAATCAGAGAAACTGGTGCAGGAAGCCCTGTTTAACTTAATGAAAAATCGCACGTCCATTGTAATTGCGCATCGGCTTAGCACCATTCAGCATGCTGATGAAATTGTTGTTATTCAAAATGGCGAAATTTGTGAACGCGGTAACCACGAGCAACTCAATAGCCAGAATGGATTATACCGCAAACTGGTGGCGATCCAGAACGCAGAACGATAACAAATAAACATGCAAGGTTTTGATGCGGATAGTAATTTTTGCTTTGCCGGAAAAAGCCTAAGTTTGTCACTTACAACGATTGCAGAATGAATCAACGCAGGCGCATTTTCTTTGGTATCTTCGGAGTTTATCACTTCGCTATACTCATGTTTGTCATTTACATCGAATCAAACAAAGAAGACTTCGGTCTGCTCTCACAACTTTATGGCAAACTTTCGCTCTTGAAGTATGGAGCCGTATTGGGCATCGTCTTGTTTATAGTTGATTTAATCTGGAATTTTCTGGAGACCAGGAATGCACAGAAAGCACACGAAACATTGCGCCTCGAAAATAATACCCTGAAAGCAAAAGTCTACGACTTCCAGGAATCAGCGAAACCTGTAATAAAAGAAAATCCTCCAGCTACCACCAAGTAGATGAGTTATGCATCGCTTATATCGGCTGAACTCAATCAGGCAGCAGAAGTTCTTCAAAGCTTTTTAAAAGACGAGAAGAACCTGGCCACGATTGAAGCCGCAGCAAAAACAATTTCCAATTCTATAAAACAAGGTGGCAAGGTTATCTCTTGTGGCAATGGTGGTTCACATTGCGATGCCATGCATTTTGCCGAAGAACTTACCGGTCGTTATCGTGACAATCGCAAAGCGTTGCCCGCGATTTGTGTAAGTGATCCCAGTCATCTCTCGTGTGTAAGTAATGATTATGGGTATGAGTTTGTGTTTTCGCGTTACCTCGAAGCCCTTGGAAACAAAGGCGATGTTTTTCTTGGTATTAGTACGAGCGGAAATTCTGCCAACATCATCAAAGCTGCACAAACGGCAAAAGAGAGAGGAATGAAAGTCATTATCCTTTCCGGAAAAGATGGCGGTAAGTTGGCACCCCTGGCAGACATTGAATTGCGCGTGCCCCACTTCGGCTATGCCGACCGCATTCAGGAAGTCCACATCAAAATCATCCATATTCTTATTCTGTTGATTGAGAAGGAAGTGGTTGGGTAATCAACTGATATTCTTATCTTAGCTTACGAAGATTTAATTCCTAAATCGTAATTCGTAATTCTAAAAGTCGGAAATGGTCGCGAAAACATTTGGAAGCGCTGTACACGGAGTTGATGCCCGCACCATTACGGTGGAGGTAAATGTAACGCAAGGCAAAGAGTTTCATATGAGCGGCTTGCCCGATACTGCAGTAAAGGAAAGTCAGCACCGGGTAGAGTCATCTTTCAAAAGTTTAAAATACTTTATGCCGCGCAACAAGGTGGTGGTGAATCTCGCACCAGCCGATTTGCGCAAGGAGGGAAGTGCTTACGACTTACCCATTGCACTTTCGGTGCTGAAAGCCTCCGGACAAATTGAAGCCGAAGAACTCGAAAAGTATGTAATCATGGGTGAGCTTTCGCTGGATGGAATTTTGCGTCCCATAAAAGGTGTGTTGCCCATCGCCATCCAGGCGCGCAAGGCTGAGTTCAAAGGCTTTGTACTACCCAAATCAAATGCACGCGAAGCTGCCATTGTTAATAACCTCGACATTATTGGTGTGGCGACTTTGCAAGAGGCAATCGATTTTTTTGAAAAGAAAATTTCCATTGAGCCGCTGCGCATGGATACGCGTGAGATGTTTCAAAACAAGTTGAACAACTACGAGGCGGATTTTAAAGATGTGCAGGGCCAGGAAAATATTAAACGTGCGCTGGAGATTGCTGCGGCTGGTGGTCACAACGTAATTATGATTGGTCCGCCTGGTGCCGGCAAAACTATGTTGGCCAAACGACTCCCTTCAATTCTTCCACCCCTCACATTAAATGAAGCACTCGAAACAACCAAGATTCATTCTGTTGCCGGACGCATTGGGGCCGACTCAACTTTGCTTACCACACGACCTTACAGAAGTCCGCATCATACTATTAGCGATGTTGCCCTCGTAGGGGGTGGTGGCAATCCCCAACCGGGAGAAATTTCTTTATCGCACAACGGAGTTTTGTTTTTGGATGAGTTGCCAGAGTTTAAGCGTACTGTGCTGGAAGTAATGCGCCAGCCCATGGAAGAAAGACGCGTAACGATTTCGCGCGCAAAAGTTTCGATTGACTACCCCGCCAACTTTATGCTGGTGGCGAGTATGAACCCGTGCCCGTGTGGGTATTATAATCACCCCGAAAAAGAATGTGTGTGTGCACCCGGTGTGGTGCAGCGGTATTTAAGCAAAGTGAGTGGCCCGTTGCTCGACCGTATTGATTTGCATGTTGAGGTAGTGCCCGTAAGTTTCGATCAGATGACAACCCTGCGCAAGAACGAAACCAGTGAAGAAATTAGGGAGCGTGTGGTGAAAGCCCGCGAGATACAGAGTGAACGGTTTAAAGGCCGAAAGGATATTTATTGCAACGCCATGATGCCCGCCAACATGGTAAAAGAAATTTGTGTGATCAACGATGCCGGTCGCACCTTATTGAAAACCGCCATGGAACGACTTGGTCTCTCAGCCCGCGCCTACGACCGCATCTTAAAAGTATCCCGCACCATTGCCGATCTGGCAGGAACTACTGAAATAAAAATCGAGCATCTCGCAGAAGCGATTCAATACAGAAGTTTGGATAGAGAAGGTTGGGCGGGGTGATTAATTGAGAGTTGATAATGGATAATTGATAGTGAAGTGGTTTACTTTGTTGGTCGAGCGCCTACATCAACTAGAGAAGAATGAAATCTGAACACATCCTAATACTGGTATTCATGTTGATTGTTATAAGTTTTATATTGAATAGGATTGCGTTCTTTCGTTTTTTTTAAAGAAAATGGATTGATACAAAACCAATCATAAAGCAAACAAGTCTTTTCATTTCAGAAATTGTCAAATATTATATTGATAGTCGCACATTTACAAAAAAGCAAAACATCATTCTTATTAAATTAAGAAGATGGGAGATAATTAATTTTACTATGCTGCCATCGTTTTTCGTTCTGGGATTGATTATTGGTTTGGTAGACTAAAACTATTTTCGCAGGTCTTTTTTAGCAAGGTTGAAGAGCTTTGTTTTTCCGGCAAGTCGAAAGACCTGACGGCATTATTTTCATTACATCCATATGAATCCTTTGCAGGAGATTTGTTTTTAACTCAGCGTTTAAGATTTGTTTATCAGACTCAACTCTGCTCATTAAATCTAACTCCCTTGTGTTACTGTGTGCCACATGCACTTTAAAAACGGGGTTCCAAGGGTCACGCGTAAGTACAAGTTATTCCCGCAAAAGGGTTGCCGAATTGCAGACCTTTTCTTTACATTTGAATGATAGTATTACTTTGAAACAATTAAGCATTACCATTATGAAGAATAGATTATCACTTTTAGGCCTGATTTCAATTCTTTGTACTTCTTTTTCCTTTGGCCAGGTTGAATCTGAGGCTATTCTGGGCGTTTGGGAATCAGGCAATGGTAAAGCGCGAATCAAAATTGATAAAGCGGGGGATAAGTTTAACGGGCGTATAGTTTGGTTGCGTGAACCCAAGGATGAGGCCGGCAATCCCAAGTTGGATAAAAACAACCCTGATGAAAGTCTACGATCTAAGCCCCTGTTAGGATATAGCATGCTAAAGAACTTTTCCTACACGGGAGAGAAAAATTGGGAGGATGGAACGATTTACGATCCTGAAAGTGGAAGTACTTATTCTTGTACTATCACCCTTACTGATGAAAACACATTAGATGTACGTGGCTATATCGGTGTGAGCCTGTTTGGAAGAACAGATGTTTGGAAGCGAGTGATTATTAAGAAAAAATAGTTTGCCTATGATTCGGTTGCAGCTGGCAAGTCTGTCATTGCTATTTTCCATAACCCTTTACGGACAGGAATCTGATACCACGGTAGTGGAGGAAGATTTTAGCATGTATGATGAAGCCGAATTGGCAGATGGTGCAAAACGTTTTTGTATAAATAAGGTATTGGATCAAAGTCCGAATAAACTCATCTCGCTCGGGTACGATTTTCAAGGCGCTCACGACCTTAGTTTTGGTATTTGGGGCAGCCTACCAGCTTCCACTGTGGGCGTTAAGAGTGCACAAGGCATTCGAATCAATACAAACTTTCCGGTTATCTCGCGCACCAATATTCTTTTGAACATCGGTGTTAATTATTGGGAAACAAACTATCAAATTGAATCAAGTGAATCGCATCCGATCAGCAACTCACTTCAAACGCGTGGACTTCGCACAACCGGTGTTACGGCTACATTATTCAAACCGTTGAACGAAAAAAGATTTGTGCTGATTCAATCCGTGTTTGACTTGAATGGTGATTATTTTTTACCTGATTTTCAGTCTTTGAGTTACACACGCGTAACACCCACGTTTATCTATGGTTGGAAAAAACACGATCGGCTTATGTACGGTTTTGGGGTCTCCCGCACGTATAGGGTAGGCGAGCCAAATGTAATTCCGGTTTTCATGTACAATTACACAGCACCATCGCGCAAGTGGGGCATAGAGTCGGTGTTTCCGGCACGGGCAAATTTTCGCAGAACGTTTAATGCACGTACGCTTGCCTTTTTTGGTTATGAGTTAGAAGGACAAACTTACCGCATGTCATCCTTAAAAGGGGTGGAGGGAATTGTGAACCCGGAGTTGAGAAGAAGTGAACTTCGCATTCGGATGACTTTTGAACGGTCAATCAAGAACTTCGTTTGGTTAAGTGCGCAGGCGGGGCTTCGTTATCCATGGAACTTTAACCTCGATGATGGAAATATTTTCCGAGGCTTTGGTGATACCCCCTACACACTTGAGAACAATTTGCAGAATGCCTTTTACTTTAACCTTTCGGTAAACCTGGTAAGCCCTTAAAATGCTGACAGGTATTCAAACTTGCCACCAGCTGATTTATAGATTTAATTACAACAGTATTCAAAACAGTTCATCTTCATATTTACAGATGATACTGCCAGGAAAATCAAGCGCAATGATAACCTGGAAGTGACCATCACGGATATCACCGATACTTCACTCAAGCTTTCGTTAACCTGGGCTACAGGCACCTTTGGTTCTGGCAGAGTTTCATCGGTGGCGGGTAATCATGTTTTTAGTTTTGTCAAGCAGTAGGTTGGGTATAACCAACTATTCGAAGAGGCTGTCTCAAAAGTCTTTCGGTCATCGTCAAGCCTCAGGCCTGACGATCCCAGATTTGTTAGGTAGAATGAGATTCCGGCTCAAGCCTGCCTGCGCGTAGCCGCTTCGGCAAAGGCAGGGCCGGAATGACATTTCAATTTTAATTGACTTTTGAGACAGCCTCTTTTGTTTTGTAGTTAAGTTAATAGTATCCGCCTTGAAAATAACGGGATAGTTTACTATTGGCTAACAATAGGATTTTGTTGGCTTACTACCTTTGGCCACAATTTGGTTTTACGTAGTGAGCCTTTTCATTACCTTTTGACATCTAAAAAATAGTTGTCATGAGAAATTACTTTTCAATCTTACTGTTGTGCTTAGTCGTTACTGTTCAGGCACAAACTCAACCTTCCTCGATCACTTCCTATGATTCTAAGTACTATGATAAATTAAAGTGGCGCAACATTGGCCCCGCACGAGGTGGGCGTTCTTTGGGCGCGTCCGGAAGCCCGGGCAGAATCAATGAATATTACTTTGGTGCTACCGGTGGTGGTTTGTGGAAGACCACTGATGGTGGGCAAGAATGGGCTCCGGTAACGGATGGCCAAATCTCATCTTCATCTATTGGTGCAGTGGCAGTAGCCGAGACAAATCCTGATATAGTTTACATTGGTGGGGGCGAGACTCAACTTCGCGGAAGCATCACTCAAGGAGATGGCGTTTATAAAACGACCGATGGTGGAAAAACATGGCGCTCACTTGGCTTGAAAGAAACGCAAGCTATTTCCCGCATTCGGGTTCACCCTACAAACCCTGACATTGTTTATGTGGCGGCACTCGGTCACCCGTATGGAGATAACGAGGAGCGTGGTGTATTTAAATCTATCGATGGTGGCAATACCTGGAAAAAAGTTTTATACGTGAGCCCAAAAGCGGGGGCGGCCGATTTGATTATCGATCGCACGAATCCTAAAATTTTATATGCATCGACCTGGCAAGTCTATCGCAAAACGTGGAAGATGTGGGGCGGTGGCCCGGATTGCAAACTATGGAAATCGGAAAATGGGGGCGAGACCTGGAGTGAATTGACAAAAAATCCTGGTATGCCGGAAGGCCCACTGGGAAAAATAGGAATTACCGTTTCACCAGCGGATAACAAAAGGTTGTGGGCGATAGTGGAGGCGAATGACGGTGGCGTGTATCGGAGTGATGATGCCGGTGCAACTTGGAAGAAAACAAATGATGAGCGAAAGTTACGCCAACGAGCATTTTACTATTCTCGCATTTATGCCGATCCGTTTGATCGCGAGACCGTGTATTGTTTGAATGTGGATTTTTGGAAATCGACTGATGGTGGGGTGAAGTTTGATCAGGAGATACAGGGCAAGCATGGCGATTATCACGACTTATGGATTGATCCCAACAATCCGCAACGGATGATTTTAGCTGATGATGGGGGAGGATCCGTGAGTGTGAATGGTGGCAAGAGTTGGACCGATCAGGATTATATCACTACGCAATTTTATCACGTCACCACCACCAACCATGTTCCTTATCATGTAGCAGGAGCGCAACAAGATAACTCAACTATTGCCGTGCCGAGTGAAGGTTGGCGTCACATGAATGTGTTGGGTGAATGGGGTTATGACGTTGGCGGTGGGGAGAGCGGTTATATTACTTCTCATCCTGATAATCCGAATATTTATTATGCGGGCAGCCAGGGTGCATTACTCACCCGTAAGGATGTCACCACAGGACAGACACGTGACATACAAGTGTACCCACGATTTTTTTCGGGAGAGCCAGCAAGTTCGTTGCCTGAACGTTGGCAGTGGACATATCCGATTGTATTCTCACCAAAGGATTCAAAAATATTATATACCTGTTCACAGCACGTATGGAGAACTACTGATGATGGACAAAGTTGGGAAAAAATTTCTCCCGACTTAACCTATGCTGATCCCGAAACCTTGGGTATATCGGGTGGAGAAATCACACGCGATATGAACGGTCCGGAAATTTACGCGACTGTGTTTGCGCTGGCACCTTCCTTCCATGATGTTAATACTATTTGGGCAGGCTCTGATGACGGAAAAATAAACATCACACGCGATGGCGGTAAGAACTGGACGAACATTACACCAAAAGATTTACCTAAAAATTCGGTTGTTGCCATCATCGATGAATCGCGACATAATGCGGGCACTGCTTATGTGGCTGCGTTCCGCTATCAAGTGGATGATCGACAGCCGTATGTTTTCAGAACAACTGATTTTGGTAAGACATGGACGAAGATTGTAACTGGCATTAAAGACGGGCATTTCTCCAGATCAGTACGCGAAGACCACGTGCGTCCGGGACTTTTGTTCTTGGGAACAGAACATGGCGTGTATGTCTCGTTCAATGCTGGCGACAAGTGGCAACCACTGCAACTGAATTTGCCCGATACACCTATTCGTGACTTGGTAGTGAAGAATGATGATGTGGTGTTAGGAACACACGGTCGTGGTTTTTGGATTTTAGATGACATTAATCCAATGCGCCAACTTACACCTGAGTTGATGAAACAAAATGTGATTCTTTTTCAGCCGAGTGATGCTATACGCGGTGTGTACGATGCGTCTTTTCAATATTACTTGAAGGACAAAGTCGACACTGTTAAAATTGAAATTTTAGATGCGAATGGAAATTTGGTGCGCAAGTTTATTGGCACAAAAGCCGAAGAGAAGCCAGCCTCTGGCGATTGGTGGGGCGCAGGCGAGAGCAAACCTACCAATGCCTCTGGATTGAACACCTTTCGGTGGAATGGTCGCTATGAAGGTGCTACTATTTTTGATGGCATCATCATCTGGGGTGCACGTCCTCAGAATGGACCTGAAGCACCCATCGGGAAATACCAGATACGATTTACAGCAGGCGGCTATTTGCAGACGTATTCTTTTAATGTGAAAATGAATCCGAACCTAAAAGGGGTGAGCGAAGCCGATTTGAAAGAGACATTTGACCTTGCCGTTAAAATCCGCGACCGTGAATCCGCAGCCAACGAAGCTGTGATCCGCATACGCGATTTGAAAAAGCAAATTGAAGAACGCGCTAAAGAAGTGAATGACCCTGGTTTCTCTGCATCAGCCAAAGAGCTCACAGCTAAGATTACTGCCATCGAAGAAGATTTATATCAGACCAAAAATCGCAGTGGCCAGGATCCTCTAAACTTTCCGATTAAATTGGGTAATCGCCTTTCTGCTTTACGAAGAAGTTTGGAGACAGGCGATGGCAAACCTACTGCGGGTGTGTACAAAGTGTTTGATGAGCTAAACAAAGAACTGGACGGCCACCTTGGTAAATTAGAAGCTACATTGAAGACCGGCATCGATGCGATCAATCCAGTATTGATGAATAAACAGATGAAGGCAATTATTGACAAGAAGAAGTAGAGATAATTCGTAAGCTACCATGCAAACCAGAAAACAATTTTTAAAAAACGCTCTGGCAGTAACGGCTGGGTATTCGTTGCTTCATGGCTTTGAGAACGATGTGCTTGCCCAAAAACCGGATCGCTATTTTACGTTTGATCTTCACTGCCATCCCGGGAGACTCTTCGCAAGTGGAGCTGGTGGCTTTGGAGATGTTGGTTCTACGCAGACTGTTAGTGACATGAAGAACGCTCGTGTGAGTGGTGCGTTCTTTTCGTTAGTAGCTGATTCGCCTTTGATCAAACTTGGCGCTACGGGTGTATCGATTACTGGACAGTTTGCACCGGGCGAAGCCTGGAAAGAATACCAACGCCAGATGAAGGACATGAAGAGTTATCTTGGCAAGTTATCCGTTACGATAGGCAAGCATAAAATAGATTTAGAAAACATTCAGCAGGTCACTGCCTATCTTTCTGTTGAGGGTGGCGATTTTCTGGAAGAGAGTATTGACAAGGTTGATGTTGCGTATCAAGATGGCGTTCGCTCTATTCAATTGGTTCATTATGTCCCTAACAAGGTAGGCGATCTGCAGACATCAGAGCCAACCAACAACGGCTTGTCAGCATTTGGCAAAGAGGTGGTGCGAAGAATGAATAAACTGGGAATGTTGATTGATGTGGCCCATGCTAACTATCAAACAGTTAAGGATGTCGTTTCATTGACAGACTCGCCTGTGATGTTATCGCACAGTATTTTAGAAATGGAGGCCGATCGACCGATTGCAAAAAGAGCGATCTCGAAAGAGCACGCTAAACTAATAGCGCAGACAGGTGGCATTATCGGTGCGTGGCCTTCAGGGTTTAATAAGAGTTTTGACGAATACGTTGACAACACCTTGCGTTTGGTGGAGGTAGTCGGAGTCGATCACGTAGGCATCGGTACCGACATGGACGGCAATTTTAAACCGGTGCTTTCAAGCTACTACCAATACCCTACATTTGCCGAAGCCCTGAAGGCGAAAGGACTCTCTTCAACCGAGGTTGAAAAAGTAATGGGTGGCAATGCAAAGAGAGTGCTCGGTAAAATATTTAAAAGTTAGAAAGGGTGTAGGATTTCTTCCCTGTCCAGGTTAATTGAACTAGCGGGTTTGTAAACATCGCCTTCGTTGGTGTTCTTCACCAACGAAATTTTACTACCATGATCAGATTGAAGAGGTTTTTATTGTTCCGTCAGATCGGAAAGTCCTAATGGCAAGAATAACTATCTCTCCACAATAAAATACACCTCCTGTATTTTTCTATGTGCTACTTTATAAATCGCTACCGCATGTAATTCAGGTTGGCCTTTGCGGATTAGAACCTGTTCTTCATCGATTACCGTATTGCCAATTACCACACGGCTTTTAATAGTGCAATGCAAGTCAGTAAGGTTTGTAAACATGCCCGCATAATTCTGGCGCATGGTTTCTTTGCCTTTGTATAAAAACTGGTTGGGGAAGTTATACACTTTTACAGAGTCGCTGTACGCTTGCAGAAACAATTCTATGTTGCGCTCGTTGTAGCCTTTCAGTTGCAGGTCTGCCAGTTCGGTTGGGGTTTGGCTGTAGCCGAGTATGGGCATTGAACTAAGAAATGTAATCAGTAGCCATCTCAAAAATACTTTGTCATCGCGGACCCAGATCCGCGATCTCGTAATCTGTGCGATAAAACTGGGATGCCGGATTAAATCCGGCATGACACACGCCCTTAAAGATATTTTTGAGATGGCTTCCATGTATTTCATATTATTCTTTTGTCCAGATGCGGGTATTTAAATCCAGGATCTCTACAATCTTTACACACATGCCTATGTCATCATAATATTCTTCCAGTTGTTTGTAGTTATCAACGGGGCTAAAGAGCCACGGGGCTTCGAAAAGGTTTTTATTGATGGTAATGGCTATGTACACATGCGAGCCAATAAACGAGAGTGCTACTTTGGTGTTAAACCGAAGTTTGAGACTAAGGATACGCTCCATTAAGGCAGGAGATAAAATGTACCGCGCTTCCACCTGGTCGGTGCCATACACAGCAAAGTTTTTTTCAAACTCCACATCTTCCAGTTTCACCAGCTCGGGTCGCATCATGTTCATTTTTTGAAAGAAGCCCCCTATACCGCTGCCAAATACATTTTCTGAAACATCGGGCAACACAAATGTTTCCCCACTAAAATTTTTATTGAAGTCGGCAATAAAAAAGATGCCCCGGAAAATGGTGTGCCAGCTTTTGTCTTTTCCACCCGTCTGATACTGGGTATGTAATTCAGAAAACCGAATGCCCGTTTTGCCAATGGTTCCGGTTAGATAATCATCGCCCCAATAGCGGTCGGGCCGGGTTACAAAAATTTTGCTTTGGTCATAATCGCTGCGGCTGATACACGCGAGGTGGTTGTAGTTTAAGCCTTGAGCTTGTGCAAGCGAAGCGACAACCTGGGTTTTGTAACTGTTGCGAAATTGTTTTGCATGATGGTTGTAGAAAAAGTACATACCACCACCGGCCAGTAGCAAGGGGAAAAAGCCAGCCTTAAAAAACAGCAGGAGAAGCCCAAGGCCCAGAGCGATGGCGCCATAGAGTTTTATTTTTCCTGCAAGGGCGGCACGTGTTGTTTCAAGTTCGGCCAGTTTAGGTTGCAGGTTGGTTTTGTAAAACGACCTGAAGTCTGCGATCGGCTGCATTTTTTATGAGTTGAACAAAGCCTTGGCACTTATATTCTGCCGTTCTGTTTCTGCAATTACAAACACTGCTTTGCGCTTGTGGCCAAACATGTTCGCAAAAATGTTTGACGGAAATTTTTCCACTGCATTATTATACGCGGTTACGGCTGCATTGTACGCCCTGCGTGCTGCCGAGATCTGTTCTTCGGTTTCGTTCCAGCTGCGTTGCAGCATCGTAAATTGCTCGCTTGCTTTTAGGTCAGGATAATTTTCTACTGATACCATCAGGTTTTTCATGGCCCCTGAAATCTCGTTTTCAAGTACTACTTTTTCATCAGTGGTAGTAGCGGTGGTGGCTCTGGCGCGCAAGCTTGCGAGGTTGGTAAAAATTTCTTTTTCGTGTTTCATGTAGGTTTTGGCAACTTCAATCAGGTTGGGCAGCAGGTCGTAACGCTTTTTCAACATAACGTCAATCGTGCCAAACGCATTTTCAACTGCATTGCGTGCGCCAATCAGGTTGTTGTAGGTAAGGATGGCTCCGATTACCAATATGGCTGCGAGCCCGATAAGAATAGGCATAAGTGAGGGGTTTAGGTTTTAATGTTCCTAAAGATAAAAATTAGCGGCAATAATATAAAGGTAGTTTCTGGGTGGATTTTTCTCTTCGTAGTAATAATCCCAAATGTGACTGAAAAAGATCCTGCGGACGGCACGTGATTCCTATGAATCACTTTTGATTATTTTTTAACGAACCGTTCGCTTATTACCATCCCGTTGCTCTCTATTTTCAGAACATAAATACCTGGAATAAAATCTACCAGATCCACTTCGATAGGGGTCATCTTTTTCGTGTCATTAATTACGCTCAGTAACTGACCACTTGTATTGTAGATTTTTAGTATAGCATTCTGAAGCGGTTCTTTTGAGTTTATTTTAAGAAACCGAAATGTTGGATTGGGAAACAACGAAATATTGGCTGAGGGTTCCTCGCACGGTGCGGATGAGGAGTAGTAATAGGCAGTTCTGTATGTCTCCGTACCATCATTCAAGTCAATGGCGACCCTGGTGAGTGGTTTACCATCGCACCGGAATGTAGTGGTGGAGCCACCCTTATAAGAATAAATACCCATTGCGTCTATCAATTCACTTTCGCTATACTTCACGCTTCCGAATTCATTGTATTCATATGTCTGATAATTTGTGTAGAGAGGTGGTTCTGATAAAACATCCGGCCCCGACATTACGTATTGTGAAATTAACTGACCTAATTCGTTATAGGTATTAGTCGTCAACTCATTCATAACCCAAATAGAATTTACCCATCTAAATCTTTTTATTTCTGTAGTTTTTCCTTGCTGATTATAGGCATAGTTGGTGCGTTCACCACCAGGGTAGATTATTTCCGTTACCAGGTTATTTACATATGACTTCTCCGCTCTAAGGATACTATCCCCGTTTTCAATCGAGTAACCCCGTTCAGTATAGGAATTGGATGATTCATAGTTCCAGATGGTAACGAAATTTCCTCCGTAGGTTCGTTTCAGGGGTCTACAGGTGGCATCTGTTTCGTTTGTATCAGAAGTTTCGTAATATCCTCCTTCCTCAAAGTATGTGCGATTTAAGATCGTGGTCAGGCACCCTAGCTCATTATAGAGGTATATATTTCCGGTTTTATTTTTTCGCTCCTGTGGGCCGGAGATATCATAATGGAATGACGTTGTTTCTTCTGCAATTTTACCTGCGTCATTGTATAGTGTATTTGTTTCCGTGTGGTAGTAGGCAGAATCATCTGAGTACTTCCAATGAGTGTTTGATAAAAATATGATATTACCTGCATTATCAAATCGTTTTTCTGTTGAAAGATATAAGCCCCATTCGCCAGGGCCTACATAACTGTAATATTTTGAACCAACCTCACGGCCTTGTGCGTCATATTGAAAGGTGCTACGCTGTCGTGGGGTTTCCCTAAAAAAGAATTCTTCCACAATCAGATTTGATTGTGCTATTCCTGAACTAGAAATCACCAAAAGTTGGAGGGTTAGAATTCGCCAAAGCATAGGGCAATTTAAGCAATTACGGACAGTTTTATTTTTAACTCGTAAGAGAAAAATAGCTACTGCAAATGGCAGTTTGTAATCAAATCAATAAAATATTCTAGATGCTTTCTTCAATTGACATTTACGTCTCAATTCGAGTGTCAGGCTGAGGCACTCCCTGTCTGCCGAAGCGGGAGCACAGGCAGGGAAGTCCTTAGTAGTTTTAAAAGTAGGAACCACAGGCCGAGATCGAAGATCAATTTTTGGATTTTCAGAATAAATTATTCCCTAAATTTTCCCAAATTTAAAAGCAATGAAACGAACGGTAATTCTTTATGGCCTGGCTCTCGCAGCTTTAGTGTTTGTGCTTAAGTATTTAGAATACCGATTATTTGTGCGTGATCTTTCTATAGAATTCTATGTAGGGTTAGTTGCTTTATTTTTTACGGGCTTAGGTGTATGGGCTGGTCTAAAACTCACCCGCAAGCAAATAGTTTTAGTGGGTCCTGAGTTTATTCTAAACGAATCCGAACTGCAGCGTCTGGGCATCAGCAAACGCGAGCATGAAGTGCTTGAATGGATGGCAACGGGCTTAAGTAATCAGGAGATTGCCGATAAACTTTTTGTTTCACTTAATACCATAAAAACGCACACGTCTAATCTATTCATCAAATTAGATGTAACGCGTAGAACTCAGGCTATCCGGAGAGGAAAGGAACTGCGATTGATTCCTTAAGGTTCGTTAACAATAGCAATCGGAAAATCATTACCAAAAGAATAGCCGGAAGGAAACTGTGCCGTGCCTTTATATTTTTCTGAGACTTCCGGTACACGATTTTCTATGTACGCACTGAGCTCTTTGATAGTAATCCGTTTATCACCATTGTCGGCCTTGCCTTGCAATCCTTCAAGCAACGAATAGGTGAAAACACCATGACCCAATTCTTTAAATTCACTGGCAAATTGTTCCGATCCGGTTGCCGTAATCCAAAACGTGCCTGTACTTCTGGCTAGCTGGGCTAGTGCTTTCTCTTCGGCTGCACCCCGCACCATTACATCTATCGCTCCGGCTGATTGACAAGCATCTAAAATGAAAACTTGCTTTTGTGCGTTTACGTTTTTGGAGAGTTCTTTTAATTCGTTGGCCGAGATTGCTTTTTCCTTAAGTAACTCATCTTTGCCATATAACTGCGTTACATCATGCGGGATCAGAAAAAACTGTGACTCAGAATCTTTACCGTCTGACATCGTGCCATGCCCGGCATAATAAAAGATAAGCATATCCTGCTCCTTGGCTTGTTTTTGGATGTCGGTAAAGGCCTTAATTATTTCCGCTTTGGATGCTTTGTTGTCACGAATGCTTTTTACCACAATGGTTTCAAATAATTCACGACCGCCCTTTTGCACTTCCTTTTCAAAGGCTGTGGCATCGGCTACGGCAAAGTTTAGGTTATATTTTGGGTTTCGATATTCATTTACACCAATCGTCAGGAGGAAGAGTTTTGCTTTCTCATCCGATTTACCTTGATACGTAACAACGAAATTAATTTTTTCTGAATCGAAGCCTTGCTTACTGATAGCAGTTACGTAAAAGAAATTCTCCTGCCCGAATGCATCGGTTAAACTGGCGTTGAACTTCATCGCGCCTATCGGCTCATTCGGTTTTGCTTTTATGGTGTTTACCAATTTGTTATTATGAAAAAGGCGCACTTCATCAATCAGTTCTGCATTTTGTTCTGCCGCGACTTCGATGGTTATATTTTTCTGTGCAGTGCTATAGGCAGAAGCACCGCGTGCAACTCCGGCTACATTTTTCTCATTAATGCTTTTTATTTGAAGCTTCGGAATAATTTTAGCGGCTTGTTCTACTTTAAATTCTTCACGCACGGTTTCTTCACTAATCAACTGACTTAATAACCTCGGTGTGAAACTGGCATCATAGGTGTTTTCTAGCGGTATGTTGTATGCTCCCACATTCCATGAGAGATTTTTTATAGCCGTGAGTGATCCATCCATCCGGCCATCAGCCGCCACTACGGCCCACTCATCATTATACGTATGTACATACCCTACTATGCCTTTTTTTTCAGCGTTGTAGATGTACAACATACTTTTATTAAAGCCCCCGATGATAAAATTCTTGCCATCATTGACACCAAACACATTGCGCGGAAAATGTTCAAGCTTTCGCACCATCCTTACTTTACTGGCAAATTTGTTTGAGATTTGCTGATTTGAAACGAGGTCATAGATCTGAATGGAGCGATCATCGGTGGTGGCTATAATTACGGAGTTTTTTTTATCGATGTCAATGCTGGAATACCCACCCAGGGATACCATATTGAAGATTTGATTGATCACTTGATTATATCCGGTACTCAGATCCCATTTCAATAGAGTACGTGAGTTCGATTTGTGTCCTGAGTACAAAGTTTTTCCATCATAGCTATAGCGAACTGCTGTGGTGGCTCCCTGCATGCCTTCTAGTTTTTTAGTAACAGTTCGCGTTTGTGCATCAATAAGAAAAATAGGATACTTCTTAAGCATATACCCAATGGCAACCCCGGTTCCAGCTGCAATTTCTTTATAGTCGGGGCTAAAGGCGAGTGAAGTAACCTGCGGTGTGCCAGTACGTATTTCTGAAAGAATCGAGAAAGAAGTTAAATCAATAAACGTAATCGTGCCTTTATTATCACCTACCACAACCATTTGTCCGTGTTCATATACCTCCAGACATCGCAACGGGTTTTTTAGACTAATCGAATTAATAAGATCGCCCGTTTTAATATCAATTACAGCTATTGAATTTTCCAGTCCCGAGGTAATGATTCTTTCGCTGTCAGGTGACAGAATAATTTCGGTGAGATTTTCATGAAATCCACGGATTCTTTTAATAAACCTGCCCGTGCGACCATCAAACAGTTTTATTACTTTATTTTCGTTGGCAATGGCTATATATCGTTGATCTCTGCTTACCGCAAAGTCAAGCATATTCCCGTCTGAGCCTTCTGCAGCTATTTTGATAGATGAAAAATCTGCCACTTCTCTCTCTTGCGCTAGTAGCGGTTTGAACAAAAAAAAGCTAGCCAGTGTAAGCGTAAACCGTAACATAGGAGTGGGGGTCAATTTATTCTTGCTACGAAAATATCATTTTATAATAAAGTAACGAAACCGGAAAGTTTTTGAATCCGGGCTTATTTCTCAGTTTTTAGCGGCATCGAAAGTATGATTTCTTTTAAATTTCAGAGAATCATACTTTCGGGTGACAAAATCTGGAGCTGCAGATGTTTGATTTGAGCAAAAACAAAATACTATGAAAAAAATCATTCTGGTTTACGGTTCAATTGCCGGTGTAATTGTGGGTGCTATGTTTTTTATAACCGCCCCGTTATACGATAACGGCACGATTAATTTCGACAATGGCATGTGGGTTGGTTACACCTCCATGGTCATCGCCCTATCGCTTATACTTTTTGGAGTGAAATCGTACCGGGATAATTTTTCAGCCGGGGTAATTACTTTCGGTACTGGCTTTAAAATCGGGATCCTGATCACGGTGGTTGCTTCTCTGATTTATGCCCTGTCGTGGGAGATATCTTACCGCACGGTCTCAAAAGGTTTTACGCAAAAGATGAAGGAGTATTATGTTCAGAATCTCAAGCAGGAAATAACGAATGAAGCCGAATTGAAAGCCGAAATAGCAAAGCAGGACCAGCTTTGGGAAATGTATAAAAACCCTTTTATCCGTTTTGGAATGACTTTGATGGAAATTTTTCCGGTGGGTCTTGTCATTTCATTGATCAGTGCGGGGTTGCTTCGCAAAAAAGAATTTCTTCCCAACTCACTGGTTCCTGAATTATGAACTTTAATTTTAAGTATGCAATCAAAAGCTAAAACAGTAGACGAGTATCTTTCAACCCTACCGGATGAACGCGGAGAAATTATTACCGCGTTGCGCAAGGAGATTAAGAAGAACTTACCCAAAGGATTTGAAGAAACCATGCAATATGGCATGATCAGTTATGTTGTGCCGCACAAACTTTATCCGGCCGGGTATCACGCCAACCCGAAAGATGCTTTACCCTTTATCAGCATTGCATCACAGAAAAATCATATCGCAGTCTATCATATGGCGGTGTATGAGGGTGTGTTGCATGATTGGTTTTTGAAGGAGTGGAAAAAATACAGCAACAAAAAATTGGATATGGGCAAGTCGTGTATCCGGTTTAAAAAACCGGATGATATACCGGTAAAACTTTTTGGTGCACTTGCATCAAAAGTCAAACCAACCGAGTGGATTGAGATGTATGAGAAAAACATAAAACGATAAACATGAAACGTGTAACAGGACTTGGCGGAGTATTTTTTAAAACAAAGGACCCAAAAGGACTGGGTGAATGGTACAAACGACATTTGGATTTACCGGTGGATGACTTTGGTGCAGTCTTTAAATGGATTGACCCAAATAATAAAGAAGCCAGCACACCGGCTCAAACCGTGTGGAGTCCGTTCAAGGAATCCTCCACATACTTTAGTCCAAGTGAGAAGCCTTACATGTTTAATTACCGGGTTGAAAATCTGGTAGAGTTACTGAAGGTTTTGAAGGAAGAAGGCGTAACAATTGTGGGTGAGATGCAGGAGTACCCATATGGTAAGTTTGGTTGGATTATGGATCCAGATGGCAATAAGATTGAATTGTGGGAGCCAAAAGATGATGGGTTTTAATCCAATTGGTTGCACGGTTCGTTTATCGAATTTGGATCAATGTTGATTAGGATTTTTTGTTCGTACGGATTCGCTTTGTACCTTCCGACTCTAAAGTTTATTTTATGCAGTGGCGGGGACGAAGACAAAGCGGGAATGTAGATGATCAACGCGGTAGCGGAGGCGGGCGCGGTGGTTTTGGAGGGTTACCAATAAAAGGTGGACTCGGCTTGGTAGTGATCGTTGTCATCATCGGTTTAATTACCGGAAAGAACCCCTTATCTCTTTTACAGCAGGTTCCGTTGGATAACGGTCCCTCCATGACTCAGTCGGCTCCTTACCAGGCTTCTCCGGAAGAAGAGGAATTGACGCAATTTGTAAAAGTTGTACTCGCGGATACCGAAGATGTTTGGAATCAGTTAATGACTGATTACCGTGAACCTACGCTGGTTATCTTCAGTGGCAATGTAGAATCGGGTTGTGGTTCAGCCGATGCATCAACTGGCCCTTTTTATTGCAGTGCTGATGAACGACTCTATATCGATCTTAGTTTTTATGAAGATCTGAAAAGTCGATTCAATGCCCCCGGAGATTTTGCGCAAGCCTATGTAATTGCTCATGAAGTAGGCCATCACGTGCAGCATTTACTCGGAATCACTGACAAAGTTCATGCTATGCGCGGTCAAGTTAGTGAAGAAGAATACAACAAGCTTTCGGTTAAACTGGAATTGCAGGCAGATTTTCTGGCCGGAGTTTGGGCGCATCATGCGGACAATATGCATGGCATGATCGAGGCTGGCGATTATGAAGAAGCCATGAATGCAGCCAGCGCCATTGGTGACGATCGCCTGCAAAAACAATCGCGGGGCGTTGTTGTCCCCGACTCTTTTACACATGGCACCTCAGAGCAACGGCAGCGCTGGTTCCGTAAAGGATTTGAAACGGGTGACCTAAATCAGGGCGATACGTTTAACACTACTAATCTTTAGTATTGCTAATTTCTTGGGTAAGAACCGCGGCCCTGCGTATCTTTGGTTCGAATGAATGCTGAGCCAACTTCTGTTTCTGTCTTTTCACAGACTTTATTGTTTGTTATCGGAGGAACGCTGTTTGTTGTCTCTGCATTGTTGGTCTCCAGACTCATCAGACCCAATCGACCCAATGCTCAAAAACTTACTTCCTACGAAAGTGGTGAAACTCCACAAGGACCCGCCTGGATTCAGTTCAATCTGCGGTTTTATGTGCTTGCGCTGATTTTTATTTTGTTTGAAGTTGAGATAGTTTTTCTTTTTCCCTGGTCTGTTGTTTTTGCCAGTAAAGAATTGAATGCACAAACGGATGGTGCGTGGGGTTGGTATGCCTTTGTTGAAATGTTGATTTTCATTTTGGTGTTGGTAATTGGTTTGGCATACGCCTGGAAAATGGGACATCTGGATTGGGTAAAATCCGCACCCACCACAACCGATGTTAAATCCCCTGTACCAACAAAGTTGTATGATGAATTAAATATAAAGTATGCGGAGCATAAAGCTCCGAAAGACATATGAAGGGATTGTTAGATCAGCAGTTTGAAACCGGAGGCGTAATCATCACCAAAGTAGATGATTTACTAAACTGGTCGCGCTTGTCATCACTTTTCCCTATGACGTTTGGAATAGCGTGTTGCGCGATTGAATTCATGAGTACCGGAAGCACGGTCTATGATATGGATCGGTTTGGTATGGTGCCGCGTGCCACACCCCGTCAATCGGATGTGATGATTGTTTCGGGGACAGTGACATTTAAAATGGCAGATCGGATCAAGCAACTCTACGAACAGATGGCCGAGCCGCGCTATGTAATTTCGATGGGCTCATGTTCTAATTGTGGCGGTCCTTACTGGCAACATGGTTATCATGTTGTGAAGGGTGTTGATCGCATTATTCCTGTAGATGTATATGTGCCGGGTTGTCCACCACGGCCGGAAGCGTTGATTGGTGGCATTTTAAAACTGCATGAGAAAATCAGAAATGAAAGTCGCATGAAGCCAACGGCAATTGAGCAACTAATTGAAAAAGAATCACATGTCAGTTGAAAGAGCAGACTTGTTGACCTTGATTCGTCAGATTACCTCGGAAGAAGTTGTTGAGATTCCAAATTCAACACCCTTTGGGGTAATTGTAAAAAACGAAATCCTGCTTACAATTTGTGACCAGCTATATAAAAATCCTGCATTTTATTTTGATATGCTTTCCTGCGTTACTGGAGTTGACAACGGACCGGAGGCTGGAACGATGGAGGTGATTTATCATTTGTACTCAGTTCCCTTCAATCACTCGCTGACGCTGAAAGTTATTTTGCCACGAGAAAATCCTGAAGTAGAAAGTGTTGTCTCCATCTGGAAATCTGCCAACTGGTTGGAGCGCGAGGTGTATGATATGTTTGGTATTGTCTTTAAGAATCACCCAGACTTGAGAAGAATTTTAATGCCTGCGGATTGGAAAGGATATCCGCTACGCAAAGATTATAAACACGAGGAATATTATCGGGGTGTGAAAATTGAATATTAGAAATAGTTGATAATGGATAATGGACAATTGATAATGAAGAAGGGGGAAAATACTCTTAAACAAAAGAGTTATTCTTTTGCCTTAAAAATTATTAAAGTCTGTAGGGAACTTCAAGGTGAAAAAGAATTTATCCTATCGAAGCAATTACTCAGAAGTGGCACCGCAATTGGCGCTTTGATTGAAGAAGCCAATCAAGCTGAATCCAGAGCTGATTTTATCCATAAACTTTCTATTGCTAATAAAGAAGCAAATGAAACTCTGTACTGGATTCGTTTATTAATTGACTCGGAAATTATCATAGAAGAGAAGGGCAAATCTCTAATTATAGAGAGCACTGAGCTCATTAAAATATTAACGGCATCAATCAAAACCTCAAAACTGAAACGCTAACTATTTTCCATTATCAATTATCCATTATCCATTATCCATTATCCATTATCCATTATCCATTGAAGCCCCAGCAATACATATATAAAGAAGACAACCTGATCGATTCGGAGCCGAACAAGTTCAAGCCGAAGGAATTGAAGTCGGAGGAGATGATTATCAATCTCGGTCCGCAGCATCCTTCTACACACGGTGTATTGCGTCTCGAAGTTTTGTCGGATGGAGAGATCATTAAAGATGTAGTTCCGCACATCGGATACCTGCATAGGTGTTTTGAAAAACATGCTGAGAGTTTGCCCTACAATCAGGTTATTCCTTTTGTAGACCGCATGGATTATGTGGCCGCCATGAATTCGGAACATGCCTATGCGATGGGAGTGGAGAGAATGTTGGGAATATCAGAACAAATTCCCAAGCGTGTAGAATACATCCGCGTGTTGATGGCTGAGATCAATCGCATCGCTTCGCATCTGGTTGCAGTGGGAACCTACGGACTTGATCTTGGCGCATTCACTCCATTCTTCTGGATCATGCGTGATCGTGAGCATATACTTCGATTATTGGAATGGGCCAGTGGTGCCCGCATGCTCTATAACTACATCTGGATTGGTGGATTGTTTTATGATCTGCCGGTTGGATTCGAGCAGCGCTGTCGCGAATTCATTACGTACTTCAAACCGAAAGTTGGTGAGTTAGAAAAATTATTGATCAACAATAAAATTTTTATTGATCGCACCGCTAATGTGGGCGTGTTTCCCCTCAACCTAGCCATCAACAGTGGTGTGACGGGTCCGATGTTGCGTGGTTCCGGGCTGCGTTTTGATCTACGAAGAGTGGACGGATATTCGGTTTACCCGGAGTTGGAGTTTGAAGTGCCGATAGGTGAAGGAAAAATGGGTCAGGTTGGCGATTGCTGGGATCGAACCTGGGTGCGGGTAAAGGAAATCTATGAATCGTTAAGGATCATGGAGCAGTGTCTTGATAAACTGGAAGGTGAACATAAACGCACGCGCGAGTTTGATCCGCAAGCTATGGTTCCTAAAAAGATCCGACCTAAAGCCCAGGAGCTTTATGTGCGCGGTGAAAATCCGAAAGGTGAATTAGGTTTTTATTTTCGTGCCGATGGCAGGAGTGATGTTCCATTTCGTTGTAAAGCAAGAGCGTGCTCGTTTGTGAATCTCTCAGTCTTACCGGAAATTAGTCGTGGAGTTCTTATTGCTGATTTAATAGCCATTCTTGGCTCAATTGATATTGTTTTGGGCGAGGTAGACCGATAGCATCATGAAGATTTTATCAACTGAACAGATTAAAGCGTGGGATGCGTATACGATCCTGGAAGAGCCTATATCATCCATTGATTTGATGGAACGCGCTGGCCGGGCCTTTGTTGGTTGGTTTCTCGAACGTTATGATGCAACACAAAAAGTAGGTATTGTTTGTGGAACCGGTAACAATGGTGGCGATGGCTTAGCGATTGCACGGTTGCTCCATGAATGGAATTATCCGGTTAAGGTATGGATCGTAAGGGGAGGAGTAAAGGAATCACCCGACTTTACTGCCAATCTGAAAAGATTGGAAAAAATTTCAGTTGAGGAAATTACGACCATAGCAGATAGTAATCTCTTCTCAGATCGCACTATACTTATCGATGCTATTTTTGGTTCCGGACTTTCACGACCTGTTGAAGGTATTTATAGTACCGTGATAGATTTTTTAAATAAGAGTAAAGCAATTAAACTTGCTGTAGATATTCCTTCCGGTTTGTTGGCCGATCAGCATTCAGTCGGTATGATTTTTCAGGCCCATCATACTATTTCTTTTCAGCATCCAAAACTGGCCTTCATCATGCCCGAGAATCAAGCGTACGTTGGTGAATGGCATCTGGTAGATATTGGCTTGAATAAGAAATTTCTAAAAGAAGTAGAGTCTTCTTATTCTCTTACAACGCTAAAATCAGCAAAACGAATTTTGAAGCCTCGTTCACGCTTTGATCACAAAGGCAATTATGGACACGCATTATTAATAGCAGGTTCAACGGGAAAAATGGGTGCCTCTATATTGTCGGCAAAAGCAGCTATGCGGGCTGGGTTAGGTTTGCTGACTGTACACGTGCC